>Ga0163155_10001394_pt1 | contig 29249 bp, 25 predicted proteins | sample OliLakLV19SP4G1_FD_148611 | JGI IMG/M metagenome (GOLD analysis project Ga0163155, IMG submission 148611) | Freshwater microbial mat bacterial communities from Lake Vanda, McMurdo Dry Valleys, Antarctica - Oligotrophic Lake LV.19.SP4.G1 | ecosystem: Environmental > Aquatic > Freshwater > Lake >... | reverse complement strand
CTAGGATTGGCGATCGCCCAAGGCATTGCTCAACTGCACGGTGGCACCATTACTGTCAGCAGTGAGTTGGGTATTGGCAGTTGTTTTGTGGTGCGATTACCTCTACACATATCGTTCACGCCTGCTTGAATCAATCGAATCCTGAATGATCCAATCCAAATTTTCCATCTTTCCAAGTTCTTAACATTCTTTTTTTACAGTGTGAAGGCACGCCGAGTTAAAAGGGATTTAACTCATGAAGGATAGCTATTATGCAGAAGCTACTGAATAGGGTTCCAGAGGTCACAATTTATTTCTGGATGATCAAGGTTCTGGCAACCACTGTGGGTGAAACAGCAGCGGATTTTCTAGCAATTACGTTAAACCTTGGGTTAGATGTTACATCCCTAATCATGAGCGGTGTATTGCTATTTGCAGTGCTGTTTCAGTTGAGATTTAAACGCTATGTTCCGGCAAGCTTCTGGTCTGTAGTAGTGTTGATCAGCATTGTTGGCACCCTAATTAGTGACAAGTTGATTGATGATCTAGGCGTTAGTTTAGTTACTACCACCGCCATGTTTAGTGTTGCCCTACTGGCAGTTTTTACACTTTGGTATGCAAACGAGAAGACATTAGCGATGCACTCGATCAATACAGCTAAAAGAGAACTTTTCTACTGGGCGGCTGTCTTGTTTACGTTTGCCTTAGGCACCGCAACAGGAGATCTCTTGTCAGAAGCTTTAGGGCTAGGATATAAAACTGCTGCTTTCGTGTTTGGGGCTGCAATTGCAATCATCGCGGTTGGTTATTACCGCTTCGCAATGAATGCAATCCTAGCATTTTGGCTCGCCTATATCTTGACTCGTCCGCTTGGCGCATCTCTAGGTGATTTACTCTCTCAACCTACCACAAACGGCGGCTTTAACTATGGCACGCTTGGCACCAGTATGCTTTTTCTCTCGATCATTGCAAGTCTGGTCATCTACTTAAGTTTTAAGCAAAAGAAGCCAGCTTTACTCCCAATTGACCCACAAGACTAATTGGCGATCGCCTATGTTGCGCTCGTGAGGTGGCCGCGCGGCGGTAGTTCTGCGATGGTACCCAACAAGGGTAATGTCAACGCTGGAGTGCAAGCCTTACCTTTAAACAAATACGAGAATACTTGTTGGGGGTTGTAGCTTGCAGTTTATTCAACAGAACCAATTTGATCAACGAGTTGAACGCAACCCAACCACTGCAAAGGGTGCTCTCAAGTTGAATTTAGCTGCAATAAACCTCAGCAACATCGTGCTTGCCATCGCCCGCTGCCTTGGCATTTACGAGCAGCCAAACCCAAGTTTACCTAGGAGCACCATGATTGATCCAATCTTATATTGGAATGAAGTTGCACTCGAAGCAAATCGTGTTTTACCTAGGAGCACCATGATTGATCCAATCTTATATTGGAATGAAGTTGCACTCGAAGCAAATCGTGTTAGTCACACCAATGGCAAGAACGAGCAAACCGGGCCGACTCTGAGTTCGCGGGCGTTAGCAATCGTACACTTGGCCATGTATGACGCCTATGCCGGAGTCAAGGGTAATCCACTCACGCCAGTAAATTTATCGTCTTATCTTCCAGGGCTACCCAATCCTCAACCGAATGCAGCGGCGGCAGCGGCGGTGGCGGCGGCGGCTCATGCTACATTGTCTTATTTATTTCCCAGTCAAAAGCCCTTCTTTGACCTCAAACATACGCAGGCAGGATTACAAGAACCTGGCCTACAAGCCGGTCATGAATTTGGCCTGCTGGTCGCGCGAAAAATGCTGGAGAAGCGGCAGGATGACCCTAGCGCTAGCGATGATGGCTATGCGGCATCTATGGCGCGGGGTGCCCATCGCCCAGATCCAGATAATGCTGGTCAAGGGTTTCATGCTCCTTTTTATGGCGCAAAGTCGCGGTGTTTTGCCGTAACCGATCGCCATGAGCTAGATGCTCCACCTCAGCCCGACAGTGCGGAGTATGATGACGCCCTGCAACAGGTACGGGGCAAAGGAATTGCACCTGAACTCATGGGCACCTTGCCGCCTAGCATTACTTCGCGTTCGGCGAATGATACTTTGATTGGCATCTATTGGGGCTATGACGGGGCTGCTGAACTGGGTACACCACCTCGCCTGTATAACCAGATTATCCGTGCGGTGGCGATCGCCAAAATGAATAGCGTTGATCAAAATGCTCGTCTGTTTGCATTGGTGAATGCAGCCATGGGAGATGCGGGGGTTTTGGCTTGGGATCAAAAATACATTCACGATCTATGGCGGCCTACCGTTGGAATTCGCGAAGATGATCCATCGCTAGGGCCAGCAGGGATAGGCACCCCTACCCTATCTGAGAATTCTGACCCGGCTTGGCTACCGTTAGGGGCACCGAAAACCAATTCTAAAACGCTGGAGAAAAACTTTACACCACCGTTTCCCGCCTATCCATCTGGACATGCGACCTTTGGTGCCGCCGCGTTTCACATTACCCGCTTGTTCTATAACATTAGCGATCGCAATAACGACAGTTTATTCAACGGCCTTGCCTTTGTCTCCGATGAATTCAATGGCACTAACCGAGATAACAAAGGAACGGTTAGGCCAAAGCACGCCCGCACGTTTCCGGGTGGCCTATGGCAAATGATTGTAGAAAATGGACTCAGCCGGGTTTATTTGGGGGTGCATTGGCAGTTTGATGCGTTTGCTGTAGATGCGTTAGGCGCACCTGATCTGTCTCGCAATATCGGCGGAGTGCCGCTTGGAATTAAGATTGCTGAAGACATTGCCAGCAATGGGCTAAACCTATCGAGTGTAGGGCCTCGCCATTAGACTGGTTGCGCCAATTGATTCCTATCAGGGCGTACCTATCGGGACGTAATAGAGGAGCGCAATGGAGGAGCGCCATAGAGGAGCGCAATGGAGGAGCGCCATAGAGGAGCGCCATAGAGGGGCAAGGTTTTCTAGAGACTTTGTCCCTCTTGGCGCGGTTCACTTGAGACCAATTTCCTGAAGCCGCTGCGTCAAATATTCTCCGGCTGTCCACGATGGATAGAGCGGGGTACCGCCAGTGCGGGCTACACAGTTCGGTAGAGGGGTGAGGTCTACCGTTTTCTGGGGATGGACGAAAAAGGGCATGGAGAAACGGCGATCGCGCTCATTGCCTGGATTAGCAACCCGGTGGGTGGTGCTTTTCAACAGGCCATTGGTCAAGTTTTGCAGCATGTCGCCCGTGTCTACAATAATTTGCCCCGGCAATGCCTGAATCGGCAGCCAGGTGCCGTCGCGCTGCAATAGCTCTAGCCCCGGTGCCGTCGCTTCACACAACAGCGTAATGAAATTAATATCTTCGTGGGCGGCGGCGCGCAGGCTAGCGGTGGGCGCGTCGCCAGGGATGGGCGGGTAGTGGATGATCCGCAGCAGCGTGTCGCTGTCTTGCACCAGGTCTCGCAGCTGCGATCGCGGCAACTCTAAATAAAGCGCACAGGCTTCTAGCAACACGGCGGCACAGACGTCGAGCTGTTGATATAGCGCCGTGATCACGGGCTGAAATTGTGGCACTTCAGCCGGAAACACGTTTTGCCGAGTGCGATCGCTGGCAGCAGCGCCCGCTCGTCCCACATGCCAAAACTCTTTCAAATCGGGAACAGGGTGGTCTTTGGCATGTTCTTTGCCAAAACTAGTAAAGCCGCGCTGCCCTCCGGTGTGGCTGCCGTCATATTGGGCTTTGACGTCGGTCGGCAGTGAAAATAATGCTCCAGATACCTGGTAAGCCGAACGGATTAAGTCGGCATCGACGCCATGATGCGTGAGGGCAAAAAAGCCCAGGTCGCGCAGCGCATCGCCTAGGGCGTGTACAAAGGTTTGTTGGCGATCGCCCTCTCCTACCAGAAAATCCTGCAAGTCAAGCACGGGAATGGTTTGAGTCAGCATAGAGGGAGGCGATCGAGGGCGCTGGAAAAGGTCCGCTCTTGCATTCTAACCCCACGTACAACTTTCCCGAATCGCCCTCACCCCAACCCCTCTCCCAGAGCGGGAGAGGGGCTAAAGACAGGTTTGGTTCCCCTTCTCCTCTTTTGGGAGAAGGGGTTAGGGGATGAGGGCTGCTTTAAAGTTGTAGATCGCGCATTCTAGCTTTGATCGTTTAACTGGTTCAGGTGGCGGTTAGCTGATAGATGCTCCCACCAAAATAATCGGCTACGTAGAGATTCCCGGCTTCATCTTCGCCAAAGGTAGAAATGCCGTAGGCGGAGTCGAGCAGCAGTTTGTTTTCCCATAAATTGCCATCGCGGCGCAGGCCCCAGAGTTTGCCGTTGACGAAGTCGCCATAGAAGTAGATGCCTTGCAGCGCCGGGTCACTGCCGCGATAGACATAGCCGCCTGTGATCGATTTGCCTTGGGAATGGGGATATTCGGCGACGGGTAACACTAAGCCGTCGGTGCTAGCGGTGGAGTTGTTGTAGCGAGCCGAGGCTTCCAAAATCCTCCAGCCGTAGTTTTCACCGCCGCTGCTGGTGGCAGGTTGAAAATCGACTTCTTCAAAGGCATTTTGCCCAACGTCGGCGATGTAGAGGTCATGGGTGAGGCGATCGAAGGAAAAGCGCCAGGGGTTGCGGACTCCCAGTGCCCAAATTTCATCTCGATATACATCGGTTGGGTCTTGCGCCCCGATGAAGGGGTTGCTGCTGGGAATGGCGTAGGTGGTGATACCGACAGAGTCTACGTCTAGTCGCAAAATTTTGCCCAGTAAGGAGCGAGGGTTTTGGGCATTGTTGTTGGGGTCGCCGCTGCCGCCGCCGTCGCCGGTGCCAATGTAGAGGTAGCCATCGGCTCCAAAGGCGAGTTGTCCACCGTTGTGGTTGTCTTCGACGGGGTGGGGAATGGTGAGCACAATCTGCTCGCTGCTGGCGATCGCCATATCGGCATTGGCGCTGGTCTGGAAGCGCGAGACGACATTATCGCCGCTGGTGTTGGTGTAATAGACGTAGAACTGGCGGCTGGTTTCGTAATTGGCGGGGAAAGCCACGCTGAGCAGCCCTTGTTCGCCTTCGTTGATTAGGCGATCGCCAATATTTAAGAAGGCTGTGGGCAGCACCGCACCGTTTTTCAAGATTTGGATCGTGCCGCCTTTCTCCGCTACGAAGAGGCGATCGCTACCGTCATCGGCATTGGTAATAAAGGTCGGTTCGCTAAATCCTGCTACCCGCAGTTGCAGCCCCACGCTGCTGGGTAAGGGGGCAGGAACGGTCGAGGCTGAGGAAATTTGAAGCCGATAATTGCTGCCCCACGATGTTCCCGCAAACAGCACACGAGCGTAGTAGGTACCGACTGGTAGCGTGGTCTGAATCGACTCTGCGGCACTGCCGCCCGTGGCACGAGATTGAATTAACGTCCCGGCGCTGTCGAGCAGTTGCACATCGCCGTTGTCGCTCAGCCCATTCAAAAACAAGTTGACCGCAGAGGCTTGCCCAACCTGAAATTTATAGACATCTGCGGCGTCACTTTTGCCAATCCAGTCGTCTGCCGCCACCGCACCGAGGATACCCAGATCTTTTGCCGTATCGAGAGTATCGCCTGCTTGGTCAGGGACAGCCGAGAGCCGCAGCTGGTAGGATGTCTCGGCTTGTCGCCCGATCACTCGAACGTAGAAGACGCCCGCCTTAAGCGTGCGAAAAATTGTCTCATTCTGGTTGCCTGGATTAGTTGAGGCTTGCAGCACGGTGCCTTTCCGGTTCAGCAGCTGCACGTTGGCGCTGGCACTTAGCCCCTGCAACTCCAGGTTAAAACTGTGGGGCTGAGCTACTTGAAACCGATAAAAATCATTGCGGTCTGTGCCGCCGATGGTGTCTTTAAAGCGTTTGACTTTGGCCGTCAAGCGAATTTGGGTGGCCTGCTGGCGGCTGTTTCCGGCATTGTCTAGCACCATAAGATTCACCTGAGAGGTCCCGTGGAGATGTCTAGTAGGCAGATGAGTTGGGTGAGCAGCGCTCACCCTTATAATCTTAAAGAATCTTCAGGATATTTCCAGACTTTGTAGTCTTTAGCCTCAATCTGACGATAGTCCCTTAGTGGCTAGCCACTCACGATTATACAGCCGCGACTGATAGCGCGCGCCACCATCACACAACACTGTCACAATGGTGTGGCCAGGGCCGAGTTGTTTTGCCAGGGCGATCGCCGCTGCCACATTGATCCCCACCGAACCGCCCATAAACAAGCCTTCTGTTTTCAGCAGCTGGTAGACCACCCGCACCGCTTCTGGGTCTTTTACCTGCACCGCATCATCCACAGGCGCACCGTCCAGGTTGGCAGTAATGCGACTAGTGCCAATCCCTTCAGTAATCGAACTGCCCTCCAGCTTGATCTCACCCGTCTTGAAGTAATTGTATAGACCGCTGCCCATGGGGTCGGCTAAGACGCACTGCACATTAGGATTCTGCTGTTTCAAAAACATGGCCACCCCGGCATAGGTGCCGCCCGTGCCCGTTGCGGCTACCCAGGCATCAATCTTGCCATCTGTTTGTGCCCAAATTTCTGGCCCAGTGGTTTCATAGTGTGCCTGCCGATTGGCTAAGTTATCGAACTGGTTCGCCCAAATCGCGTTTTCCATTTCTGCGGCAACGCGACCAGAAAGCTTGACGTAGTTATTCGGGTCACGATAAGGCAGCGCTGGCACAGGTCGCACCTCTGCCCCAAGCGTACGCAACAAGTCGATTTTTTCTTGCGACTGCGTGTCGGGAATGATGATGACGCATTTGTAGCCTTTGGCATTGCAAATGTGCGCCAGACCGATCCCCGTATTGCCAGCCGTGCCTTCTACGACCGTGCCACCGGGCTTCAGCAACCCCTTTTTTTCTGCATCTTGAATAATATAAAGCGCCGCTCGGTCTTTGACAGACCCACCCGGATTCAAAAATTCTGCCTTCCCCAGGATTTCGCACCCGGTTGCTTCGCTAAAGCTGTGGAGCCGAATCAGCGGTGTATTGCCCACTGTGCCGATAAATCCATCCGTAATTTCCATACCACCTGCCCGAATTCGTTTCCTTCAAAAATTCTATAGCGATTCTCAATTGCGTGAGGCAGAGGGATCTAGACGGCATGGAATTAGAGGAGCAGGGGAGCATAGTTTTAACAAAACAATATCCAAACCTGACAACCTAACGTTAAAGTATCAAATAGGTTGTCAACGGGTTTATCAGCCTACCCGCCAGCAACGTTTGTAAAAATCCTTTACTATTCCCTGGCAGCAGATATGCCTAGATCTCAAAAAAACGACAACTTCATCGACAAGACGTTTACGGTGATGGCAGACATGATTTTGAAGGTGCTGCCCACCAGTAAAACGGCCAAAGAAGCGTTTGCCTATTACCGCGATGGCATGTCGGCGCAAGGCGATGGTGAATATGCCGAAGCCATGGCCAACTACGAAGAAGCCTTAACGCTAGAAGAAAACCCCTACGATCGCAGCTTTATTTTGTACAACATGGGTCTCATTCATGCCAGCAACGGCGAACATGATCGCGCCCTAGAGCTATACCACCAATCCCTAGAACAAAATCCTCGGATGTGCCAAGCGTTAAATAACGTGGCGGTGATCTACCACTATTTGGGCGAACGAGCCGAGGTCGAAAAAAATGCCTCGGACGCCGAAAAGTACTATGACAAAGCAGCAGATTACTGGCAGCAAGCCATCCGCCTTGCCCCAAACAACTACATCGAAGCGATGAATTGGCTGAAAACCACTGGCCGTTCTAAGGAAGATATTTTCTTCTAAGGGTTGAGCTGTTTTAACCAGATTCCCCAACCCCTCTTAAAAAGGGGGTTTTAGGAATTCCGCCCGCCAAAATTTACCCCTTGCTGCTCATGCTTGATCGTGAACAAGTCCACAAAGTTGCCCTGCTAGCCCGCTTAGACCTCACGCCGGAAGAAGAAGTGCAGCTTACTACTCAGTTGAGTGGAATTTTAGACTATGTTGAGCAACTGAGCGAACTCGATACCAGTGCCGTTGAGCCGACGACGCGGGCGATCGACGTCAGTAATGTGATGCGCCCCGATACTCTGAAACTTTCGGTCGATCGCGACCTCATTCTCGACAGCGCCCCCGATCGCGACGGCGAATTTTTCAAAGTACCGCAGATCTTGGGTGGCGCATAGGACGACCAGTCTGAAGCCTAATCTGAAGCCGATCGCCTCTAAAGTTCCACAATCACGGGGGCATGATCGCTGGGTTTTTCTAGGGTGCGCGGCGTTTTGTCGATCGCACAGCTTTTGGCAGCGGCATAGAGCGCTGGACTGAGGTAGTGGTGGTCGATCCGCCAGCCCAAATTACGGCGAAAGGCAGCGGCGCGATAGTCCCACCAGCTAAATTGTTCGGCTTCCTGGTTAAATTTACGAAAGGCGTCGGCTAGACCCAGATCCAGCAAAGCGCTCAGAGCAGTGCGTTCGGCATCGGTCGCCATCACCTGCCGCTCTCGCCCGGTGGGATCGTGAATGTCGCGGTCTTCGAGAGCAATGTTGAAGTCGCCACAGACGAGCAGCTTGGGATGCGTTTCTAGCAAGGTTTTTAGATAATCGCGCAGCACCGTGAGCCAACTGAGCTTGTAGAGGTATTTATCGCTGCCTAAGCTAGAGCCGTTGGGAACGTAGAGGTTGACGATGCGAACGCCGTCCAATCCGCCTGTAATCACCCGTTTTTGTTCGTCAAAGGCTGCACCCGTCGCCTCTCCCACAATGGGGGTAAAGCCCATGCTAACGGCGTCCAATGGCGCACGGCTGAGCAGCGCCACCCCGTTGTAAGACTTTTGCCCGTAGATGTAGGGCTGATACCCCAGCTCAATGAAGGGCGATCGCGGAAAATCGGCATCTACCACCTTTGTTTCTTGGAGGCACAGCACATCGACCGGGTTTTGGCCGAGCCAGTCTGTGACATGCTCTAGGCGGCTGCGGATGGAGTTGACATTCCAGGTGGCGATTTTCATGCGGGGTTAATCGTTGATCACGAGTTCTAGGCTGGCGGAAACGGAAAGGCTGATCGGTTTGGACAGCGTGGGAGCTGTCATTTGGATGATCGGGTCGGCAATCCCAAAGTTGGTTTGCAGAGAAGTTTGAATTTGGCGCAGGCCGCGATCGCGTTCGTCTCCAGTGGGCAGGTTGACCACGAGCTGAACGGTGAGGGTTTCTTGTCCAGGGGCGATCGCCCAAACGCGCAGGTTTTCGACCGCAACGATGCCTTCAACGCTAAGTAGGTAAGCGTTGAGGCTGTCTAAATCGAGGTGGCTAGGAGTCTTTTCCAGCAGCACATCAACGCTTTGGCGCAGCAGGGGAATGGCTCCGGCCAGAATCAAGCTAGCCACCAGTAAGCTCACGGCTCCATCGGCCCAGTTCCAGTGGAATGCCCAGACGGCGATCGCGGCCAAAATCACACCGATGGAGCTAACGGCATCGGCCACCATATGCAAAAATGCGCCCTTGAGGTTGAGGTCGTGATGGCTGTGGTCGTGCAGCATTAGGGCATTCAGCGTATTTACACCCAGGCCAATCGTGGCCATAATTAGCATCGGCAGTCCCAAAATATCGTCAGAGGGCGTTTGCAGGCGCATCAGGGCTTGTGATCCCACCCAGAGGGCGATCGCCACCAACCCCAGCCCGTTCACTAGCGCGGCCAAAATCTCCACCCGACGGTAGCCAAAGGGAGCCTGATTTGAGGCAGGCAGGCGAGCAATCCAGGTGGCCAGCAGCGCCAGCACCAGCGAGCCACAGTCAGACAGCATGTGCACCGCCTCGGCAGTTAAGGCCAAACTGCGGCTCGATAAACTGACCGCTAGCTCAACTGCCGAGAACAGGCCGATGGTGACGAGGGCTGTCCACAGCAAGCGAGCCTTGCTAGCAGGCACGGCGGCATCATGTTGGGTGCAGTCTGGTGGACAGTTGAGCGTGTGAACAGGATGGGACATTGCGATCGCAATAAACAGCAGCAAAACGGGCAGCGGTACGGGCAGAGACTGGCCTACCTAATTGATTCTGACGAAACGAACCCGATCCTGGTTCTCTTGGGGATCATCCCATGGATTTTGGTAGAAATAGCTATGACTCATCCTACAAGTCTGGACTATCGACTGAACTATCGGCTGAACTATCGGCTGGACTATAGCAAGTGCGGCAACGAGAAATATGGGAATTTACCTGAGTGGAGGAAGCGATCGCCTGCACCGCCTCTCTAAAATCGAAGGTCTGCATTCCTTCAGTCTAAATAAACATGACTCTCGATTTCTGGGCCAGAACCAGCGGCACTTGGATTAACGTCGCTACCGTCATTGGCGGCACCCTGATAGGACTGGTTGGCACCAGTCGGCTGCCCAGTCGCATGCAGCAGATCATTACCCAGGGCTTGGGGCTGACGACGCTGTTTATTGGCTTCAGTATGGCGGGCAGCCTCTCCAAAGTTCGGGCAGGGCAGGTGGATGGGGTGATTGTGGGGCTATTGGCACTGGTATTGGGTGGACTATTGGGCGAATGGTGGCAAGTTGAAGCGCGGCTAGCGGTAGTAGGCGACTGGTTAAAACATCGCGTTAAAGGACAAGGAAAATTTACCGATGGATTTGTGGCCGCCAGTTTGCTCTACTGTATTGGCCCCATGGCGCTAATCGGCAGTCTCAATAACGGGCTGCTAGGTGATAATGCGCTGCTGACGTTAAAGGCCACCATGGATGGATTGGCGGCGATCGCCCTGACAGGCAGTTACGGTCTAGGAGTTGGGTTTTCCAGCTTGGCAATTCTGGTTTATCAAGGCGGGCTATCTTTAGCCGCTGGACTGTTGGCACAGGCTCTCCCCGATCCCGCTACCGCACCGCCAGTGCTGCTGATTACAGGCGTGGGGGGATTAATGATCCTTGGGATTGGGATGAATTTACTAGAAATTTGCACCGTTAAAGTTGGCTCATTTTTACCTGCACCTCTACTGATACCCCTGCTGTATTGGATCGCAACCCGCGTTAGCTAACAGCAAAAATCTGATTTGCCAGCATAGAGCTTGATGGGTGGGGCTAAGCATGGGTAGAACCCCAGAACCCTTGCAGAAAATAGACTTCAAGCTCTAACGCGGCCTGGTATAGCACCGTCGAATCAGCTCTACGCACGCTATATCTACCAATTTGAACACCCGCTTTATTCATGGCTCTCACCAAAGGGAGATGTAGAGATCGGCGATAGAACCGATCTTAGTGATTAGATACCTGATTTATTCGTGATTGTGAGTTGTGCTGTTGCCGGCATCAACCCGTTCGAGCAGCACGTATTTGGGAGATTATATGACTTTAGCCACACCCATGCCGCCAACATTCATGTCGCCAACCCTTTTTGTGCATCTAATGCATCCGTCAACTATTCTGCATTGGATGGCTCAAGTTCCGCTGGATGCAGCTCCCATAACCCCAGAAGCCGCGTCAGTACTGTTCACCGGACCGCAGTTCTTTATTGCATTAATTTCAGGCATTCTGTTAGCGTTTGCGATTCAGCTTGTATTAACGAACTTATCAGTTGCGGCAGGAATCTCCTATCTTGGCCGCTCTAGCGATAGCGGTGACGATCATCATTCCAGTTCCGGTGGCACATCCCTACGCAAAATAGGATTTGGCATGGGGCTTTGGACTCTAGTTAGCGTCACCATTTCTCTATTCTTTGCATCTTATTTGGCAATTCAACTCAGCTTTCTAACCACGGCTAGTTTGGGTGCAATTGTTGGATTAGTCATTTGGGCTGCTTACTTTTCCCTATTGGTTTGGGTCAGTTCTAGCACCGTTGGATCTCTGATTGGCTCAGTGGTCAATGCTGCAAACTCTGGATTTCAAAGCATTTTGGGAGCCGCAACTGCTGCTATTGGTAGTAAAATGGCACAGCAGCAGGTTATTTCGACAGCAGAAGCGGTGGCAGCAGCGGTTCGCAATGAGATGGGCGCTGGTATTGATCCAAACAGTATCCGAGAATCTGTTGAAGATTATATTCGAGGGCTGCGGCTACCGGGATTAGATACCTCACAGCTACGCAAAGATTTTGAGGGTCTGTTGAATGATCCGGAGTTTGCAGCGTTGGCAGATGGCGATCGCCTCCGCCACATCGACAGACAAACCTTTGTAGATTTGGTGAGTAAGCGGACAGACTTTTCTGTAGCAGACGTGAACCGAATTGCGGATCTGTTGGAAGGTGTCTGGAAGCAAACGGTGGGTAAGCGATCGCGCCCTGACACAATGTCAGAGTTGGTTAACTACCTGCAATCGACTCAACCCGGTCAGCTTCAGGTCAAAGAACTAAATGCCAAGCTAGATCAGCTGCTAGCAGAGCGATCGAGCCACAGCAACCCAGCCGATCAAGAGGCAAAAAGCTCAGTGGCTCAGACACTACAGTCTGGCGTCACCACCTTGGTCGGGCTATTAGCCGGACGCACTGACCTCTCAGACTTAGACCTAGAAAAGATTGTCGGACGGCTGAAAATATCCCCTAGCACCATTGCTCAACAGGGCAGCAAAGTGGTAGACCAACTCAAAGGCAATGCGTCAGAGACTTCAGAGTACAGCCCCATCCGTCAAGATGTAGAGCACTATCTGCTCACTAAATATTCTTGGCAAATGACGCCCGATATCCTCAATCGGGAGTTCCGCGAAGTGCTATACGATCCCAACGCCGACCCGAGTTCTGTCATTCAACAGCTCTCTCAGGTCAAGCAGGCTGACTTTACCAATCTATTAGCCTCACGCGGTGTGTTTACTCAAGCTAGAATCCAGGAAATTTCTGACCAGCTTGAAGCTACTCGTAAAGATGTGTTATCGGGCGCAGAAACCATCAAAGAGCTGGAGATTGCCGACGATCTCAGACAGCGGATTGAAACCTACTTAACCCTAACGCCGAAAGAGCAGCTTTACTCCAACGAAGTTCTACCTGCATTCAAAGCCCTGCTGTCGGATGATGAAGCAAACAGCGAAACGTTAGCGTCTCGTCTAGCCATTTACGATGGCGCTACCTTGCGTTCGTACCTGAATCAACGGGTGGATATCACGCCTGCCGAAGTAGAACCGATTTTGAATGTACTGGAAGCAACACGCGATCGCGTGCTGTTTGACGCTAAGTCTCTAGACGAGCAAGCCAAGCAAAAATTGGCTGAGTACCAGCAGCGATTGACGTCATATTTGCAAAATACTGGCAAATCTGAACTCAATCCTGAGGGGATCAAACGAGACGTGCAGCTACTGTTGCATGATCCACAATTGGGGTTAGACGCCTTACGCTCCCGAGCATCACATTTTGATCGCGATACGTTGGTGCAATTGCTGCGGCAGCGAGATGATATTAGCGAAGCAGAAGCGAACCAAATTTTAGATCAAGTTGAATCAACCTGGCATGCGTTTGTCAACTCGCCTCGTACGATAGTCGATACAGTTAAAGGCAAAGTAGATGACACCCAGTCTGCGATCGCTGATTACTTGCGTCGGACTAACCGCGAGGAACTGAACCCAGAAGGCATTCAACGTGACTTGAAGCAGCTGCTAGAGCATCCAAAAGAGGGAACCGTTGCACTACGTCGTCGTCTATCGAAAATTGATCGAGATACGCTAGTTCAGCTGCTCAGTCAACGAGAAGACTTGTCCGAAGCAGAAGTCAATCGCGTCATTGACCAAGTTCAAGCTGGCATTCGCCAAGTCATTCGGTCGCCCCGGCGTTTGGCACTGCGAACTCAGCAGCGAGTGGTAGACTTTGAGTCGAGTGTGGAAGATTATTTGCGCAATACCAACAAGGACGAACTAAACCCAGATGCGATCAAACGCGATCTCGGTCTGCTGATCCAGTCTCCGAAAGCAGGAGTTCAGAACTTAGGCGATCGCTTCTCCCGGTTTGATCGTTCCACCATCATTGCGCTACTGTCACAGCGCGAAGATATGACGCCAGAAGAGGCCGAACGGATTGTGACTCAGGTTGAATCGGTTCGCGATCAGTTCATTGAACAGATGCGGCAAGTGCAATATCGCGTTCAGATGGTCATCGATCGAGTGTTTGATCGGATCCGCGACTACCTCAACTCTCTCGACCGACCTGAACTAAACTACGACAGCGTCAAACAGGATGTTCGCACCCTGTTTGATGATCCACAAGCCGGGTTTGACGCCTTACGCACTCGACTGAGCCATTTTGACCGAAATACGCTGGTAGCTCTACTCAGTTCACGTAAGGACATTTCAGAGAGTGACGCTAACCGGGTCATTGACCAGATTGAAGGTGCTCGCAACAGCGTTCTACAACGCGCTGAACTGGTTCAGACCGAAGTACAACGACGCTTGGAGGAAGTCAAGCAGACAACCCAACGGCAGATTGAAGACACCCGTAAGGCCGCAGAGGCAGCGGCTTGGTGGCTGTTTATGACCGCGTTGGTGTCTGCGATCGCCTCCGCCGGGGCAGGTGCGCTCGCCGCTAGCTAGAGGCGAATCATCGGTAGAGACGCGATTAATCGCGTCTCTACTATTATTATTATTGTGATCATAAATCACTGTTCAGATGCTCCCGAGTATGGCTTTAGTTAGATGAAAACCCTTTTTGACTAAGCTAACCTAGCGAATAGGACTCAAAGCCTTTCTTTGAGATTCTTCTAGACCTTAAGTTATACGAAGTAAGCTATCAGTAAATACTGGAGTAGCTAATTATTTTTCTGCTTATTGTTTAGAAGATTAAAGAAATAAGACACTGTGGAGAATGTTATGAACCGTTTAATCTCTGGCGCGATCGCCTCTATGAATTCTTTTCTCAAGCTGCTTTCTGTTAAACAGGCTTTAATTGCAGCATTGGCTAGTTTCCTATTACTATCGACTACAGCTTGTGGTGCAGGCAGCGATCTGAAGGCTAGTTCTGGCGGCTACAAAGCAGACCCTAATGCCTACAAGAATTCGGTAAACAATGAGGGGACTGACTATCAGCGAGAGCTTTACAAGCCAACTCAACAACCTCAAGGGGGCATGAACAACTATAATGACGACCCTCAATATGGTAAAAAAGCCACCAAAGCAGACGCTCAGAGGCTGGTGAACCGAGCTGAACGCAATCTAGAAAAGAAAGCAGAAAGCCCTCAAGAGTTGCTTAAAAATGTCCGCGATCGCAATCCTTTAGGTCAGCAAGCTCGTGATGCGTCTCGAAATGCGGGTGACGTCACAGAAGAATTGAAAGATGATCTTTCGGAAGGCACGCAGAAGGGTGTTCAAAACCTCAAGCGCAATATTGAACAAGCACGACAAGCGGTTCCCAAAATCGTTGAGGAAGCAAAGCAAAACGCCCAAGATGCTGGGAAAGACGCTCAAAACTCTGCCAAAGATCTGTCTAGAGGCGTTCAGCGAGCTACAGACCGCGCCACAGATGGAGTGCAAGATCGAGCTGCAGATGCCATTGACTCTATGCGAAATCGTAATTAGTCGAAGTAGATCAGTAAGGTTGATTTTCAGAAGATTGACGTTCTGATAATTAGCTCTTGAATTGAACGTCCTATTTGATAGTGCGTCAGGCGATCGCCTGACGCACTATCAATATTTAAGACTCATTTTATAACAGCATATTGCTTTTAATTCGACATCTTAATTCCATACATATTTCAATCTATACATTCCTCTAGATTGGGTGCATCCCACTCTTGTAGCCCTCACCCTAAATCCATCTCCTAGGGGGGAGAGGGACTTTGAATCCTTCTCCCCTTCTCCCTTTCTGGGAGAAGGGGTTGGGGGATGAGGGCTATCTTGCAAAACTGGGATGCACTCTCTAGATTTATGTTCTAACCGCTCCTATATCTCCAAGGAAAGAGGGGTTTTAGGATAGAAATGGCTACAGTCTAATTATCGTTATGGAGCTTTTAGCATATGAATATTAACCACGAAAATTCCTCAGATTTACCCGAGAACATTGAGAGATCTGTTGACAGCCTCCAAGACAAGTTTGAAACAGCTCATGCCAAAGAAGAAAACGCTGTAGGCGTCGCCAAAGATGCCGTCAAGGATCGGATACCCTTCAATACTCCTACAGCATCTGTCAAAGACAATCAGGCGACGGCTTACGAGCTGAAGTCTCGTCTCAATTGGGGAGAGCCAGGGCTAACGATTGTGGATGTTCGCGATCGCAATGCCTTTGCCGAATGCTCGATCCAGGGCGCTATTAATATGCCCGTAGAAACGCTGTCCGAGATGGCTCAGTCTAGCCTACAGCCCAAGCGTGATATTTACGTTTACGGTGAGGATGATGCTAAAACGGCTACTGCTGCTGCTACCTTGCGGCAAGCAGGATTTGACCATGTAGCAGAGCTGATGGGTGGGGTTGAAACATGGAGAGCAATTGGCGGATCTGTAGAGGGCAAAAACACAGATATGACACCTGGAGCCGATGCCTATAACGTAATTGCCAGACTTAAAGAATTTGCTGAAGAACGAGCAAAAGAGCGTCAGCTGAACAAATAAGCAGTCCTTGATGCGGCGACTCAACTGTGGAAGGTTGGTTTAAAGGTTAATTTTTCGGCCACTTAGCACCCGAAAAATTAACCTTTCTCTACGCTTCAACTAGATTTTGGCAATTGGTTACCCAATATTCAGATCACCCAATATTCAGACCACGCTAAACTATTCATCCACTCTTCAATTTTCTAGATCTATGTTTTTAACAGACAAAGGAACAGGCGCGCTCATCAAAGTCCAAGATGCAGAGGTCTTGATCAATCCATCAAAATCTACAATTACGGGTAGAATTCAGTCAGGAGAGGAGGAGCAGGATCCCGAACAGTTTTCTAAGGATGCTTTACTCTTTCCATCAGGGGAGTCTCTACCGATGTGTTGGAAAGATCCCAATTATCGAGATCAGCTCTAAATTCTAGGATTATCTTCCAATCGCTAGAGTGATCTTTACTCATAAGCGGCCTAGAATGGTCAGTGGGGCATCTTGCGAATCAAAATCTTTGTTCAGGAGCAGCATTTCATCTAGGCGAGGAATGATGTAGATCGGATGTAGATACAGAAATACTGGATTTCTTTGTAGTGAAAGTAGGGTCCATTAAGGCAAGAGTTTATGTCAATCAATCCTCCTCCTAAAGTTGATCGCATCCTCATAGTAGACGACTCTCCAGATAATCTATTTTTGGTGCAGGCAACTCTAGGAGAGAGTGGATATGAGATTCATCTTGCAGAAGATGGAAAAACTGCTTTAGCTAAAGTTAATCAACTTTTACCAGATTTAATTTTACTAGATGTAATGATGCCGGGAATGGACGGGTACGAAGTTACGAAACGTATCCGTCAAAACCAAGATCTGCCTTATATTCCTATCCTTTTAATCACGGCTCACGAGCGCTCTAGTGTTGTCAAAGGGCTAGACATAGGGGCAGATGATTTTATCCGCAAGCCTTTAGATATAGATGAGTTATTGGCACGGGTGCGATCGCTTCTACGCCTTAAGCATAGTATTGACGAACGCGAACACATGATTCGCCAGCGAGAAGATTTTGTTTCTCGCTTAACTCACGATCTGAGAACTCCTTTAGTAGCAGCCGACAGAGTGTTAGCGCTGTTTCAAAGCGAAGCGTTTGGAGCCGTCTCTCCAGATATGCATGAAGCGTTTGACAGTATGCTGCGTAGCAATAGAAACTTGCTATTAATGGTCAATACTCTACTAGAAGTATATCGCCATGAAGCCGGCTGTAAGACGCTTACCCTGTCTCCTTGCGATCTAAAAGAGGTTATTCATAGCGTAGTTCAAGAACTCAAGCCGTTAGCAGATGAACGCGAATTAGCGCTAACGACGGTTGTTACAGATGCTGAGCGAGAGAGTCAGCTAGACGAGAAAGCAGCGCAGTATCCATTCACGACTACCGTAATTGGCGATCGCTTGGAGCTGCATCGAGTCTTAACCAACTTGGTAGGAAACGCGATTAAATTTACCGATAAAGGCTCGGTTACGATTCGGTTAATTGGAGTGCGATTAGACGATCTTCCCCGCCAGGGTAAACGCTCTAATCGGTTTGTGGTGATTGAGATTAGAGACACTGGAGCTGGAATTTTGACCAAAGATCAAGCAACTTTGTTTGAGCGATTCCGACAAGGTGAACATAAGCGGTCGGGCAGCGGATTAGGGCTTTATTTATCCCGTCGAATTATTGAATCACATCGAGGCAGCATCCAGGTTCAATCTGAACTGAATCAAGGTAGTGTCTTTACAATTCGACTCCCTGTTTAGCGATTTTAACAAATAGACAGCTCCCCCTACTGTTCTTTCTACTATCTCTTTGGCCAGGTTCCGAGAGAGTGGAATATAAACCATATGGACGATGAACTATGCCAAAGATTTAGGTGATTTTAGTAGATAGATTTAACTGGAGGCTTATATCCATGCTGCTTCACACTCCCTATCCAACAACATTAATCGCGGTTCCCAGTTTCCCCCAAACGCCTACCGACCCCACTAGCCCGCCTCTGCCCGAGCCGCTACCGGAGCCGTTTCCCGATCCCATGCCCGACCCGATCCCTGACCCTCGTCCGGCTCCTGATCCGATGCCCGACCCTAGCCCTTTGCCATCACCTGATTTGCCCCCTGAAATTAATCCTGGCGTGCCATCGCGATTGTAAGTTTGGCAAACTCCATGCTCCATCCACACTGAAGGCGTTGTTCCGAAATCACCAACTCTGGTCGTTGATGTTGTCAACGTCGTTTCTGGCAACGCCGCCAATATAAGCGGCCCAGTGTACTAAGAATAATTACCCCAGCCTTAACGCTGCCTCCAATCGTGCCCGAAATTTTTGACTTGCCTCCTTGCCTCACGTGGTAGCCAACGGGTAGTTCCCAAATTCGCAGCCCACACTCGATTGCTCGTACCTGCATCTCCACTGTCCAGCCAAATCCCCGATCTTGCATCTGAAGCCGCTCCAATGCAGAGCGACGAATCAAGCGTAGCGGTCCCAAATCGCGATAGCGATATCCCCAACCCAGCCAGATTAAGGCGGTGGCTAAGCGATTCCCAAATCGCTGCACAGGCGTCAGGGCAGCTCGTCCGGCAACCGTTGCCGTGCGATTCCCCAAAATCAGATCGGCGCGATCGCACAATGCCAAAAATTGAGGTACCTGCATCAGATCATCGCTGCCGTCCCCATCACAAAACAAAATCCATTGAATATGAGGAGGCAGGTGCTGCATGCCACACCAGCAGGCGCGTCCATAGCCTGAGACGGGTTCATGAAGCACTGTGGCACCCGACTGAGCGGCGATCGCAGCACTGCCATCGGTGCTGCCATTATCGATTACCCGAATCTGCGGTGTGCCGCAACCATGCAGCGATTGAATCACAGCCGCAAGCGTGGCAGCCTCATTGAGCACCGGAATAATCACCACAATTGAGTCTGGGCTACATGAGTTCAAATTGAATCAAATGAATTAAGCGAATAAATTAAATAATAGAGAAATCAAACGTTAATAGACGACAAAGCTTGTTTTACCAGGTCAGAGATTTGGGAAGGGCGGTCTGCAACTGGGATGCCCGCCTCTTTGAACGCCGCAATTTTGCTGTCGGCGGTGCCAATTTCGGTGCCCCATCCGGCGACCAAAGAAGCGATGATGGCTCCAGCATGACCCATCGGCTGATTCTTTGGAGCGGTGCGTCCAGCGATATATGCAATTACGGGTTTATCGATCGCCTCGGCAATATAGCGAGCCGCTGTTTCTTCGCTGTCACCGCCAATTTCGCCAACTAGCACAATCACATCGGTTTGGTCGTCTTCTTCCAAGATTTGTAGCCACTGTTGAAAAGACGATCCAACAATGCGATCGCCCCCAATTCCCACCGCAATCGACTGTCCCAATCCAGCTTGGGTCAACTGTAGCGCTACCTCGTAGGTGAGCGTGCCGCTGCGGCTAAGCAGCCCTACCGAACCAGGAGTGTAGAACTCCGGCGGATGGGTACCCAGCAGCACCTGCCCTGGCACAATGATCCCTGGACTGTCAGGCCCGACGATTAGGGTTTCTACCCTGTCGGCTTTTCGCGCTAGACGAACCATATCGAGTGGCGGCACTCCTTCCGTAATCAGGACAATTTGACGAATTTCGGCGGCGATCGCTTCCAAAGCCGCATCTAACACCCGGTATGGCTCAACAAAAATTACCGTAGTATCAACCTTGCCAACCGCCTCAAGCGCTTGCTCTACCAGGTCAAACACAGGAATATCGGCCACCCTTTGCCCCCCATGCCCAGGAGCCACCCCCGCGACAACCTGCGTCCCATAGGCTTTCATCAGCGGCGCATAGAGCACTCCTAAAGCTCCAGTAATTCCTTGGACTAATACTTTATGATCAGACGTGAAGCTCATGGTTGTTTTAGTCTTTGCTTAGTACTACTGCTCGGGCGATCGCGGCATCTAACTGATCAAACACGGGCACATCTAGCGCTGCCAACGACTGCTTTGCGGTCTCAAAATTTTGCCCTACTAGCCGCATCACAAAGGTAGGACGCCGCCCTGTCCGTCGTTGGTTCAGATAAACCTCAATCACGGCGGCAATTTGATCGCAAGGGACTACACTGCCCACTAAATTGATTAAAATCACGTTCAGATCTGCATTTTGAATCATCCAGTCCAGCCCCTGCTGCACCCGTTCTTGCAGCAAATTGGGCGGCAATCGATAGTCGCTCTCCCCACCCAAATTTAGGAAGTTGGCAGGCTTTCCTCCCGCCTGATTAACCAAATCTAACGTTGACATGGCCAGCCCAGCTCCATTGCAGAGAATCCCAATGTTTCCGTTTAGCTCCACCAACCGCATCTCTGACGGCAGTGTAGTGCTAGCACCAATCCCAGGCCGAGGCAGCTGCTCGCGCAGAGCCGCCAAATCTGGATGCCGAGCCAGTGCAGAGATATTAGCTGTCACCTTTCCGTCTAGCGCCATCACGTCGCCGCTCCGGCTAACGGCCAGAGGATTAATTTCGACGAGATCCAGGTCTTTTTCGGCAAACAGCCGATACATCTTTTCAATGATCCCACTTACCAGTTCAATCAGGTCGCCTTGCAATCCCATTTTGATTGCCAACCGTCGAGCATAAAAAGGCGAAAACTCTTCATCCACAACCACCTGCTGAATGTGTCGAACTGCCGCCTGCACTTCCATGCCGCCGGCCTGAGAGCCAAGCAGGAGCGGTCGCCGCTGCGATCGATCGAGCACAACAGCCAGATACAACTCTTGATCGGGTTCATATTTAGCTTCTGCCAATAGAACAGTAGGGTAGTGACCCTTAATCGATAGATGAAAAATAGTTTGAGCCGCAGCAATAGCATCAATGGTGTTTTCGGCAAATCGAATCCCGCCTGCTTTGCCGCGTCCGCCTGTATAAACTTGCGACTTGAGCACAACTGGATAGGGGATCTTCAAGCCCTTTAAGTCCTTGGGATGGTCAATCCGCTGTGACGGCAAGATAGGGATACCCATTTGCTGGAAGAGTTCTTTGGCTTGGTATTCAAGGAGATTCATGGGGAATGGGATAGATGATTAATTTAGGAATCGGCATTAGTCAATGCCGTAAAATCGTTGCCAGAGTCGGTCTGCCACACGAGTCGGCAGCAGAGTTTGTTGGGTTAATGGCAGAGACATGTTAGAAAAGGTAAGGCAACGGCGCAATAGAGCAGAGAGTCAGGGAAAGAATAAATATTTCATGCTCAAACATCCAAAATATCAATTCTCTGCTCCTGATTGAACCAGCCTCTCAGACTCCGAAGCTACAACTATAGCGGGATTTTTCAGGCAGATGGTGTTCTACGTTTACTTGCATGGATTTGCGTCTACCCCCCACTCATCCAAAGCACAGCGGCTGAGCGATCGCTTTCGGTCAGTGGGGCTACCGCTAACAATTCCTGACCTCAATCAGGACGACTTTGCCCATCTCAGCCTCAGCCGTCAACTTCAGCAGGTGGAAGCCCTGTTGCCGCCGCCGCCTAGCCCGGTGGTTGTGATTGGCTCTAGTTTTGGCGGCCTGACCGCCGCTTGGTTGGGCGATCGCCATCCACAAATCGAACGGGTCGTGCTGCTAGCACCTGCCTTTGGCTTCCTCGATCATTGGCTAGCACGGCTGGGCGCTGACCAGATCCAGCAATGGCAGCAAACCGGATTTTTCTCGGTTTACCATTACGGTCAGCAGCAACAAGTTCCCCTGCATTACGGATTTATCGCCGATGCTGCCCACTATGGCGATCGGCAGCTGCAACGGCCAATTCCCACCCTAATTGTGCATGGTATCCACGACGACGTGGTGCCCATTCAAGCTAGCCAAATCTATGCAGCTCAACGCTCTTGGGTAGAATTAATTGAGCTAGACAGCGATCACGCCCTCACCGATCAGCACGACCAAATCTGGGCAGCAGTTCAAGACTTTTGCCGTCTCCCCACCTCCCCAATCACCCCCAGATCCCCGTGAGATCAGATGGCCGTGAGAAAATATTGCAGTAGCCTATACTGGTGCCAGGTTAACCGTTGAAGTTCACGAATTTAAACCACTACTTATGAATCGCTTTAAGCTTGGTTTGGTTATTCTTCCGATTGCGCTGGCGATCGCCTCTTGCAGCAGTAATCCTGATTCAGTAAACTCTGCCGGAGAGACAACACCCCCAGCCGTGGTTGAGGGTGGCGTGCCCGGACAGCATCTGAAATATAGCTGCGACGAAAATAAAACGTTTGAAGTTTTCTTTGAAAAAGACAAGGCGCGGGTGGTCTTGAGCACCGACAAAACCATTGAAATGCCTCAAGTTAGAGCCAAATCGGGTGCCCGCTATGTCAGTGAACCCTATATCCTCCGGGTGAATGGCAACAAAACATTCATCAAAGAAAACGATCAACGTATCTTTTCTCAATGTTCTGGGGCGATCGCGCAACCGTAGAGACGCGATTAATCGCGTCTCTACTAGGGATTAATCGTGTCTCTACTAGGGATTAATCGCGTCTCTACGAAGGATTCGTGGCGTCTCTCCTGCTAGTTAACGGGGACAACCGCAGCCATCAAATTTTGCTGGTTAAGCCGTTGCAGCATCGCGTCAGCAGTCAGGCGATCGCGGAACAGTCCTGCTTGCATCACGACTTGGCCATTCACAACCGTGCGGAACGCATCAGGCACTACAGCCCGCACACGGGTTTGAAGGTCGGGACTATTCCCTTGCACCACCACCCGATAGCTAAAGCCCAGCGATGCTGCCACGGGCGAAGCGGGTTGAGGCGTGCCTGTATAAACAGGTGGATACGTACCATTGACCGGAACCGTGGGGTCGCCGGGAGGTCTTTGCCCGCTAGAGGTCGGCGGCATGCCCGGTACAGGTAGCACCGCAACATCGCCAGTGCCCCTGCCGATCACAGGGGGCGGGGGCGGCAGAGGGGACCCGCTGATGGGTGGCGCAGTTGGACGAGTACCTGAGACCGGAACCGTGCCTGTAGAAATCGTGCCCGTAGCCGGTGGCGGAACAGGAATGACGATGGGGGTTCCAGGCTGGGTAGGACGCACCGCTCCACCGGGAATCGGCTGAGGGGTAGGCCGAGGAACAGATGGGGTAGGTCTAGGCGTGGTAGGGGGCAAAGCGGCAATTGGGCTAGAGGTGCCCAAAGACGCTAAAGAGCGATCGTTGGTCAAATAAATATGTCCCAACGGGCGGCCTTGATAGACACGGCGAGTCAATCGCCAGCCCGAATTTAGCGCAATCCGGTTGAACCCTGCTGCACTAGTGCGGGTTCTGCCAATTTCTAGGGTAGGCGAATTGCCCCGGCTAGGCACAGCATAGAGCAGCGTTGTATTGCCCTGCGTTGCCGTCCGCAACGTATAAACTAATCCCAAATCTTGCCCTTCCACTCGCACCGAATAGCCGTTGCGATCTGTCCCTCGGCTACAAATTCCCGTAAAGTCAAATCCTAGCAGCAGCGGCTCTACCACACCTGCCGTTTCTCGCCAGCAGGGACGGCTATCACTAACCTGCTCTAAAATTGTGAGCCTGCTGCCGCCTGAGGTGGCCAATAAGACAAATCGGTTCTGGTCTACTTCGGTGTTGCTAAAAGAGGTGGCGATCGCCGGCTCCTGCATCCCACCTGCCCCAATCGCTAGGGCAGTCAGTACGGTGAGCGGCAACCAACGTGCAAGTTTCATACCTGTGTCTCTGTGTTTGGGTGGATGGTTGGGTCTTTCCCTGATTCGTTAAAGGGTAGATTCAACGAGTTATCAAACTACTTCTATGATTTGTCAGGCTGATCCGAACGATTTTTTATGAGATAGTGTCAAAACAGGGCTATTTCATTCTAAAGATTGACTTCAAGTGGTTCAAGCTGAAACCACAACAACGTTGAGCTTGAGCCATATTGTCCAAGCCTAAATCCCGACAAAGGCTGAGTGCCAGATTGCGGTGACTCTAAGCTCTGAAAGCTTTACATGAAAGGAGCTATGTCCATCCTTACCTAAATAGGACTACCAACGACTTTACCCCTCATTTCAACCTTGACAGACTACTAGTAGAAGACGGCGCAAGTTTAGCTACCGTAGGGTGGGCATCTTGCCCGCGCAGGCCGGAAGCCTGCACTACGAACGGTAGGCAGATTTACGCCTCAGGCTACTAGCCCTGTGAATTCATCTCATCAACTCATTCCACTTAATATCTAACGGTTTCAGTGTGAGTACAAACGCTGACTCAAAAAGAAACTTCTCTCTTAATTCATTCTTCAGTTAGGGGATTTCCCAGAGGTTTTCAGTAGCTATAAGATTTAAATTGTTTACATAGATGAGCGCAAAGTTTAGGGTTTTAACCTTTACGTTCTCTGTCACTTATTCAACAGCAAAAAGCATCTACTTTGCTTGTTAGCTCTAAGGAATCGTGAAACGTTGAAAAGCATTTAGAGCAATTCATCTATCCTTTAACCTAGCTCCGCTGACAATTAGGGCGATGAGTAATTCAGTCTCTGAACTGATACTAAATACAAGCTGTTTGAAACTGAAAGCCAATTATCCATAAAGAGAGAAATCAAATGATTAACACTTCAATTCGTCGCGCTTTAGTTCTTTCTAGTTTGGTGCTTGGCGCAACTACTTTGTTTTCTTCGAAAGCAATGGCAGATACAGTGACCCTCGGTGGTACAGTTGCCTCTACGCTGGCTCTGGTCACTACCCCTACAGTTGCAGCATCTACCCTGAACCTGAGCACCGGAACCCAGCAGATCGTTCAGGTAGCTGATCTAGCGATCTCAACTAACAATGAACAGGGCTACACGGTAACTGCTACCTCCGGTAGCTTGACCAAAGCAAATGGAACGCCGATCGCTTACCAGGTCACTACAACTGCCGATGCGGTTACAGTTGTCGCGGGTGATTTCGCCATTGCCTCTGGTACAAACTATACCGTTGGATCGACTGCTGCGAATGCTGCGGGTACAGGCGGTCGTGACCTGCACATCATGTATACGCCTGCGGCTCTCCAAGACCCGGGTACTTACGCTGGCACTATCACCGTTACCGTTGCTGATAACTAGTAGGTTTCAGCAAGAGAATGTTTGAAAAGTCCTATTTCTGGTAGTGAAACGGCATCGATCCTCCTGAGTTTTCCTTTATAAGTTAAGGAAAGCCAGGAGAGATCATTCATTGCTTAAAATCACAGCCAGCCACTTTTCAAACAGCTACTAAGAGATTGGGAGGGGCATAGATGGCTGTGTCCAACTCACCCTTCCCACTCCTTTCTTTATTAGAAGCAGGTCGGAGATTGAAGCAATGAAACAGCGATTCAAAGTCAGTTTGGGGCTGCTAATGCTGAGTTTGCTTGTAGCGAAACCGGCGATCGCTAATGTCTCACTCGTAACAAATCCAGCCTCGATTGCAACTTCACTGGACTTAGATGGAAGAGAAAATTCGTCTACTCATATTGTTAAAGTAGCAGACATCTATCTATCAACCAATAACCCGCAAGGCTTCACTGTAACGATTAGCTCTAGCAGCCTATCTAAATCGGGTGGAACTTCAATCCCTTTTCAGATCACCACCGTAGCAGACGGTGCGGGAACACCATCCGCAGGAAATTTTACGACCCCATCAGGCAACAATTACACGTTTAGCACCTCTGCCGTGGGAACAGGCGATCGCGATGTCTATATTCGCTATCTACCCGCAGCCCTACAAGATCCAGGTAGCTACAGTGCCTCCATCACCATTACCGCTTCTGACAATTAGCCCATACCGCCTGATCAAGGCATTCTATGAAATTCTCGCTTTCGTCTCTTTTACTTTCAGCAGTCCTCTTAGCAGTGCCAGCTTTTCCAGCAGCTGCATTTGAACTCCTCCCCGTATCTCGTGAATTTGCTCCTGCTGGAAGAAACGCAACTCAATCCTACGAAGTTGTTAACGATGGAGATGAACCGCTAGCAGTTGAGCTTTCTATGCTACGACGGCAAACCGATATTAACGGTACAGAAACTTACAGCAGTGGTGATGATGATTTTTTAATTTATCCCACTCAAATTTTACTGGAGCCTGGTAAAACGCAGAGTGTCCGCGTCACCTGGCTAGGTGATCCTCAGCCCACGACTGAACTCTCATATCGCCTACTGGCAGAGCAGTTGCCGATAGATGTAGACCAGACAGATGAAAATCAGGCCAGCCCAGTTGGCGGTGTTCGGGTTTTGCTGCGCTATCTCGGCTCGGTATACATTCGCCCAGCCCATCCGGCTGCTAGTGTCGTTTTAGAAACGATTGAGCCTCAGCCTGATGCCAGCCAACCACCAGGATTCGCAATTACTTTAAATAATCAAGGAAATGCTAGAGCGGTACTAAGGAATTTCCACTTACATCTGGTATTGCCGACAGGTGAGAGTGTTAGCTTACAGCCGGAGCAGCTCACAAACATTAATAACTCCGTCATTCTGGCAGGTCATCTTCGTCGTTTTATCATTCCGTATCCGAATGGCTTTTCTGTGAGTCCCACCACCGCCACGTTTGAATTTGACTCAGAGTAACGAAGCTGTTGTAAATAGAGCGCTGCTGCACAATTCTCCTTTGCAGCAGTTTTGCCAGCGGAAAGGTTACGCGATCGCGTGAACAAAAACTGTCCTGTAGTCAGATAGCTCTGACTACTGTTTGATCTGGCATGCTCGCTAGGGAAGCACTGTGTCCATAGCAATTCATACATTACTCACTACACTCTTAACTGTATTGCCGACTGCATCGGCGCAAAAATCGACCGATCTATCAATTGCTAACCCTACGCCTGAGCAGGCGATCGCCCCTACTGCTGAAGCTGCGGTTGCTATTCGATCAACTGCTGTGTCTGCTATCGTTACGGCTCCAGAGTCGATCAACACGATTCAATTTGCACAACGCAGCGGCAGCCAACCACGAGCCGCGCTTCCGGTTTCAACAGCGGACAGTAATCTGCCTGCTGCCGTTACCGCGTTTGAGTCAACCGAGTTTATGTCGTCGGTAGAACAGGGAGCCAATCCATCAGAAGCGGCTGCTCAAGACTCAACCGCAAAAATCGAATCTAATGTTACGCCTGCCCCCGAACGAGCGCCAGCCATTGAATCGGCTGAGCATTCGGGTCAGGCAGTCAGTCAGACATCACAAAATGCTTCAGAGCCGCAGCCGAGCAGCACAGAGTCTGAGGATGAATTATTTGAGCGCATTTTTGGTAGCCCTCGAAATACAACTGCTCAGCAGCTTAACGTTCCTTTTTTTGTAGATGACCAACTCCAGGGGCAAATCTTGGTGCTGACCGCAACGGCTGCCACACCAATTGCCCGTTTGCAGGCCACTTTCTTATTAGAAAAGCTGAAAGATACTGTTCGACCGGATATCCTTCAGGGGTTAACCGCGTCTGTTGATAGCGCGGGTAATCTCTCCTTCAGCGCCCTGCAACAAGCTGGACTTGTAGCCACTTTTGACGAACGCAGGTTAGAAGTGAGGGTGCAGGTGCCTCCAGCCTTGCGACGGACGACAGTCAACACACTAGGGAATCTGCCTCCTGAAGCCGCCGACGCGCTGCTCCCCAGTCATGTGAGTGGGTATCTTAATATTCAGGGTGTAGCAGGAGTTGTCTGGTCGGACGGGACTGAGTCAGCAGAACGACAATCCTTAAATTTAAATATTGATGGTGTCCTCAACGTTGACGACTGGGTATTGGAAGGCAGCGCCAATTTGGGCGAAGGCGCGGCATGGACAAGAGGAGATGTTCGACTAGTTCGGGATAATCCTGACCAGGCAATCCGCTATACAATTGGCGATCAGATTGTTCCTACCAGAGGATACCAGAGCAGCATTCCAATGCTTGGGTTTTCGGCTGTCCGCAATTTTTCGCTTCAGCCCTATGGCATCACGCGTCCAATCAGCCGATTTGAGTTTTTTCTGGAAAGACCTTCGACTGTTGATGTTTTCATCAGCGATCGCTTCACCCAAACGCTGCGACTGCCTGCCGGGCCGCAGGATATTCGCAACTTGCCGCTCAATGCTGGCATCAACGAGGTGCAACTCGTCATCACCGATGATTTAGGTCGAGTGCAGCGTCTAAACTTTTCTGGAGCAGTGGCAGCAGATCAGCTTGCGCCCGGTGTTCAGCAGTTTGCCTATGGCGTTGGCTTTCGCGCCTCTAGCGAAAACGGTAGCCGCTCCTATGACTGGAATCAACCCATGCTCACCCTTGCCGATCGGTGGGGGCTAAGTGAAAACTTGACATTAGGAGGCTACTTCCAGGCAACTCTTGATCGACAAGTAGCTGGAGTCGAAGGAGTTTGGTCAACCTCAATTGGCAACTTCAGTTGGGATGTTGCCCTGAGCCATGATCAAGAACTCGGCGTTGATGGTGCGGCTCAAGTCGTGTACGAAGTCCTTCAGCTTGGTAATAACAATCCCACACAGCGATCGCTGCGGTTAGCGCTAGAGTACCGAGGCGACAACTTTATGCCTCTGGATGACCTAACAGCCCGTGACGCTAGTACCCTAGATTTCTCTGCTAACTATACTCAGCAAATCTTTGGAAACATTAATGCCCGGTTGAATGGACGCTATCAGCTCGGTCGAGATGGCTCAGCAGATGCCTACAGCCTAGGACTGGGGTTGTCGCGGGCGTTTAATCATGGCATCAGCGTTAACGTCAACTTGAGCCAACAGCATACCCAAGGTGGAGGGGATGAACAGCGAGCCTTCCTCAGCCTGTCCTGGCTATTCCCGCGCCAGCGCCAGTCGCTGATCACAACAGCTGAGATCAACAGTTCTGGGG
>Ga0163155_10001391_pt1 | contig 29298 bp, 40 predicted proteins | sample OliLakLV19SP4G1_FD_148611 | JGI IMG/M metagenome (GOLD analysis project Ga0163155, IMG submission 148611) | Freshwater microbial mat bacterial communities from Lake Vanda, McMurdo Dry Valleys, Antarctica - Oligotrophic Lake LV.19.SP4.G1 | ecosystem: Environmental > Aquatic > Freshwater > Lake >... | reverse complement strand
TATTGCAGCTGTTCCCTTGGGGAGCGCCGCCGATCCCGCCGCTGGGGAGGACCCAGACCGGGGGGGGGTGCGCCGCCCCGGGCGCCGGGGCGGCTCGCTGGAGCGCTCCTGGGCCACGACGTCGCCACCAGTGGCGACCGCGGCGTGGTCGAGCCACCAGAGGCCAAGACCGATCGCGTCCGCCACGTCGGCACCCGGGTCGGCGGCGCGGTCGTAGGTCGAGACCGACGCAACGGCCAGCGCAACCCGCTCTCGCTGCGACCGACCGCGCGTCCAGGTGCGCTCGTCGACGGACGTGACGCGTGCGTTGGGCGCGGCGACCGCGATGGTCCGGCGGACCGCGCCGACCGCGACGCCGTAGATGGCCAGGTGGCCGGTCGCACCGGCCTGCGATCCCTTGCCGCGCTTGCCGCTCGGCACCTCGATCACGACGTCGTTGGGGTCGTACTCGCGGAGCAGCGCCTCGAGGTCCACGACGATCGCGTCGATGCGCTCGAGGTAGGGGTCCTTCGATCGTGTCGGCGTGAGCCGCCCGATCTCGATGTGCGTGCGGCCACGCCACACGGCGTAGCCCGTGCAGGTGGACGAGGGGTCGAGCGCGACGAGGATCTCAGCGACGGCCGGCCCCTTGCATCGCGTGGATCATCAGCGCGAGCGCGCCGAGGATCGCTTGGTGCTGCTGAATGCGAGCAAACCTCGCCCCGTCGAGATAGGCCGTTGGGTTGAGTGCGCAGCCGATGGTTTCCTCCCTCAACAATCGCTCTCGGCCGTTCTGCACAGCCTCTTGCGACACTTCGGTGGCCACTTGAAGGATTGCTGCGATGAGCTGCCCTTGCGCCTCGTCCGCGACGATCGAACCATAGATCTCGGCCAACGTCGGGTGGTGGTCACTCATTGTGATCGCGCCCCCATTCCACCAGCTCGTCCAGCAGCTCTGGAGTCATGAGATCGCCGCCCCCGGCGAGGTGCTGCCGATACATGCGATCGACGATCCGCATCGCGAGCGCCGCTCGATTCGACCGCTGCCCGTTCGTGGTGAGCAGACCAGCGCCGAGACCCGCCGCCACGACCTGCGTCCCGAGCTCAAGTGCGATCAGCACGGTCGCGTATGCGATCCGGCTGATGTCTCCAGCCTCTGCGAGGCCATCCTCCGAGCCGAAGGCCCTGATCATGGCCACGCCGCCTCGTACGTGGTCAGACAGCACAGCGGCGTCCTGATCTCCGATCTTGTGCGCGGCGGCCGACGCCATCGCATTCACACGCTTGCACGCCAGGATCATCTGCGTGTCGTCTGACAGGAACGCGTCGCCGGTCTTGGCGAGAACCGCAGCGATCTTGACGCCCTGTTCGAACTGCGTGTTTCGGTCGGTGCTCATGCCGCACCTCGCTGTTCCGCGTCGCGTCGCCACGCTTCGGCGAGGCCCGCAATCGCAAGCCGCAGGGCGCGTGATTTCACGAGGTCGGCCCCCTCGAGCAGCCGCCGCTGGAACGGCGTCGCCTGGTCGATGGCCAGCACCCGGAATCGCTCGATCTCCTCATCCGTCAACGAGCTGATCACCCCGTCGACGCGCTGCCGTTCCGCGGCCGCCGCAGCCCGATCCGCGTCATCGCGACCGACCGCGGCGTCGCGTTTCGCCTGTGCCTTCGCAGCGGCTTCGGCGACGGCCCGGGCTGTGAGCGCCGCGGTCACGTACCCGCGTCCCTTGGCCCAGTTCCGCAGGTACATCGGGTTGGTCGGCGCCGCCTTCCGCACCGCCACGGCCGCGTCCCGCATCTCCGACCAGGTGATCCGCTCCGATGTGGTGCGTTCTAGCTCGATCGCTTCGCCGACAGCATCGAGGTCGCGCTCGTACACGTCGCTCGTCGTCGTCGGGTAGGCCTCGAGCACGGCCAGGGCGAAGTCGCGGATGGTCGACGTCTCCGCTGGTGTGTCGCTGAACCGATCCCCCCCCCGCTGTTCTCCCCCCGTGGGGGCTGGGGGGGGATCTATGGCGGTTCCTAGGAGGTTCCTCCTTAGAGGCGCGCTGGGTTGGCGTCCGTTCCTGTCTCCGCTGGCGTCCGTTCCTGTCTCCGCTGGCGTCCGTTCAGACGCCAGCGTGTCGTCTGTTCGGACGTCAGCGTGTCGTCCGTCCTGATCTGAACGGGCGTCATCCTGACGTGCGTTCTTGCGCCCCGGTCGGGCGAGCAGCTCGAGCGCGTCCCAATCGAGTCGGTAGAGGTTCGTCGCGCCTCGCTCGCCCTCCCGCTTCTGCCCTGCGCCTGCTCCTTTGGTTCGATCCCGCACCTGCAGGATGCGCTCATCCTCGAGGAGCGCGATCACCCGCTGCACCGTGCGCTCGGACGCGTCGGCGTCGTCGGCGATGGTGGCAATCGATGGCCAGCACACGCCCTCGTCGTCCGACCAGTTCACCAGGGACCAGAGCACTGCCTTGGCCGTCGAGGGCGTCACGGTCGACTTGCCGGCGGCCTCTCGCTCTCGCATCAGGTGCGAGAGCCGGGCCGCTGCGCAGAGGTCCAGCTTCTTGGTCAGTCGTCGTGAGCTCATCTGGTCGTGTCCTCCGTTCCTTCGGAGTGACTACCGCGCGCCTCTGAAGATGGCGAGGCGCCCAGCGGTGCCTCCGGTGACAGGATGCCGTCACTGAAATCAATCCCAACGCAGTACGCATGTGCCGCGGCGCATGCAGCCGGACCCATGAACTCCATGGCATTGCCCGGTGGGCGGTAAGCGATGTACGCGCCATCCGGACTCTGTCGATCCGGCGACGCCACGCAGACGTTCAGGTCGACCGCGTCGAACGCGCGGCGGCAGAGCGCCTCGATGACGAGCTGCTCCCGGGGGTTGACGGGCTGATAGCTACTCGCCGCGACCGAGCCATCACCGACGTACAGCAGTTCCGGCCGCTGCCGATTGATCACTGCGACGAGTTCCTCCCATGTGATGTTGACCAGCTTTCGCCTCACGGCCGGCCTCCCTTCCGCTGCGGCGATCTGCTCCCACGTGACCTTGACCGGCTTTCGCCTCACGGCCGGCCTCCCTTCTTGTTTGGCATTGGCGAGGCGCCAGGCGGTGCCTCGGGTGACAGGATGCCGTCACTGAAATCGATTCCAACGGCGCACGCATGTGCCGCGGCGCACGCAGCTGGACCGACGAAGACTCGGTTACCACCCTCACTGCGGTATGCGCACCACGCCCAACCCGAACCACGCTCCATTGATCCCGCGACTGAACACACCCCGTCTGTGTTGGCCACTACGTCCTGTTCGCCCGCGTCGAACGCGCGGCGGCAGAGCGCCTCCAGGACGAGCTGCGCGCAGGCGATATCGCTCCTACCTTCGACACACGCGACGCGCAGCAGTTCCGGCCGCTGACCCTCGATCGCTGCGACCAGCTGCTCCCACGTGACCTCGACGGGCTTCGGCTTCACGGCCTCCCTCCCTTCTTGCGCTTCGCTGCCGGCGCCTGCAGGCGAGCCAACTTGGCCTCAAGCCGCTCGGTTTCGCGGATGAGGCTGCGCATCTCTTCGTTGACGGCCTGGACCCGGGCTCGATCGAGGCGTGACTCGAGCTGAGCGTGCTGGAGTCGTTGGAACCAGGTCTGTTCCGTGGAACGCATCGCGCGCGTCCCGATCCCGAGGTCATCGGCGACGCGCTGCGCCATCGCCGCGATCTGGACGAGCTCCTCGTAGAGGGCCTCGTCGGACCGGTCCCGCGACTTGCGCCGGACCAGATCCCACAGCTCGTCGAGCTCCTCCTGAATGATGGCGTAGCCCTCGTGCAGTGACGCTACTGGGGTCGCGTGCTTCCGCCTCGCGCCAGCGAGTTCGATCGCGACGCTTTGCGGGAATCCGGACGGGCCCCGAGGCTGGGAGCCCGCCCATGCCCCCATGCCCGCTGCGGCGGGCGAAGCGTCGTGAGCGTTGGTCTCGACGTCGTGCCTCATCCTGCACCACCGATCTCGGCGGGCGGCCCGATCTCGGCGGGCGGCCCGATCTCGACGATGTCCTGCAGGAGCAGGAATCGATCCTGCTTGCTGGTGGCCAGCACGCAGGCGGAGGGAAACCACCGCGGAATCGTCCACCCCCGAGCCTTAGATCGGCGGACCCCTGAACGCCTCGTCGGAAAGGCGATGGTGATATAGCCAAACGACTCCACGACCCACAAGCCGACCCTGGGCTGGCGTGGGTTGCCGTCGGCGACCGCGCGGATTCGCCAGAGCACGCCGGACTGGATCACTGCCACCATCGCCTCGCTCGCGATGTGGGGCTCGAGTCCGACTCCCCAGATGGCGCCGCAATGCGGGCATCTGGTCCTCGACCGGCCCCAGTCGAAGCATCTGCACATGCCGCAGATGCGGTGGGGCTTGCCTGGCCGCGCTGCCGACTTCGCCGACGGCTTTGGCCTGGGTGAGGCATCGTGGGCGTTGGTCTCGACGTCGATGGTCACTTGAGCACCCCCGCTTCTCGCAGGTACATGAAGATGGGCCTGAGGGCGCGATCGACGCTCGGCTCCATTCCGGCTTCAGCACGATCACGGGCGTGCTGAGGCAGGCTCGGATCGGGCTCGAAATCGACATCTCTGGATTGGTCGGCGGTCGCATCGGCGTCCTCGCGCAGCGCCGGCGCAGCGCTGTCCGCACCATTGCGCGCAACCACTCCCCCTGCCGTAGATTGGGAGTCGCCAACATCTCGCCTCATAATCGGTTCGACGTGGGTTCGAATCCCACCCAGCCCATTCCCGTTTTCCTCGGTGTTTTTGACGTAACTCATTGGCGACTCCTCTGGTTGCGACTCCGGCGCTGCGCTGGAATCCTGCGGCCGTGGACCGCTGGCGACCGCTGGCGACCGCACATCGCGCGCAACATTTGCGCAGCGCAGTCCGGCGATTGCCTTCGAGGCGGCGGCCTCAAGATCTCCACTCTGGACGTGCGTATAGATGTTCGCGGTCAGCGCCGGCGAGCTGTGACGCATCGCGCGCTGCGCCTCGACCAGAGGCACACCGCCTCGCGCCATCTGGGTCCCGAAGGTGTGCCTGAGCGCGTGGAAGTCGAGCTTCCGACCGTCCGCGTCCACTCGGGCGACCTTCGCCGCCAGCAGATCGGTCCTGATCATCCGGGACGCCGGCGACTGGGACAGCCCCGGCCACACCAGACCCTCACGCGACCGACCGGACAGCCACTGCCGGAGCATCGGCACGATCTCCGGCGGCAGCCGCTGCTCGACCGGCTTCCGGTTCTTCGCCGATCGGGCCTCGAGCCGAAGGTGAGGGGACCCCGAATCAAGGATGAAGTCCATGACCCGACGGGTCGCCAGTTCGCCGGCTCGGAACCCCGTCGACAGCGCCACCAGGTACAGCATCATCCGATCACGGCCAGAGACGTTCCAGCGCGTCGGACCATCGCCGGCAGCCGACAGCAGCCGCTCGATCTCATCGACGCTCATCGCCCTGCGCCGCGTCCGCTCCATCCCGACGATGGCCCAGCTCTCGAGCGAAGCGAGGCCGTCAACGCTCACACGGCCGTTTCGGTGGGCCCAGCGGATGAAGCCCTTCCAGTAGGCGCGCCAGTGCTGCAGCGTGCTGTTGCTCGGCGCGACCGACGGCAGTTTCCCGACCACCCTCCGCACCGGCTCGCGGCCACCCCTGGCATTCCTCGCCATCCGGTCCGACTTCAGGGCCGCGAGCCGCTTCTCCGCGTCGGCAGCCATCTCCGCCCCCCGCTCCCGCCGCAGCTCGAGCATCCGCTCGAGCCCGCGGAGCCACGTGTCTCTCGTGATCTCATCCAGCCGCTTCCAGCCTGCGGCCGCCGCCAGCTCCCGCAGGTGATCCGCGGTGTTGGTGATGTGCGTCGCCGTCACCTGCTTCGGTGAGAGCCGCTTCATGGCCACGTAGTCGCCGATGTGGGCCTCCAGCGTCTTCCGCGCGTCCGCAGTCCGATCGACGCGGCCCAGCTCGACCATCTCTCCATCGTGAAGCCACTGCCGCGCCACCTCCCGGGCCGCGGCCTTGGTCCTCGTCTTCGTCGAACGGCGCAGCCACCGTCGCTTCCGCGAGTCGAAGAAGATGGCGTAGAACGGGCCGTCGGGCCGGACCATGAAGATGTCGCCGCGTGCCATCAGCATCGCTCCTTCTCGCGGCGGCGCGAGCGTCGAGCGGCGGGACCCATCCCGGATTCAGCCCACGTCGTGAGCTGCTCGGCCGCCCAAAAGAGCATCCGCGGTCGGCCCTTCCGGTCATCGAACCGACCCACGGGCGCGGGGCAGACCCCCCGCCGCCACCATCGATCGAGCGTGTCGGTCGACACGCCGAGGATCTTCGCCGCCTCCCCCCGCTGGACCATCCGCTGCTGTGTCACGGCTTTGCTCCCATCGCAACCGACTGCGTGGCTGAGGCCTTCATACCGCGGATCTCACGCTCGAGCACCTCGCCCCGCCACTCCAGATCCATGCTCCGATCCTGTGCACACTTGATGTCTCGCCGCAGCTCGCTCTCCAGCTGTCGGATCATCATCACCAAGCTGCTCAACTCGTCCTGCAGCGCATCCGTGAACTGGAGCAGGTCCCGAGAATCGACCGCGCCGCCGCGGTTGGCGATGCAGTCGATCGAAAACTGAAACTGGTTCATCGGTTGATCCTTTTGGTGTTCCACCCAGAGAACGGAAACTGCGGTGGGTTGAGCGGGGGGCGCACCACGAATGACTCGATGCGATTGATCTCGTGATTCACGGTCTCCATGCATTCCCTGGCACGGAATAGGCGCGCTTCAGCGGCCCGAGCCTGATCGCCCGCTCCGTAGACCGCCTGTCGCAAGGCCGTCGACTTCCGCATCGCGGTGGCGAGCAGTTGATCGCGACTCCACGACGGCCGCCGTCGCTGCTTCTTGACTGCGTGTGGTGTGGTCATGCGTCCTCTGATGGTTTGAATGGGAGTTTGATCTCAAGCAGAATTGAAAGTCGGTTTGAGCTATCCGGAATTTCCGGATAGTTGCCTCGGGGGGCAGCTCCGCCTCAGACAAGTGTGGTTGGAAGTGTGTTCTCGGCGCCGCGTCTCACGACCGTGCGTTCTCCTTCTGGCCGATGCGGCGGTTGCGCTCGCAGAACTGACCGCGGACGACCACCCAGTCCACGAGTGCACTCTGCAGCTCCTCGAGCTCATCGTTCACGCGCTTGTCCATCGCCCGATCCATGCCTGGGGCGAAGAGGATGAAGCGGATGGGCTGCTTCGGCTCCGTCGGCATCTCGATCTCCAACCGGATCTCGAGCTGCACGGGTGGATCAGGCGCCTCCAGAGTGGCATCACCGACGTCCGTCGCCAGCACTGGGAGCAGCACTTCGAACGATCGAGGGAACTTCACGAGCTCGTCGCCGCCCGAGACGGTGAAGACCACGCCGGCCGTCTCACCGTCGAGCCGGACGTCGCTGTCGATCTTGACCTGCGCGGTGGCCTTGACCTGCCGCATCCGGTCGAGGATCGGCGCGTGGGCCAGAGTGTGCTGCATCTGCCGCAGGAACACAAAGAGCTCCCGATGCGTGACCGACTTCCCCAGGATCGATCGCCACTGCTGCCAGTCAGGTGAGGTGCGGAACTTCATCGTCATCCGCTCGCGATCACCCTGCTCGACCTGATCGTCGACGACCAGTACCACCTGCTCGTTGTCGAACAGGACGAGGCTCCGCTCCTTCGAGCCGTATCGATTGGCGACCGCGATCAACCCGTCGATGGTCTCGAGGCGGTAGTCGCGAAGGTCGGTCGGCCGCTGGTACCCATCGATGGGGGGCACCTTTGCCTCGACCCGGAAGACCCGCGTGTCAACGCCGGAGCCCCCAGCCTCGCCCTGGTCGAGGGACTTCGCCACGGTCAACGCGAAGCCGCCGCCGGCGTTCGCCGCTTCCGAGATCAGAGTCGCGAGCGGTCCGTCGAGAGGCCGCTCCTGCTTCACTGCCTGCCCGTTGTCCTGGTCGTCGTCGTGCTTGCCCATGTGTGCTCCTTTGGTTTGGTGCGGCCTCTGCCGCGATCAGTGTGTCGAGATCACGTGCCGATCTTGCCGGCCGTCGTCGGCGGCTCGAGCAGCTCTCCAGTCCTGGTGTCGAGGACGCCCGTGGGGCGACCGTTGCGGTCGAAGAGCCGCAGCTGGTCGGGCGTGCTTGCGGTGCTGCCGCTCGGGTCGCAGAGCAGCCTGCCGCCCTTCTCCTTCACGAGAGTCATCTTCTCGTTCTTCGGTGTCTTCAAGACCACGCAGTGGACCACCGTCACGTGGTCCTCGATGTCGGGGTCGTAGCCGACGTCGATGGTCGCCGTGATCTTGCAGCTCCCCGATCGCTCGCCAGAGCTCTTCCGCTTCACGAGCGCCGCCGCGGCCTCGGCCAGAGCGCGGTCGATCTCCTCGATGAACTTGCCTTCGCCGATCAGTCCGGTCGAGAGTTCGACCATCGTGCCGGAGGGCAGGCTTTCGAGATGGGTGGGTTCCGTCTTCTTCGTGGTCATGTGGTTCCCTTTCTACGCCCGGAGTGGGCGCATCGATTCAGTTCCAATTGCCCCGCATGATGGCTTCCGCGCGCCGCACGAGTGCTAGCTTCGTGCCGGCGTCGAAGATGAGCCGGAGCACCATCGCCTCGGTCATCGTGAGACCACACTCGCGCTGCACCTGACCTTGCACGTCGCAGACCTTCATGTCGTGCAGGCGGCCGCTCTGGTGGAGCGCGTGGATGAGGTCGACCGCCCGCTCGTAGGGCGTCCGATCAGTGGTGGACTTGGTGCCGAGTGTCATCGGCGGATGTCCTCTGGACGCGGCTGCGCGTCCCATGTGAATGGCCGCGGCTCGCAGGCGAGCCCTGGAACAACCCACCCACTCTGCCGATCGCAATCATCGATGGCGAGCTGAGCGTCCTCCTGGCTGCGGAACACCGCCGCCGAGTCGCAGGCCACGACGCCGCTGGTGAGCCAGTGGCCCTCCGGCGAGTAGTCCGTCTGCACCCAGACCCCCCAGGTCTGTGCGCTCACAGCTCCCACCCTCCGGCTCGTGCAGGCTGGTGAATGGGCCGAGCCACGTCGCCCCGAGGCGGCGACGGCTTCTTGGGACCGGAGCCGCCGTCGTCGACGATCGCGATCTGCATGTGATCGTCGATCACCCCGATGAGCGGCTCGCCTGAATGGCTCCAGCCGATCGGCGGAGCGACGACACCGTCGCGCCGGCCCTCCTCAGCGATCAGCGCAGAGATTGCGCCGAGCGCCGTGAGGACCAGCGCGACGACGCAGGCGAGCAGCCCGGCGACCGTGCCGGCGAGCCCCGAGATCTCGACAAGCCCGAGGCCAAAGGGGATTGAAACGAGGCCGAGCAGGATCAACGTGGCCAGGCTGGCCGCGATGGCCCGCTCGGCACATCTGTGATCGATTCGGGCGATCGGGCGTGGCAGCGACCGGAGTCGCTCGCCTCCATCCCGCCGCATCGGTGTGGAGTGGGTGATCATGGTGGAGAGATCAGGTGCTTCGTCTGTAGATCTCGGGAATCACGGAATCACCTTCGCCTGCACGGTGAACGCCACCTGGCACCGCGCACCGAGCATGCCGCGCAGGACGAGCTGAGCCCGCACGGGCGGCGACTGCCTGATCCCGCCGGCGAACGGGATCACGCGCGCCGTCATCTGGCCCGCCCCCGCCATGCCGATCGAGGCACGGCAGAGGAGTTCAGCCCGGGCACCCCAGCCAGCCAGCACGTCGCCGACCAATGCTCCGCTGCCGGTGTCCCAAGACTCGAGCGCCGCGCCGATGTCGGCGCCGTCGACGAATCCGTCGCCCGTGAGATCGCCCTCCGGCAGGCCGACGATGGCGTAGACCCAGTCGGCGTCGGGAGCAGGCTGGAAGGAGATGTCTCCGCCCTGCACCATCGACGTCAGTCGCAGATCGGAGAAGCCCGTCACGCCGGCGAAGCTGAGTGTGCCGAGGTCGCAACGGACCTCGACGAGCTGCTTCGTGGTCTCATGGTTCTCGACGACGATCTTGCCGCCGAGAACACGTGTGCTCGGCTCCAACGCAATCGACTTCTCAAGGGGTACGGTCAGCTCAAACGCAATCGACTTCTCAGGGGTGATCATGTGGTGTCTCCGGTTCGCTTGCAATGCCTTGGCGCGCCTGTCGGCGCGCCGAGGACGAATGGCCCCAATGCGGCGGGGCGTGTGTTCAGGGCGTGGCGATTCCGACGACGCCACGCCGGCGACGATCACGCGTGCGGGCCTGGAGCCAGTGGAGCGCCTCCTCGAGCTTGGTCACGACGATGGCGTTCTCGCGTGACCTGCCGGTCGCCCCCCCCTGGAATCCGCGGAGGCGATCGATGAGGACGGCGAGCAGCGCCTCGTGGGTGAGGCCCCTTCGCCCGGGTCGAGAGAAACGCATCTGGAGCTCGTCGCTCCCCGTCACGATGCGGTAGTCGCGCCGCTCGGTCCCATCACCGAGGTTGTCGGTGCCAACGCGACTGACCGTGGGCTGCGGGTCATCGGCATCGAGGACGTGGTCTCGCACCTCGATGCCCCGCTCGTAGGGCGGCAGATCCCGCCCAGCCGCGACGTCGTGGCGCTGATCAGCGAGATTCGGCGTCACCACCGTCGCTCGCTCCGCCTGCTTGCGCGCGTTCTGACGCTCGGCGGCGGCTGCGGCCGCGCCGACGACAGCACCGCCCATCAGGGGCTGGATGCCGGCACAGGCCGCGGTCTGATCCGCGGCATCCTCGGCGAGCGCGGCGGTGTCGACGGGCGGCGGTGTGGTGGTCTCTGGACGGTCCATGTCGGGTGCTCCTGGCGGTGTTGGGGGTGTCGTCGGCGCCCCCGCCGAGGCGCCGACGACGTGAATAGCGGGAGCAGGACTTGCACCTGCGACATCCGGCTTATGAGGCCGGCGACCTACTGCTGGTCCACCCCGCCACAAGTGGATCGCCGGCGAACTTGTCACGCCGACGACCCAGGGAGAAATTGTCAAGAGGCCGGTGCCGGATGGTCAGTCCGGCGGATGCTGGTCGCCGATGTCGAGGACCGATCGCAACCATCGGAAGAACGTGAACATGGAGCTGCACCTCGCTTTCTGCGCGGGGTTGCGACCGCAGCCGTTGCGCACGCGGCGGCGGTGGAAGGAGTCGATGAAGGGGCGGGGCCAGGGGAAGCCGCCGCCCCCTTCGGGAGATCGGGATTGGGCGCGGCGCCGGCGGTTTCCGCTATCGCATCGGGTGCGCCAGGGAACGTCGGCGGCTGGATCGCCTTGCGCGGGTCGAGGATCGGAGATCCTGCCGCGTCGTAGACGTGCACTGCATCCTCGAGCACTTGGTTGACCGAACGGCGCTGGCTCTTCGCGAGCCGCTTCGCGACCGCGAGGCCACGGGCAGTAATCCGAGTAACGGGTCGAAGGGTGCGGGGCATTACACCGGTAAGTTACCAGCGGTTACTTATCAGTCAACCAGAAGGTATCAAAAACTTGCTCACCAATTCTCCGCACTTTCGGTTTACCATCGGTGCACCAGTGGAACGCCCGACCCAAGCAGTGAAGATCACCACCTCGACTCACTCCGCCCTGGAGCGACTGGTCGATCACTCGGCCGACACGCTGGGAAAGGTGGTCTCAGCTTTGGCTTGGCACGCTGGCCGGCTCACCGCAGAGGAGTGGGCCGCTATCACGAACGAGTGGACAGCGGAAGTGAACCTTGAACTCGCGAAGAATCGCGGGCGCACTCTCCACCGGTATGGCAGGGATGGGGCCAAGACCACGACAGCCCTCGACGCCATCCCGAAGCCGAAGGTGTGGGAGCCGGAACCGAAGGGCAAGGGGAAGAAGGCGTAGATCGCGGCACGGCCGCAGGGGGACTCGATGGGCTTTCTCCGACTCACTGGCATCTTCACCGTGGCCGCGCTCGTGATCGGGCTGAGCGGCGGAGCGACCTCCCCCGGGCTCTCCGATGAGGAGCTGGTCGCGAAATACAACGCCTGGGCTGCCAAGCAGGCTGAGACTGAGGGAAAGGAAGCCATTGCACAGCTGCTCGAGATGGAGTTTCGCATCGCCATGGGTGAACGCGGCTTCGTTTCTGGCAAGAGGATTCCCGAGGGATACCGCGAGGTCGACTCGAGGGGCCGGAAGGTCATCCAGTGGGAGTCGAAGGCGACTCGGGATCGGCTGCTCGAGGAGTGGCGCACCGCAGCGACGGTTGCGTTTTCCACATGCAACGAGCTGCGAAAGGGGCATCTACGCATCCCAGTCCTGAGGCCAGAGGCGATGTCCACCGGACAGATCGGCGACCTTCGCTCTGGGGCCGGCGCCTTCAAGGTGGCCCAAGTCCTGAGCGACTCGAGACTGCTCATCGCATACGAGTCATTCAAAAGGCCTGACAAGTACGTTTTGCTGGAGGGCGTCGGGACCAAGAACCTTACCGATGGCGCGTATCTCGCTGACACCTTCTCCAAGCTCGTCCTGATCGAGGGCACCGAGACCTATCCCACGCCGCTCGGCTCCACGAACACGGTCTTCGTTGTGCGCCCCATTCCAACTGCCGCCGGAGAGCTCAAGCCGGGCGCCGAGGCCCGCGGAAAGCAGTTCGCTGCCTTGATGGACGAACGCGTGGCCGCCAACGCAGAGAACATCGCGGTCGAGGTTCGAGGAGAGAAGCTGAAATCGAAGGCGCCTCCCAATCTCGACTCGCCGCCAGCAGAGACCCCCGGCAAGCCGGCACGGGAGGATCACAAGGGGGAGAAGGGGTAGATCGCGGCACGGCCGCAGGGGGACTCATGGCGAAGTTGGCGATCATCAGAGCGTTCGACTGGCTGCGCGCAGCCGCCGCCGACGCTTCGAGGCCCGGTCATGCCGCGAGAATTGAAGCGGCGACGCCACTCCTCTGGCGGACCCTCCGTCAAGAACGCGGCGCCTTTCAACTTGCCGCCTTCGGACATCGACACGGGCTCAGCGCGGACGAGCTGAAGGACGCGTCTGCCGCGGTCTACCGGCGCTCCTGTCAGAAGGCTGCCGCGGACGATCTACTGACGCCCGTCGAGGAGGACCAGCTCGCCTGGATCGCCGACAGGCTCGAGCTCACGTCCGGCGACCGTGCCGCCGTACATGACCTCGTCGACATGCCGCCCTCCTTTGACCCCGAAACCGGGGAGGTCCGACGACGACCCAGAAGCCTGATGGGCAAGGCTGTCGACGGCGCCGCGGGACTTGGAAGGTTCGCGAAGGAGAGTGCGGCGTCGGCGGCTGAGGTCGCGATCGCCCTCTCCGCCTCAGCTCGTGGCCAACTGGTCCATCTGAGGGAGGTCGCGAGAGCTCCGGCGGTCACCGTCGACGCGGCGATTCACACGCCTGGAGTCGACGACCACTGCACGCTCGAGATCCCGCGTGTCGCGAGGCCAGACGGATACGACGCCGGCCCACGAACGGTGCGGCTCGGCGGCGAGATGGCCGAGATGACTCAGCGGCTGATCAACGCCGCGCGATCCAAGCAGGCCGTTCGGATCGAGTATCAGTCCAGCCATCAGGACGAACCCTCGCCACGGGTCATCGAACCCGCTGAAGGGCTCTACTACCGCGGCGTCGTCATGCTCCAGGGCTGGCAGCTTCAGCCGGCCCTCATGTCGCCGTGCTGGCGCACGTTCAGGCTCGACCGCATCTCGAAGCTTGACCAGCTGAGTCAGTCGTATAGGGCCCTGAAGAAGGCGCCGCTCGCGGTGCCGCAGTTCAGGGCGTGGGCGCCGGATGAGATTGAGGATGACTGAGCCTGAGAAAGATGCCGCTCATCGCGACCACTGGTCTCCGCCCGGATCGCGGTCACTACAACCCCTACTGGAGTTTGCGTTTGGCAGCCAAGATCGAGAATAGTCCGCTTGATGAACTGTCGTTCGACATTCGTACTACTTCCACCTGTACGGGATCCTGAAGGACGACGTCGAGTACATCTTGAGCACCTTCACGGCCACCGGCTATCTCGATCCGGGCGATCGGGACGTTGATGGTGGGAAGTGGAGACACGGGGGATGCGGCGAAGGTGTGCTCAGTGCATACGACGAGATGTCCCGGCGCCCCACGCGCTGAGGCGAGCAAGGAACCTGCATCATGTACTACTGCCTGGCTTTCCCTGAGTGGCTCGGATTCGTGATCGGCGGACTCGTGACCGTCCTAGGCATTCTGTTGAACAATTGGCAACTCGGCAGAAGAGACGAGCGCAGGACGCAGTCAAGGGCAGAAGAATCGCGGCGAGTGAGAGCTCAGAGCCTGATCGCCGAAACCTTGGCGTCGCTCGCTGCCGTCGAGTCCCGAGCGAGGCAGCTCAGCGACGCGTCATCCAACGAAGTGAGTGGAGAGGTTCCAGTCAACGGTCGCCACCGCGTACCAAGCCGAGTGCTTGGCTGCTGCTACAGCTCACTGGTCCGCCTCGCTGCTGAGTTTCCCGAGCACTCGAGAACACTGCGCAACACGGCCGCTGAGTTGATTAATGCGCAGCATAGTGTGACTGACCAATCGGTCAACGAACACACGGCTACGGCGACGTCGAGAGCGCGGGATTGCATAGCCGAAATTCTGGTCCCATCGCCCGCGTCTTCCGCCACCGCCGGAGCTACGGCGAGGTAGTCACTGGACAAGATCGCAGATGATCGACTTTCGCTTTGCGATCGCTGGGCCGCACAAGAGAACGGATCCGAACCTATGGCGAGACGACGACCTGCCACATGGAAGCCCAGCCGGATCGACCGCTTCGAGCGGGCTGTCGCTACGAGCACTTCGCCACTCGTCGTCGAGACCGACGCCGGCCCTGCGTACCTCAAGATGCCTGAGAACAGGATGGGCCCGCATGCGCTGGTCTGCGAGTTGCTCGGTACCCAGATTGCCTCGATCCTGCAGATTCCTACTTTGACGTGGGCACTGCTTGAACACGATGGGGCTGTAGAGATGAGGTACTCGCACGGTGAAGTTGTCGCTCCGGGGGTTGGATGGGCGACGGCGACGGTGGAGCACGTGGTCCCGTACGACGGTTCGCCTGGACAGATCAGACGGATCACCAACCTGAGTGATCTGACCAGGCTCGTGGTGCTCGACACCCTGCTGGTGAACAACGACCGACACCCTCGCCGTGCTAGCAGCAACTCGGCCGCCGAGCACCCAGCCGCGAGTTCCAGGAAGCCCAACCTAGAGAACGTGATGCTCCGTCTGGTGGGCGGGTCCCGCGAGGCCAAGCTCGAACTCATCGCGATGGACTTTTCGAACGCCATCACGAGCGGCCGCCAGCTCACATCACACATGTGCCTAGTCGATCTGATCAAGGACGACGGTATCTATGGCTTGTACCCAGAGTGGGTGGGCCTACTTGATGTAGTGGTCGCCCAGAAATGTCGGAGGCGTCTGAAGCAGCTCACTCCAGATCGCGTGCTGTGTCTCCTCCAGCAGGTCCCTGAAGGGTGGGATCTTTCCCGGGATGCCGAGGCTGCCGTGGTGAGGCTGATTTCGTCGCGAGCGGCGTTCCTCGCCGATAGAGTCGTGGACGCAATAACCGATGCTCGGAATGCGTTTGCTGGACAAGGAGCGCAAGGCCTCTTCGGCTTCGCGACGCCGCGTACCCCATGACCTCTCCCACCGCTTGGTACAGCCTCTTGCAGGTCTGTCCGGACGACGCCCGCGATGAGCGCGTGAACGTCGGGGTGGTGCTCATCGTGCCCGACCGAGGCTTCGTCGGGGCACGGGTCGACCAGGAGATGGCGAGGGCGGAGAAGCTCTTCAAGTCGGAACAGTCCGTACCAAGCCTGGCTGCGGCGGCCCAGTCGGTAGCCGAGCGGCTTCGACGCTGGCCAGACGTGCTGGACTCGAAGGCGCTCGCTGAGTACGGGTCGCGCCTCGGGAATGCAATTCGACTGACGACTCCCCGTGGCGTTCGGAGCAACGACCCGGCGGCGACGCTCCAATCGCTTTTCGACGAGTTCCTATCGCCGTGTCCCGTCCTTCAGAGACACAAGACCCGCTTGCCCAGGATCATTGAGAGGGCCCTAGTCGAGATTGGCTTTCGCCACAACGTGTTCCGTGACTACAAGTTTTCCCTCACGTCGCTCGACAAGGTGATTCACTCTCCGCTGGCCTACCAGAACGGACAGGTCACCATGGTAAAGGTTTGCCGACTCGATCGAGGTCACGCGAAAGCGATCGACGCGGCGATCAAGATTGCAGGGGAGGGTCTGTTGGTCAAGATGGAACACAACCCGGGTGGCACGGAGACCCGAGTCGTGGCGGTGCCGGAGTCGGAGTCGCCTTCACCCGAGGTGGAGGTGGCGGTGGTTGAGGCTTTCTCGAAGTTTGGCACTGACTACATCCGTTCGGTGGATCTTGGCGGCTTCGCCACTCAACTTCAAGACGATATCCGCTCCCACGGGTGAGTTCGCGAATCGCAGTTCGGCCACGCAGTCGACGACGCCACGGCAGCGACGGATTCGCCGGTATAGAAAATGGAATATTTGCGGCCGTTCTGCGCAGCGGGCTGTCCTGGCAGGAATCGAAAAAGGCCCGGTCGAGGCAAGCCTCAGACCGAGCCCTTCAGGGGGTTCGCCACGCACGGCCCTTCCATGGTCGTGCGGGCCGGGATCCTACCTCGACGCGTCGGGAACGTGGGCTGACTCAGGCACTGGACCCGCGGGAAGCGCAGGTGACGGAGGTCGGGCGGACGCCCTGACCCTCCCGCTCGGTCGCGACCGTTCGCGAGGCGAGAGATGCGGCGTGTCTAACGGAACCGTCTGGCCGGACCGCGTTTGTGCAATTGGTTATGCAATCCTGCCGCCGGCCTGCTCCTCGCGTTGTACAGGGAGCGCCTGTGCCTCCCGGCGCCTGGGCGTCGGCGTGATCGAGTCCGCTCGCCGGCCAATCCACATGCCGAGCTCGCGCACCGCCACCCCGATCGTCCCGATGATGGCACGGAGCACCAGCTGGACCGTGGGGCCGGTCCCAGGCGTCATTTGTCGCAACACCCCTTGGTCCTTTTGGGATGGTGATGCAACGCCTCCCACTGCAGGCGACGCAGCTTCGCCAGCCAGATTCCAGTCACAAGGAACCGCAGGGAAGCGACGCACCCACATCCCGGCATCGTGTCCATCGGGATGCCGAGACGGAGAAGCCACCACACCCTGATGGGCCACGGCTCGCCAAGCCATGTCACCCCGAGCCATCGGACAGGTGGACCCTTCGGCCATCGTGGGGAGTCAGTCAAGGTCGAGATCCCATGTCCACACGGCGCCAGCGCCGAGCGACCAGTCTCCGCCGCCAGTCGATCCAACGAAGGTCCACACCCCGTCCTCAGGGCACTGCCCTTCCTCCGCCTGAACCTGCGTGAACGCGAAGGTGATCACCTTGAGTTCGCTCACGATCAGGCCCCCGAACTCGTCGTAATGCACCGTCTCAGCGCAACGCCACCGCAGTTCGATGTACAGCGTCCAGGTCGGCACGCCGCTTGCATCGCTGCAGCTCATCCTGGCGAACGTCTCGGGCAGCACGATGACGCCACCTCCGGGAGCCGGGAATGCGTACTCGCTGTAGCAGCCGCAGATTTCGACCACGCCGTCGAACGGCACCGGGCCAACCTGCACCCACTCATCGAAGGGGACGAGCCCACCCGAGGGTGGAACCAATGGCTCGTAGATCTCCCCGCTCACCGTGGCATCAAAGTACGACCCCTGCTGCGAGCAGGAGTCCCACTGGCACAAGGGGCCGAGTTCCGGGTGAACTCTCTGGAACAGGTCGAATGATGCCGCGACATGGAGATTGGTGCCGTCCGGCGCAGTTGCGTCAGCGACGAACTCCACGAGATATTCCGACTGGCACAGGCAGACACAGAACTCGAACGGTGGTGGCGGAGCTCCACCGCAGCAGCAGGAGAGCCGGGCCCGATTCATGCGTCACACACCGCGTCCTCGTCGTTCGGGACGGCGAACACCCACCGCGTCCGCAGCTCGTCGTCGCCGTCGACATAGCTGACTCGGTGAGCCGGCAGCACGGGCTTCGAACCGCCGAAGCCGATCGGTCGCAGCGTGATCGTCACCCCGGCAGGGTCGACAACGCGACCGACCACCTCGCGCCCAATGCCCTCGTTGCCGCTCTCGGCCCCGTTGATGGCCCCCGAGGCGGCGACGGCAGCGCCGATCTCACCTCCCGAGACAACGCCCCACGAGTGGCCATCGGACGCCAGCGCGACCTCCTCGAAGGGGTACCACCACCGATTCGTCTCGCCGGCGATCGTGGCAGCGCCGGCGAGAATGCGGATGTGGATCTGCTCCGGCACACGAGCAGACCGACCTGGACGATCCCCCACTTGCCGGCGCCCGTCGACGCCTCGGTCCAGATCACCGTGCACTGACCCTCCCCCGCCGTCGTCTGCAGGTAGTCGGTGCCAGGCACGACGGTCGCTCGAGTGTGGACGAGCGAGTTGACCGTCAGCTTCACCCGGACCAGCCCGGCGATTGCGGCGCGACCGAAGGCTCCGGGCTGGAGCGGCTCCAAGAGGATGGCCAGTCTCGCGCGTCGGGGGAGATCCGTCTCGACCGGGCGCGTGGCTGTAAAGGCGAGCTGCGCGAGGAACCCCTCGAGGCCGTCGCCCGGGGCACCGGGTTCGATCACGGGTCCGCCGAGCACGCAGCAGCCCCAGCGCGGCATCTCGACGGCGTCGTCGTTCCGAACGGTGATCCAGTTCGGGTCGGGATTCGCAATCGAGAGCAGCTCGCCGCCGGTGCGCACGGGCCCGCCGCGCAGGCGCGCCGCGTCGACGATGGCATTCCAGTCGTCGGCCGACGGCCGGAAGGGCTGCCCCTGGCGCACGTACTGGAGCTTGGCCATCAGGTGCCAATCCCGAGTGCGCTGAACGAGCCTGGGTCGTACACCCGCTCGGTGTACGCGAAGGCCGGCCGCTTCACCAGGCGCTTCGCACCGGCGTCCTGCACGACGTCGTAGAGCACCCAGAGGTACTCCCATCCGCCCTTCACGATGCCGGTGATGGTTCCGATCGTGAGCCCGGTCACATTCGGCGAGGCGGAGAATCGGAAGGTCACCTCCCAGAGCCCGTCAGACGCACGCCTGGCACCGCGGGCGCCGAGGAAGAGGACCTCGCCGGCAGCGAACCCCTTGAAGGACGCGGCGTTGGTCTTGCCCGTCAGCCCGTAGACCGTCGCCTTGAAGGCGTTGACGGCGCTCGTGTCGGCGAAGTTGAGGTAGTGCGTCTCGGAGAACGTGTACCGCGGCACCTGGACGTCGCAGCCCTCGATGTCATCCGTTGTGACGCCGATTGCGCCAGCGAAGCTCGGGATCGTGAGTGTCCAGGACGGCGGACCGAATCCCCCCACCGTGGCCTTGGCCTGGCTGATGTGCACCGTCTCGGTCGTGACGTCAAACTCGAACGACGAGTCGCCCGCGGTCGGCGCCTCAGGAGGCGGCTCGTCGCTGATGGTGTGGCGCCGCCAGTTCGCGCGGGCGAGCCAATATGTGTCATTGATGGCCTCAAACTCGATCTCGCGGAGCGTCAGCCCGTCGATCGACGCCGGCAGGTTGGTCTCCGCGTCGGCGCGGATGTCGGCTTCGACGGAGGAGCCCGAGAACACGTACACCCTCTCTCGCGTCGGCGAGGGGCCGGACGTCGATCGAGGGCTCTCGAACTTCTCGATGTAGGTGATCGGCATGGGTCACGGACCGAAGGTCAGGCCGCCCTGCTGGGCGGCGGCGGCGATCTTGTGGGTGTTGCGGGCAGTCTCCTTGGTCGCGGTCTCGATCGCCGCGAACGGACCGCTTTGGAGGCCGGCAACTGCCGCGGCGTTGAACGCGCCCTGGGCCGCGACGGATGGGCGGTGCAGGTCGTCAGGATCGAACTCGTTGATGCCCTTCATCGACGGGAACGGATCGAGGTCGCGAGGCCGAGGCGGGCCCATCGATGAAGCCTTGACATCCAGCACCGCCTTATCGAGTTCCGCCCGTGCCGCGACGAGCTCCGCCTCCGCGCCCGTGAGCTTTGCCGCAGCTTCCGCGTCGATCTTCTCGCGGCGCATCCGTGCCTCGTCGACGATGTGGCCCAGCGCCGTGTCGCGATCAACCGTGAGAGCCGCCAGGTCCGCCTGCTCCTTCGCGTTGATGCCGCTGATCGCTTCGTCGCGAGCTGCCTCACCATCGGTCTTGCTCGCGCGGGCGCGAACCTGCGACGTCTCCAGGCTGAGCTTGAATGCCGTCTTCTGTGCTTCTGACATCCCCGAGACGAGATCGGGGTAGTCCTCGACCAACTGCGCGACTGCTTCCGAGATCTTGCCGAACAGCTGCGTGGACAACTGCCACACCGGGGTCATCATGCGCGTGCCGATGCGCTCCATCGACGCCCAGAACTTCGTCCACGTCTGAAGGACCAGGTCCAGGCCGAAGATCCACGCCGAGTCGAACCCTTCCAGTTGATCGGTGATCAGCTTCTGGATGGCGGCCCCGGACTGTGGGATCGCGGTGCGAAGAGCGAGCGCGGCCGCCTCCCACGCCACTTTCAGTCCCGCGGAGAGGACCTTCATCGCACCTCCCATGTTGCCGGCCATCATCGCTTCCCGAATCGCGACAACGGAGTCACCGACTGCGCTGGAAAGCCACGCCCACTGTTCGCCGAAGCGCTGCACCGCCCGACCGCCGGACCCTGTGTACCACGCGATCCCCACAGCGAGATGCGCAACGGCGGCCACCACCGCACCGATTGGAGTGAGCATTGCCCCGATCGTGGCGGCAACGGCGGAGAGGGCCGCACCGAGCACCCCGACCACGGCGCCGAGCCCGATGATCCCAAACCCAATGGTGATGACGGCGCTTCCAAGCGCAATCAGCGCCGCGCCCGCAACAACGGCGACAACCGCTGCCTTTGCGATCGTCAGGATGAGCCCTTGGTTCTGTTGGACCCAGAACCCGACCCTGGCGGCGACGGACGCGACGTCGGCAGCAAGCTCCTTCACCACCGGGCCCAAAGCGGCGCCCACCTGCACCGTCAGTGCGATGACCGTTCGCCTGGCCAGGTCCAGTGCGTCGGAAAGGTCGGCCGCCCCGGCTGCTGCCTCGCCCGACATTGTGATCCCGAATGCTCTCGCCTGCTTGCGGAGCTTGTCGATGCCTGCGGCTCCATCCGCGAAGAGCGGCAGAAGCTGGGTCCCGCTGCGCCCCCATAGATCCATCGCGGCCGCGGTGCGTTTCGCCGGATCCTCGATCTGCGCGATCGCCTCGCCCATGGCCAGCAACTGCTCCTCGGGCGTCAGTCCCTTGAGGCTGGCCGCGGAGAGTCCGAGCGCATCAAGCGCCTCGATCGAGGCCTGAGTCCCCGAGCCGGCGTCGACGATCGCCTTCTGCCCCTTCCTGATCGCCGACTCGAGGGTAATCATGTCGACGCCGGCCAGGTCTGCGGCGTAACCGAGTTCGGAGAGGGCCTCCACCGAGACGCCGGTCCTGGTGGCCATCTCATCGAGGGCGTCGCCGACCTTTGCGAACGTCGTCACGGCAGCCGCAAGCGGCGCGCCGACGAGCGCTCCAAAGCCGGCGACCCTGGTTCCGATTGCTGTGAGGCCCGCGCCGAAGTCCCGAACAGCATCGCCTGCGACACGCAGACCAACACCGATCGCCTTGACGCCGGCGGCGAATCCCGCGAGGCGGGCCTGCGCGTTCTTCAAGCCCGCCGTCATGCGGTCGTCGAGGCCGAGGCGGACGTACGCCTGACCGGCCTTGATGCCTGCAGCTCCGGCCATTACACGGCTCCTTGGATCGCCCCGGGGCGAGAGAGGATGTCACGGAACTGCTCGGGAATCCTGGGCAGGGCCTTCATCAGCGCTGGCGACATGTAGGGACGCGCGGCAATCTGCACGCGGCGCAGGACGGTGCGAGTCGTCGTCGCGCCGGAAAAGCGGCCAGAACTCTTCGATCGAGTGCGGATCACTTCCCGCTTCTCGATGAGAGCAGTGCCGCCAAACTCGAGCGTTCGCGGCGCGGGAGTGGGGGTGTTGATTCGCACCGGTCCGATGACGACTCCGCGGGTCGCTGGATCGAACGCGAACCAGATGCCATCCTTGAGCTGGCCGGTGATCGACCTCGGCGGCTCACCAGGCTTGGAGGTGACCCGACCGATGACCTTCCGACGCGCCTGCGGATCGCTCCCACGCGCCCTCCGCTGGTATCGCCTCGATTCCTTGATCGAATTTCGCGCCCGGCGCATGACAATCGCACCCGTCTTCAGGAGGGCCTGACGGGTCCCCTTGTCGACTGCCAGTGCGACCGCCTCGCGGTCGAAGAAGAGATTCTTGGCGGCCGATCGTGACAATCCCATCGTGATCATGAGCGCGTCCTTGCGCCGTTCGGCGCGTCCCTGCGTGACCCGGTCAGACGATCGCCGTCGACAGTGCCTTGGCCATCGCGAACTCCTCGAGAGCGAGGGGGTTGCCGGCAACGGCGAGCTTCGCCTGGGCCTTGGCGCTGGGATCAGTGGCGATCTTCGCGATGCCCCCGACTCGCTCGTTCGTCGCGACGACGAACCGGAGGGCGTCACGGCGAGCCTGCATGTCGTCACGTTCCGACTCGAAGTCATCCCTCTCCGCCTCGACTGTCTCGATCGCTCGCCGCTTGCTCCGGCGACCGGCGAGCGCTCCAACGCCAGTGCCGAGGATCGTGGTCAGCAGCAGGCCGATTCCCCCGGACACCTGGTCGGCGACCGCGCCGGCGCCTGGAACGCCGAGGTTCCCGATCGTCTGTCCAATGCCCGCGATCGCGCCCGTGGCGCTCGCCACCGCCTCCTGGGTCCGAAGGCCGAAGGACTCGAGTTCGGCCTCGAGCCCGGCGACGCGCTCGGTCATCTGGTTCGCGGCCGCCTGAGCCTTGGCTCTGGCGACAGTCCACTCCCCTGCCGTCACCGCGATGCGGGCGAGCGAGTCCGTCGTCTCCTGGATCAGGAGATCGGCCTCTCGGATCGCCGCGACGATCATGGGTCGGGAGGCCTCGTCGGCGGTCGCCAGCTGCTGGGCCAGGAACGCCTGATGCTTCTGCATCGAGGACCGGCGCACCTGCGCCAGCTCATCCTCGCGCGTGAGCTTCGAGAGCTGCGCCTCGGCGCCGATTGCAGCCTCGGCGATCTTCGCCACCTCGGCCTTCGCCAGCTCGAGCTCGTCGCGGGCAGCGTGCAGGTCCTCGCTGGTCGGGGCACCGATGACTTTGGCCACGCCGTCGCGAAAGCCGCTGCAGCCGCCCATCGACACGAGCGGCAGACAAACCAGGAAGGCGAAGATGGCCAGCACGTGGAACGATCGATGTCGCATCATGTGAAAGACCTCCGTACGGTCAGAGGCCGAGCGCAGTCCGCATATCGGCTGCCACGACCATGGTGATTCCTGCCTTCCGCCCGCGGTCACGCTTGCCCCACGGGTCGAAGTCGTCCGCCGTGAACGGCCGCGACCGACGCTTCGGGTCGCGGTTCACGTTCGCCAACAAGCTGAGCGTCTCGGCGGTCCTCCGCCACTCCGATCGCTCACGGGCCTTGGCCATCGCCAGCAACTCGCGGAGGGTCAGGGGCCCAGGGTCGACGCCGACGATCCCGGCGCATTGCCAGATGCCATCCCATGGATCGCTCGGTCGATCTCCTCGTTCATCGCCCGCTCCACCACCCCCGACTCGAGTCGGGCCGTCACCACTGCCCGCGCCCGATCCATCGCCGCCCGCGTCAGCTCGTGCACCCGCGCGAGGACGGCTCGATCGCTCGGGTTCGGGGAGAAACGCACGAGGCCCTCGACGAACGCCTCGCCGGCCGCCGCGATGCAATCGCCTGCCATTGCCTCACCGAACTGCTCGTCCGAGATGTTGAGCGAATCGGCCTGCGGCTTGACGAGGGCGAACAGGACATCGACGAGTCGGATCGGGTCCAGCAGGATGCTGGGGATCTCTCCCTTGTCGAGGATGGCCAGAAGGTCCACGCCGGCGAGAGACCGGACGCGCTTGATTGCGGCGACGGTGACGTCGAGCGTCCACTTCCGCCCCTTTGTGTCAATGAAGTGGGTCATGCGACCTCGTGCCAGATGGGTGCGTTCACGGCATCGGTAGGCTTGGCGGTGAAGTCGACCGTGATCGCTTCCTCAAGCTGCTCATTCCGCGAGAAGTTGGTGACCATGCAGGTGGCGCGAAGCCCCTGGGCACCGCTCGTCGCGATCGGCTGGTCGAGGACGAGCAGCTCGATCGAGCCGTTCGCGAGGAACGCGTCCTTCAGGGCCTCGAACCCGGCATCGCCCGGGAGCCAGATCATGTTGCCCTCGATGGTCGCGGTCTTGAGCGTGGCCACCTCGGCCCGCCAGCCGTTGTTGCCGCGCTTGCTCACGTCGAACGTGGCGGCCTCGAGCTGGAGCGTGACGTCCTTGACGCTCGAGATCGCCACCCACGTCGGGGACACGTACGTGCCGGTGTTGCGGTACACGACCGCCTGCATTCCAAGAAGAGCCATGCGATTCCTTTCGCGAGGACCTTGCGGTCGGGTGGATCAGGAGTTGATGGGCCAGTTGCCGCCGGCGAAGAGCACGACGTCGGTCGTGCCGGTGCCGCGGACCTCGATGCCCGAGAGATCGATGCGCTGGACGTCGAACTGCGAGCCCGCCGGCCAGGTCACGCCGGCACCGCCGTCGACACGGATCTCCACGGGGTTCGCGTTGCCGCTGGGGATCAGGAGGCGACCGCTGAGCACCGTTCGCGCTGCGGCGACCGGCACCCACGTCGCGCCGTTGACGGTGGTGCGGATCTGGACCAGGTCGTTTGCTCCGCTCATGGATGCGGCCTCCTCGTCGAGAGTCGATTCCAGTGATGTCAGGATCCGCACGAACTCATCACCGACGGTGCGGCTGCCCTGGCCGCTCGGGTGGACGCCATCAGTTGGGCTCGTGTAGAACCACAGCGGGCGCCACTTGCCGTGGCCGAGCCCCGTGAGCGGAGCATCGGTGCCGTCTGCCGCCGAGGTGTGGTTCAACATGCATCTGAAGTAGAGAGGCGCCACCGTCCCGCTCGCGACGAATTCGCTCGTGGTGTAGGCCGTGCTGTTTGCGTGGTTGCCGCGGTCGACCATGCCCGTGGCGTCGTGCTCTGCCGCAGTGACGCCGGCCGACTCGACCGCAAGCCGCGTGTTGATGACGAGGGTGTTGCCGTCGATGTCCGCGACGTTCGCCGCGGCCCCTGCGTACTCGTCGAACTCGGCCTTCTTGGGCGCTGAGAGATAGAGACACTCGTGCGGGAGTTCGATGTACACCGGGAGATCGGGGCGGTTGAGCTGCGCGCGGCGTGCGGCGATCCAGGCCAGAAGATCCGCCTGGAACTGGACCGCGGTGACGTTGTTGTTCGCGTCGTTGTAGTCGCAGCGCATCCCGATGGCGTCGAACCCCATCACTCGCGCGAGATTGGCCACGCTTCCATGATTCGCTGCGTGGGATGCGGCCGTATAGCCGCCAGCCCCGGCCCAGTGGATCACCACTCCATGCTTCTTTTGTGGCACTCGTGCGATTGCCCCGATGAGGTCGGCTTGGTTGGCGCCATCGCTCCGCACTCGCCAGAACGGGTACTTGTCCCCGCTGAGGGACATCGGAGGGGTGGTGATGGCCACGACCCCGCCGGCCGGCCCGGTCAGGGACGCGGCGTCGACGTTCGTCGTGTCGACCAGGGTGCCGCTGAACCACGAGAGCACGAAATCGTTGCGACGCAGGCTCTGGATGATCGCGCCGGAGCTCGTCGGCTTCCGCGCGAACAGGAACGTGCACTCGACCGGGGTCGTGATGTCCCAGAAGACCGAGCCGTTCAACCGGGCGCCCCGCGGGATGTCCTCGCCGAACGGCTCGAGGAAGAACATCGCCCCCTGTGCGGCCGTCTCGCTGAGCGAGCGGGCCGTCCAGCCGGCAAATCCCATCTGCGAGGTGAACTCGGTCGACGTGGCGCCGCCGATCACAGTGCAACGCCAGACCACGTGCGCGCCCGGAATTCCGCCACCGTAGTTGCTCGGGAACCCGTACGGGGTCTCCGGGAGATTCCTGTAGTGCCGCCGCATGGCGGCGGTCTTCGCGGCACACAGCACTGTGCCCTGGCCGGTCGGGCTCGTGGTCCTCGAGTCGCCCTCCTCGAGGAGACGCACCGTGCGGGTTCGCGCAGCGCGCATCAACAGCGCGAACCGCCGCTTGACCGCGGCCGATCCGTAGGTCGTCCCGATCTCGTTCCAGAGGCGAAGCGGCATCAGGAGATCTCCTCGTAGACGACGTGCGTGACGATCAGCAGACCGACGTAGAGGTTCTTGTCCTTCAGATCGAGGACCGACGCGATCGGCTCGAACCGCTGTCCGCGGTAGCGGGCAGTCGACATGCCAGGCAGCGGCGTGCGATCGAGCAGAACCCCGATCGCTTCGAGCAGTTCGACCAGTGGATCGACTGCGGCGGTGCCGATGGCCTGCTTCTGGATCGCGACTGCGGTCTCGATCTCGAACGATGCCTCGCCCCGACTCAGCGCTCCCTGCACCTGGCTGCGTGGGAACACGTCACAGCGGACCGGGGCCAGTCCCTCGAGGGCGGACTCGGGCAGCCAGCTCCGCACCGCGGTGACGGGCTGAGGCAGCGTCGCGCCGTTGATCAGCGTGACGATGGCGGTTGCGACTTGGACGCTGCGTGAGGGCATCAGGTGGCATGCCCCCCGAGGCGGTTCAGGCGCCTCTCGTGCTCGTTCACGGTGGTGCGGATCGCCGTGATCTCGGTGGTGGTCCTGCTCTGAACCCGTCCGGTCTCCTCGAGGTTCTCGGCGATTTCGCGGATCAACGAGTCGTGCCGCTCGATCGTCTCGATGAGCCGCCCCAGCTTGATGGCGACTCCGGCCAGCCCGATCCCGACCGTCAAGAGCGTCGCGATCTGAATGATGTCGGTCACGCGGCCTCCTTGCCTACCAGCTTGGTGTGGATGCGGATCGAAGAGCGAAAAGCGTCACCCGGCTTGAAGACGGGTTCCTCGCCCGGTGCCATCACCTCGTAGACCAGGACCTCCGCTCCGACGGTCTCGCGGATCCGATCGCCCCGAGTCGGGGTGAAGGTGATCGACGATGTGGCGAAGATGAAGTCCCGCGACTCGGTGCGCGTCTGCACGCCCGACGAATCCGTCGTCTCCCACTCGGTGCGGCCGATTGACGCCTTGCGCGTGAGCGACACGCCGCCACCGGCGCGCGTGTAGGCGACGTCGCGTGAGAGGTGAGCCTCTCGCTGCGACGTCAGCCACTCGGCGCCGTTGGCGATCATGTCGGGCATCGGTGGATCAGGCGCCGGGCGGGTAGTGGACGACGACGACCGTGGTCGCGTCGCTGAGCGCCCCGGCGGGCGACACGCCGAGGAACTTGTTGCCGCCCGACGTGGCAGTCGCCACCGAGTTGGCCGAGTCCCAATAGACCTTCGCACCGGCATTGATCGCGGCGCCCGCGGCCTTCGGGAACTGGCTGGTGCCTCGGATCGCGAGCGATCCGAGGCGGTTGGCTTCGATGGGCACCGCCGCGATGCCGATCAAGTCGCCGATGACGACCACCGCCCCCGCCGCAACTGCGGCGCCGGGCGTGTAGTCGATGAGATTGTCCGATGCGATGGTCGTTGCCATGTCTGCCTCGTGAGTGAGAGGTGATTGGTGTGGTGTGGAGGTCGCTCGCTGCGGAGAGTCGGCGGAGTCGGGCATGCCACCCGGCCCCGCCGTGCCCGCGACTTACGCCTCGCCCTTGCTCTTGACTGCGCCGCGGAAGTCCTGCATCTCGACGCCGAAATCCCAGAAGCCGCGCATCTGCACGCCGAGCGTTGAGAAGTCGGTCTCCGCAGACTGAATCGTCGGGGTCCGCTGCCCGCGGAGATATGCCACCTCGATGGCGGCCACTCCGGTCGCGGGGTCGGCGAAGAGGTACCAGGCCTTGGCGCTGCCCCCGCTGATGCCCTGCGCGTTCAGGAACGGCGAGGACGCCGGCGTCCACTTGCCCGCGTGCGGATTGCTCGCCGGCTTGGGCTTGTCGGTCGAGGTGGTCTCGTTGACCGCCGTGTCCTTCCAGATCTGCCCTGCGTAGGTCTTCAGAGACGTGGGCACCAAGAGCACCGCCGGCGACAGCATGATCGGCTTGCCAGCGCTGTCGACCTGGTCAAGGAAGGCCTGCTCGCCGACCGTCAGTGCATTGATGCTCAGCGCGGTATCTGCACCGGTGATGAAATTCTTGTTGCCGACCGAGAAGAAGCTCGAAGGATTCGAGAGGAGCAGCGTGAAGACCGCCTCCTCCCGCGAGAGTGCAGCCATGCGACCGAGCATGCGCGGGATCTGGGTGAAGGCGCCCAGGTCGTCGTTGATCATCATCTGCCGCGTGATTGCGATCAGGCGCCCGAAGGTGTCGACCTGATTCCCGTAGGGCTCGTCCGTCATCGTGCCGAGCTGCAGCTCGCCGCCGGCACCGATCTTCTCCATCTTGCCCTGGGCGGTGAGCCGATAGCGCAAGGCGCGCTTGAAGTCGCTGTTGTCGGCCTCGGCGCAGATCAGCGGGACGACCGACTCGACCGCCAGGAACGAGCTGAGCAGCGTCTTGTTCGCAACGTTGCTCAGGATTCCCGTGAGGCTCAATGTCGAGAACCCGTAGCTGCCACGGATCTGACGATCCGCCTCGAACGCGGCCTTGATCGTGTCGTCACCGAAGCTGCCCGCCTGGGCCCAGCCGCCGGTCGCTGCGATCACGCGGGCGCACAGGCCCTGCAGACCCATGCCGCGCATGTCGCGAGACATCGCGGCCTCGACGACCTTCTCGGGGTAGAGCTTCCCGACTCGCTCCTCGCTGACGCCCGTGGCGAGCAGCATCGACGCTTCGCACGCGGCTGCGGAGACGTTGCCTCCGCCACCGCCGCCGGCCATCGGGGGCGCGTTCTTCCGCTCGGCGCGGAGCACCTCGAGCTCGGTCTTGTCAGTGGTCCAGCCATCTTCGATGGCCTTGGCGAGGATCTCGGAGTGGCCCTTCGCCGCGGCAGTGATCGCCGCGATGCGCTTGTGCTCGGCCGCTGCGCCGGCCCGGATGGTCTTCACGGCGTCGCCCTGAAGCTGGGCGATGACATCCGAGGCCTCGACATCGCCGTGCTGGGCACCGGCCTCGATCGACGTGTCGATCTCGTCGTGATTGCCCGCCTCGATCGACGTCTCGTCGATGTCGTTGAGGGTGGTGGTCCCGCCGGCCGCGATGGTGCTGCCGGCCCGATTCGTCGATCCTTGACGCTTGGCCATGTTGTTCACTGCCTTTCGGCTCGCGGCGACGCGAGCGCTTGTGT
>Ga0163155_10001388_pt1 | contig 29344 bp, 22 predicted proteins | sample OliLakLV19SP4G1_FD_148611 | JGI IMG/M metagenome (GOLD analysis project Ga0163155, IMG submission 148611) | Freshwater microbial mat bacterial communities from Lake Vanda, McMurdo Dry Valleys, Antarctica - Oligotrophic Lake LV.19.SP4.G1 | ecosystem: Environmental > Aquatic > Freshwater > Lake >... | reverse complement strand
GGTTGAAGGGGATTTCTGGTGTGCGGCTGCTGGGGTTTCCGCTGTTGCTGGTGGCGTTGGCCACGCCAACCCCACTTCCCTATTTGCTCACTGCCTATACGCTGCCGCTGCAACGCTTGATTGCTTTAGTGGCAGGGTTGATTCTGATGCAGTTTGGCATGGATGTGCGGGTAGAGCAGATTTACCTGTTTGTGAATGGGCAGATTGTCGAAATTGCGCCCTATTGTGCCGGTCTAAGAATGCTGTTTGCCAGCTTTTATATGGGGCTGATTTTGCTGTACTGGACGGGAGCATGGGCTTCTCGCCTCAAAACCACTACCTTTCTCATCGGTGTGCTGCTGGTGAGCACGACGGCAAATATTATTCGCAATACGCTGCTGAGCTACTTTCACGGTACTGGGCGATCGCAGGCGTTTGATTGGCTGCATGAAGGCTGGGGCGGCGATCTCTATTCGGCCTGTGCGCTGGGGCTGCTGGTATTTTTGCTGCGGGGGATTGAATGGGCGATCGCCACTTGGAGTCCCGTTCCTGCCAGCCCCAGCAGTATGAGCGATACCCCTGTACCCTCCAGCACCCCCCGCTCACCCCGTTAGGACAGCTTGCGCCGACCCAACGGGTTCACTCACTCAACGGTTTTACTTATCTAGTCCTATGGTTTCGTCTCCTTCGTCTCGGCAGGTTCAAATGGTGCGGCTGTTGGCAGCAATTTTTGTGCTGGCGATCGCCCTGACTCAGGCACTGCCCCACTACCTCACGGGTGAATGGGCCTGGACTCATCCTCCCCAGGTAAAACAGCTAGAACAGTTGCAGGCACTGCAAAAGCAAGGGTTAACGATGCCAGACTGGCAGCCATTAAGTCAGGAGACGATGCGCCTTGGGGGGCATCGCTGGTCAGTGCAGCAATTCGTGGCTCCTACTCCTCATCTGCCGGCTCCTCAACTGCCGACTACAGACATGACCGTGGTGCTGATGTTGCGGCCACAGTTAGAAAATACAGATCAACCCCAGATAGACTGGGTTAACATTGGCAGTGAGTTTGGCTGGACGGCCGATGCCGATCGCTGGATTGAATTCTCAGCGCCCTCACCTGCGGGTCACTCTACCCTCGTTCAAGCCCGCTTCTTGCGGTATTGGGATCACAGTCAGACCTATGCTGCTGTGCAGTGGTATGCCTGGTCTAACGGCGGCAGCGCCAACGCTAGCCGCTGGTTTTGGGCCGATCAGGTGAGCCAATGGCGCGATCGCCAACGGATGCCTTGGGTAGCGGTGAACCTGTTGATCCCGATCGAACCACTCGGAGAGTTAGACGCGACTCGGGCGATCGCCCAGTCGCTCGGACAAACGGTGCAGTCTACGCTTTTGGCAACCATGCTTCCCTCCTCTAACCGATTGTCACCTTGAGCCGATGTTTTATGTCTATCCTCTTTAGGGGTTCTCAGCTCAGAATAGCGGCTCTGCTGCTGGGTCTATTATTGGGATGTGACGGGGTGGGCACGACAGCGCTGGCGCAGACGACGATGCCGATTCCGGTACCCACGCCTACGCCTCCTCAACCTGTTGTCAAACCTCCTCAGCGATCGCCTCAACCCAATCCCAATCCCGGACGATCGGGCAATCCAACCCCGCCCCGCGTCGAATTCAATCGCTATCGGCTAGGCCCAGGCGATTCTCTGTTTATTAGCGTCCTCCGCTTTCCCGATCTAAGCTTTCAAGGCACCGTTGACCTAGAAGGAAACTTACTGGTGCCGCTAGTGGGGGCATTGCGGCTAGAGGGGTTAACCCTACAGCAGGCTAGAGGGCGGCTGCGCCAGGAATTGGATCAGTTTGTGGTCGAGCCGCAAGTCGATCTGATTTTGATCGCTCAGCGTCCTGTACGAGTTACGGTGCTGGGTCAAGTGGTTAGACCTGGATTCTATCCATTGGAGAGTCCGCAGCTGGCCTCGGCTCTGGCGTCGTCGGGGGGAACCACCAGTCAAGCCAATCTGCGCAACGTTCGCATTCGTCGAGTGGCACCCAATGGCGTCGCCGCCGAACGTCCAGTTGACCTCTACACGCCGCTGAGAAATGGCACCGCTGTGCCCAATATTCGGCTAGAAGACGGGGATACCGTAATTGTGTCGGCTTTAACCGCCGCAGAACGCACTACCTATGACACAACACTAGTGGCGCGCTCGACGCTGTCTCAGCCCCAAATTAATGTCCGTGTATTAAATTATTCCAACAGCCTCGGCGGTAGTCGCAGCAGTCGGGCGATCGCCAATGTGGTGTTGCCCAATGGCAGCGACTTTGTGGATGCTCTGGCTGCCATTTCCCCCAACCCTGACACCGCAAACTTTCGAGACATTGCCCTCATTCGCTATGATCCAGACCAAGGTCGAGCCGTTACTCAAGAATTTAACGGCAGACGGGCCCTGCGCGGCGATTCTACCGAAAACCCAATCCTGCAAAACAACGATGTTATTATCGTCGGGCGTAACTTTATCAGCCGAATTACCTACACGCTCAATACCGTGACCCAGCCATTTCGCGATGTGTTGGGGTTTCTGCTGTTTTTTGACACTATCAGCAACAGTGCCGATAATTTGTTTAACCCCTAGCCCTTTAAACTCAGTCACTCAGTCACTTCACCAGATAAAATTTCCTGAAAAGTTAGGCGCTAGCCGGAGAACTGAGTAAGGTAGTATCAGCCAGCTTATCTATAGGTCTTCCCTATGGCTTTACCTATCGTCAAGCGATATCTCGTAGCCCTCGACCGCCACAAGTGGGCAGGCTTAGCGGGTTTGGCGCTGGTTATGGGGTTGTCGGGCGTTGCCGCACTACAGCCTGCCCCCCCGACTAGCTTTGCGTCGCGGGGGACATTGAGCTATGCTGCTCCTCCTGTAACGGTGAGCCAAACAAGTACCGCTCTTCAGCAACAGGCGCAGGGTTTAACCGAAGAAGCGCTGCTGTCTGACTTTGTTGTCGAAACGGCGGCACAGATCCTCCAAGCGCAGCAGATTCAGCTAGATGCTCGTACCCTCCGGCGTCATGGCGGGGTGGAGATCAACCCTAGCGCTAGCAAAGACGATAAGAATGATCAAGACGAGAATTTGCCGGGGTTGCGGGTATTGGTCACCTATCAAGACCCCAATGATAAAATCGCCCAAGCGGCGGTAGCGGCATTGATGCAGGCGATCGTTGAACAAAGTCGCCTGTTTAATACTCAGCAGATCAGCAGAATTATTGAGAATTTAAATCAGCTTTTGCCCAACGTCACTCGGGAACTGCGACTGGCAGAGAGTGAGTTAGAGCGCTACATCCGCGTCGAAGGGCCGACCATTCAAGCGGCAGAGGATGGCCAACTAGTTGGAGCGATTACGGGTAGCCAGCAGCAGCAGCGCCAGATTCAGCTTGATTTGGCCACCATCTCCGCTCAAATTCGCAGTTTGGAAACGCGCTTGGGTTTATCTGCCGACCAGGCATATACGTCTTCTGCACTCAGCGCTGATCCAATCATTGCCGATTTACGGATTAAGCTTTATCAAACTGAGGTGCAAATGCAGATCTATGCGCCAACCCTGCGACCTCGGCATCCGGCCATGCTAGAGCTAAAAAATCAGCAGCAGGCGTATGAAGCGCTGTTGCAGCAGCGAGTCACTGAGGTGATTGGAGGCAATCTGCAAGCGGCTCCGCTGAGCAATGTGAGTGCCATTCGTCAAGGCAGCAGCCTCGACCCAGCTCGGCAAGCCTTGGCAAATACGCTGGTGGGGCTACAAACTCAGCGTGAGACGTTGGAGCAGCAGCAGACAGCACTGGCGGCGGCAGAGCAGCAGTCGCGTCAAGCCTACGGTGCCATCCCTAACAAGCAGTTAGAACAGTCTCGCTTAGAGCAGCAGGTGACCCTAAAACGGAATTTTTACGACCAGATTCAGGCTAAGTTAGCTGATGTCACGCTGGCAGCCGAAGAAACGGTGGGCAGTTTAGTGATTTCGCAGCCCCCGCAGACCGATTTGGCAACTGAGTCTAGCCGCAATAGTCTGGTGATTTTGTTGGTAGGTGGTGTAGTGGGGCTGCTAGTGGGCGGTGGGCTGGTGCTGCTGCTAGATTCACTAGATGCGACGTTCCACACGCTACAAGATCTGCAGGCGGCTCTGCGGCGACAGGAAGTGCCTATATTGGGGCTATTGCCGTTGCTGCCGTCTGAGCTGGCGGTGGAGGGGCTGCCGCTTGTATTAGCAGCCGATTCGCCTGCGGTAGAGCCGTATGAGCGGTTACGGGGCAATTTACGCCGTGCCATTGGCAGCAAGGCAATTAAGGTGGTGGTACTCACTAGCTTGGTGAGCGGTGAGGGTAAGACGGTGTCGGCCTATAATTTGGCGATCGCCTCTGCTCGGGCGGGCAAACGCACCTTGCTGATTGAAGCAGATTTGCGATCGCCCTCTCAGGCCAAAGCCTTGCAGGTAGAGCCTGCTGGAGATAGCCTGCAAGAACCGCTGCGTTACTATGGCAAGGCCGAATTTAGCCTGGTGCCCATGATCGAGAATTTATATGTGTTGCCTAGCCCTGGGTCACAGCGGCAGGCTGCCGCCATCTTAGAATCCAGCGAAATGAAGCGCATGTTAGAAGATGTGCGGGGGCGGTTTGATTTGGTCGTAATCGACACGCCACCCTTAAGTCGTCATAACGATGCGCTGTTGTTAGAACCCCATACTGATGGCCTAATTTTAGTCACCCGCCCCGACTATACCGAAGACGGGTTGCTCACCGAAGCGATCGATCAATTCATTGAATCGGACGACATCCAATTTTTGGGAGCCATTATTAACGGCACAGATGCGCCACCTAGATCCTGGGCACCACCCGACGATATTGATAGGCAGTTCGTGCTAGATGATGTCGAAACTCCTGAAGATTACGACAAAGACTATAGCCAAGCGCCCAATAATGCTACCGAGCTAAACCCGCCTGCCTCGCTTAACTTGACCCGCACAGGCAAGTAAAAACCAGGGCTATGGTGGGTACAAGTTAATCCAACGGGATCGTAAACACCCAGTCTTGATAGCGGCGATCGCGGTTTTCGGTAATGGTAGTGAGCGCCTCTCGCAGCTGATCGGTCACCGGGCGGTGGGTGGAGTATTTGTAGTTTTCAATCCGACTGATGGGCGTAATCCGCGCCGCTGTGCCGCTTAAAAATACTTCATCTGCAATAAATAGTTCAGACTTATCCACCGGGCGTTCCACCACCTCAATGCCCAAATCTTTGGCTAGGGTAATGATGCTATCGCGGGTAATACCTTCCAGCACATCTTGATCAAACCCAGGCGTAATCAGCTTGCCCCGGCGCACCACAAAAATATTCATCCCAGAGGCTTCGCTCACCTTACCTTGAGAATTCATCAAAATCGATTCATCAAAGCCAGACTCAACGGCCTCCGTCTTGGCCAGCGACGATGTGATGTATGCTCCGCTGATTTTGCCACGTAGGGGCAGACTGCGGTCTTCTTGCCGATACCAAGAGCTAATCCGGCAGCTCACCCCATCGGGAGAAAGGTAGTCACCTAGCTCTAACCCGTAGACAAAGAAATCTTTTTCTACATTGTGCAGCCGAGGCGCGATTCCTAAGTCAGACGTATAAATAAATGGCCGAATATAAAAAGATTTGTCTGGACTGTTCTTTTTAACAAAATCGGTAATTACCTGCTGAATTTTGTCGGCAGAGAGGTCGAAGTGCAAGAAGCGAGCGCTTTGGCTGAGGCGTTGACAGTGGCGATCGAGCCGGAACAAAAGAATTTGGCGAGGGTTTTGAGGATCGGGAATGCCACGCAACCCACCAAATGCGCCAGTCCCATAGTGCAAGGCGTGGGTGGCGATTGAGATATTGGCCTCACCAAACGGAACAAATTTATTTTGAAAGTACGCAGTCGGCAGAAAATTATGCATGGTTGCTATGGTTCAAGGACGGGTGAATCAGGCAGGACACAATTGATCAAATTGAGCCTAATGGTTAAGCCTAAGTGTTAGCGGGCGATCGATGCAAGTGGTCTGACTTGACGACAGCTATTCTTTTAGGGTTTGAATCGATTAGGTAGGATTTGAATAGATTAGGTTTAGTCCTTTCAGACCGAGATGGGCAAACTTGGCATGGAGTAGGATGTGCTTGGGAAGACGTTACATCAGCCTAAGTACAGATAAGCTGACAAAAATAAGTAGTTATAGCGATATATAAGTGTGACGATATTGTAAAACCAGCAGTGTAGAACTAGTGTAAAAAGGCAGGGTGATTGCAGGGTGATTACAGTGGCGATCGCATACAGATATTGAGGAGAATGCATGGAGCGGATAAATCAGGCAGACAACGATAAGCTCAAGCTCATGGTTGTAGATGACGAATCTGACAACCTAGACCTGCTTTACCGCTCCTTTCGACGAGACTTTGAGGTCTTCAAAGCTGACAGCGCCCTCACCGCCCTAAAAATTCTTAGCCAAGAAGGCGAGATGGGTGTTATTATCTCTGACCAACGTATGCCTAAAATGAGCGGCACCGAATTTTTAAGCCGCGCCGCCACTCAATATCCCGACACTATTCGCATTTTGTTGACTGGTTATACCGATGTAGAAGACTTAGTCAATGCAATCAATGCAGGGCAGGTGTTCAAGTACATTACCAAACCCTGGAACCCTACCGAGCTAGACACTATTGTTCGGCAGGCTGCCGATACCTATCGGGTTGTCAAACGGCGTACCAATCAGCTGCACGCTGCTTTGCGGCGAGAATCAATTTTCAACACCGTGACAACAGCGACCCGAGATGTTCTGGACTACCAGATCCTGTTGAACCGGATTGTAGAAACTCTAACGCTCACGTTTGCCGCAGATGCCTGTAGGCTAGACCCAATTGTCTTCGAACCGGACGATTGGCCTGAGAAGACTTTGGCAGCCGGGGAACGCAGTTATCGCCTTGCGTCCGAAGCAATTTGCTTTACTAACCCTAGCCGCGAAGTTCCTAAACTGCCCAGCAACTCAGCTGATATAGTCTTTTCAGCCCTAGAGAGTCGGCAGATTCAACGGCTCGAATCGCTCCAGCCCTCGCTGAGTCGGCTTGTAGTCCCCCTCACCTACCAGCAAGCTGCCCTAGCCGTTGTCACCCTCTATCGGCACGACCCGCTCCAGCCTTGGGAAGAGAGTGACATTAGCTTGATTCAAGAAGTGGCCGAGCGGGTATCGCTAGCTGTGTTTCAAGCAAAACTTTACCAGCAAACTCAACAGCAAGCTGAGCAAATACAGGCCGAACTGGAAGTTGCCCGCCAAATCCAAACAAATTTGCTGCGGCAAAAGCTGCCTGAATTAGACACCGTGCGGATTCAAGCCTGTTGCCAACCTGCCCGTGCGGTTGGTGGCGACTTCTTTGAAGTCTACGTCCATCCCCAAGGCGATATCTGGGTTGGGGTGGGTGATGTTGCGGGCAAAGGGGTGCCTGCGGCTCTATTTATGGCAAGCGCTATTTCTGTTCTACGGCGCGAGCTTTCGCAAGAAACTCCTCCCTTACCCAACATCATCCTCCAAAATCTTAATAGCAGCCTGTTCGACGACTTAGTCACCAGTAACCGCTTTATTACCATGGTATTGGCCTGCTACAGCCCCTCTAGCCACAGGCTAGTCTACGCCAACGCCGGACATATCTATCCCTTGATTTGGTCTAAACCTTTGGTTCCCATTCCAGTCACTGCTGCTGCCGAGATGCTTCCCGAACCCACCTATCTCAAAGCGCGCGGGGTGCCATTAGGCATCTCCCCTCTGTGGCAAGCAGAGACCGGCGCTGTCACCCTCGCATCTGGTGACGTATTTTTACTCACCAGCGACGGCATCACTGAAGCTCGACCAAGGCGAGACGATGCAGACGCGCAGGGCGACCAGACGATGTTGCGGCAAAGTGGGCTATGGCAGCTGTTAGTGCAGCATGAAGCGCTCAACCTAGCAGAGCTATTGGCCAACGTTCAGGCTCACAGCAAGATCCAGGAAGACGACCAAACCATACTCTCGCTTGAGGTTCTGTAGCAGATGAGAACCGAATTACATATCCCTAGCGACCTCAAGTTTTTGAGCGTGGTAGAAACCTGGCTCTTGAGTTCCTTGGAATTAGAATTAAGCGATCAAGTCGATTGGAAACAGCAGTCTAATCGGCTGCGGTTGGTTTTAGTAGAAGCCTATTCCAACGTAGTCCGCCATGCCCATCGGGATCAGCCTAATTTACCGGTGCTGATTCGCCTAGAGCTAAGGGATCGAGATATTCATCTAGAAATTTGGGATCATGGTCGAGGGTTCGATCTGTCTACCTATTTGCCGCCTGCTCCCGATGACCAGCAAGAAGGGGGCTATGGCTGGCTAATTCTCAATCGGCTGATGGATAGAGTAGAGTACCGTTTGCAGATTGAAGGGCGAAATTGTCTGATGATGCAGGCTACTTTGCCAGAAAAAGCGCCGATAGATGCTTAGGTAAATGCTTAAAGCTGCCTAGAAATTTGATGGAACTCTTTGCGAGGAGAACCCGACGATACGATCGCCCTTTGCTTTATTGCTGTAAGCTTTTTTGGGAGACGTATGAGTAACAAAAATTTATGAGAATCGTAGCTCTTGTTCCAGGGGGAATTGGCGATCAAATTCTGTTTTTTCCAACCTTGGACGATCTAAAGCGCACCTATCCCCAAGCTGAGATCGACGTAGTCGTGGAGCCGAGGGCTACGAGTGCATACCGCGTGAGTAAATCTATCAACGATACTATTTCGTTTGATTTCAAAGACAACAACAGTCCAGCCGACTGGGCCAACCTCTTAGGGGTGCTACGCGATCGCTACTACGATGTGGCCCTGGCATTGGGTCAGCGCTGGGGAGTGGGGTTCTTGCTATGGCTGACGGGCACCCCCACGCGCGTTAGTTATGAAAGCAGCCTCGGCGATTTGTTTTTGAGTCAATCGGTACCGCTTAAAACCGAGCAATATGCCGCTCATATGTATCACGATCTGGTGACAGGATTGGGCATCACTACGCCTTGCCCTGATTTGGCGGTCAGCATCCCTAAAAAAGACTTAGAGTGGGCCGAGTCTGAGCAAAAGCGCTTGGGCATTCCGGGTGGAGGATATGTTCTGCTGCACGGCGGTTCTAGCCAGCTTGCCAAACTGAAGGGGATTGACAAAATCTACCCAGTAGAAAAATGGCAAGCCATTATCCAAGATTTTCAGCAAAAGCAGCCTAATTTGCCGCTTGTCGTTGTCAAGGGGCCAGAAGATCAAGATTTTGTGAACACTCTATCCCAGGCTTGTCCCGGCCTTGTAGTCACCTCGCCGCCTGATATTGGCAAGCTAGCCGCCATGATTGCGGGCGCAAACCTGATGCTATGTACCGACAGTGCTCCGATGCACTTAGCCGTTGCCCTTCAGGTCTATACCTTGGCGCTGTTTGGCCCGACCGATCCGGCCAAGCTATTGCCCGCTAATGACAAATTTATTGGCATTAAGTCGCCTACCGGAAATATGGCAGATATTGACCCGGCAGCCGTGCTCGCCAAGGTATGGGGCGGTTGAGCGCAGGCTAGGCAGCCGCAGACTTGACTCACTTGAGTCGATTAGATTAGGCAAAGACGCGATCGCCTCACCGCATCACGTCTCTTGCGTAGTCGATTGACTGCGACTGCTAGCTTTGGTAGATTTTGTGGTTTTAGCGGTGGTTTTCTTGGCGGTGCTGCTAGCTTTAGTGGTTTTTTTAGCGGCTGCCGCTTTGGTGGTTTTAGCCTTTTTCTCCGTTGCCCCAGAATCTGACTCTGCGGCCTTTTTAGACCCGCGCCCTGTTTTTTTAGTACCAGCTTTTTCTAGGAGGGCTTTGAGCGCGACGTCCATCGTAATTGATTCGACTTGTTCGCCTTCAGGTAGAGACGCATTCACCTTGCCATGATTGATATAGGCTCCATAGGGGCCGCTGTAGATGTTGACGGGTTCGCTATCTTGCGGGTGTGCGCCCAGTTCTCGCAAGGGTGCGGCGGCTTTCCCCCGGCCTCGGCCAGCTTTGGGTTCTGCCAGCATTTCTAGAGCACGCTCTAAGGTAATCGTCAACACATCGTCTCCCGCCTTCAAAGAGCGGTAGTCTTTGCCATTTTTACCTTGGTCATGCACCACATAAGGGCCAAACCGCCCCAGATTTGCCTGAACTTTACAGTTGGTTTCGGGATGGCAACCCAAAGTCCGGGGCAGAGCCAACAGGCTCACTGCCTGCTCTAGCGTTACGGTTTGCGGAGTCACCCCTTTGGGCAGTGAAGCCCGCTTGGGCTTAGGATTCTCGGGAGTAATGTCGCCTAGCTGAACATAGGGACCATAGGTGCCAATCAGCACATAAATTGGCTCGCTTGTTTCAGGATGGATGCCGACTTTGTCAGGACCCTCGGTCTTTTGGCGCAGCAGCACCTCTACCTGCTCGGGATCGAGGTCAGCCGGGGTCAGATTTTGCGGGATCGTGGCTTTAATCGGTTCCCCATCACTTTCGGTTTCGATGTAGGCTCCGTAGCGCCCAATCCGCACTTTGGCATCCAGCCCTTCTAGCTCAATGGCGCGAGCTTCACTGGGGTCAATTTGGTCTTCTCGCTGTTTTACCTGATTTTCTAAGCCGAGTTCTCCCAAATAAAATTTAGTCAGATAGGGCAGCCATTCTGCTTCGCCAGTAGAGATTTCGTCTAGAGTGCGCTCCATGCGGGCGGTAAAACTGGTGTCTACTAGGTCAGGAAAATGCTTTTCTAGCAGGGTGGTGACGGCAAAGGCGGTAAAGGTGGGTACCAGGCTATTGTTGGTCATTTGGGCATAGCCGCGATCGATGATCGTGCTAATAATGCTGGCGTAGGTGCTAGGACGGCCAATCCCTTCACTCTCTAGCGTTTTGACTAGGGAGGCTTCGCTGTAGCGCGCTGGCGGCTGGGTTTCGTGGGCGATCGCCTCCAATGCTCGGCAGGTTGGGTGATCCCCCTGACGCAGCATGGGCAAAATCACCTCTTGGCTCTCGATCGCCGCATCGGGATCATCTGAGCCTTCGACATAGGCTCGGAAAAAGCCGGCAAAGTCAATCCGCTTACCGCTAGCTCGAAAGCCCGCATCTTCGGCTTGGATTTGAACCGTGATATTGGTTTGGCGCACTTCGGCCATTTGCGTAGCGACCGTACGCTTCCAGATTAGGTCGTAAAGCTGAAGATCTCGACCGCTGAGTTGAGTGGCTTGGGGGGTGCGGAACGTGCTGCCAGCAGGACGGATGGCCTCGTGGGCTTCTTGTGCCCCTTTGCTCTTGGTACTGTAACGCCGTGGCTCAGGGCTGAGGTAGTCGCTGCCGTACATGTTTTGCACACATTCACGGGCGGCGGCGATCGCCTGCTGTGACAGGTTTACCGAGTCAGTCCGCATGTAGGTAATGTAGCCTTGCTCGTAGAGGCTTTGCGCGGTGCGCATGGTATCTCGGGCAGATAGCCGCAGCTTCCGGTTCGACTCTTGTTGCAGGGTGGAGGTCGTAAACGGCGGTGAAGGTTTGCGGGTGGAGGCCCGTTCCTCTAGACCTGTCACTGTCCAGGTACTTTGCTGGAGGCGATCGTGCAGCGCCCGAGCCTCGGCTTCACCGAGCAACAGCACCTCCCGGCCCGCAGTGACTTGCCCAGTCGATTCGTCAAAATCTGCCCCTGTGGCCACGCGAGTGCCGCCCAGGCTGACCAGCTTCGCATCAAACGGCGTCTGCCCTTGGCTGAGGGTTGCTTTTAGATCCCAATACGCCCCTTTACGGAACGCACGGCGCTGCCGTTCGCGCACCACCAAGAGCCGCACCGCCACCGACTGCACCCGTCCCGCAGACAGCCCCCAGGCAATCTTTTTCCACAGCAGCGGCGACAGCGTATATCCCACCAAGCGATCCAGAATCCGCCGAGTTTCTTGGGCGCGGACGACATGCTCATCCACATCTCGACAGTTGCTCAGCGCCGCATGAATCGCGTCTTCGGTGATTTCATGGAACACCATGCGTTTGATTGGCACCTTCGGCTGCAATAGTTGCAGTAAATGCCAGCTAATGCTTTCGCCCTCACGGTCTTCGTCTGTGGCTAGAACTAATTCATCGACTCCTTTGAGAGCGTCTTTGAGGGCTTTGACAATCTTCTTCTTGTCTTGTGGAACAATATAAAGCGGCTCAAAATTTGCCTCTACATTCACCCCAATTCTTGACCACTCCTCTCCTTTGACAGATGCTGGGATGTCGCTGGCAGATTGGGGCAAGTCGCGCACGTGCCCCATCGACGCTTCTACTCGATAGCCCGGTGGCAAGTAGTTGCGGATGGTTTTGGCTTTCGTGGGAGATTCAACGATGACAAGAGTTGACATGGATTTTTGACGTGATTCTGAAAAAGTCAGGACGGGCGCAGTAAGTATAAATGCTTATCGATGCCTGGGTTCTATGCCCTGAGTAGGTATCCCGCTGTGATATTACTCTACTGCCTATTTGTTTTGTACCTTGATTTCTACTTATAGACCATATCAATAGAAATAGAGGTAATTCAGGGAGGACTAAAGGATACAGTACAGTCTGACAGGGTATTATTCACTATGGACAGGTTTCCAACTTGCGTACGGGTCTGCTACAAGTCGAGTAAGGGTAATTCCCGTGCAGGCGGCGTCTGACCCGATAGATAGCGATCTGGCTGATCGATTGGCCGTCGTCAGCGGTTGGGGCTGAAAACGCCCAGCGCTGTAGAGCATCTACAGACACAACCGTAGCTTACTCAACTGCAACTGTCTGTAAAGCAGGAATTTGTCAAAGAGTTGACATAATTTAAAGCGATCGGTTTTACAGGTTTGTAATTTGACAATTTGCTACCTTAAACATGTTTACTCTAACCCGTTATATTTTGAATCATTGTTTCGGAATCTGCTGACTCGACTAGCAATTCCTTATCATGCCGCTCAAGCCCAGGAAACCTATGGACTTCGCTAATCTCACAGCTCAGTTAAACGTCGGAACCATTGTGCCCGAGGGCATTGTGATTGTCACTTTGCTGGTGGTGCTAGTAGGAGATTTGATAGTTGGTCGCTCGTCGTCGCGCTGGACGCCGTATGTGGCGATCGCTGGTCTGCTCTCGGCCACCGCCGCCCTCTACTATCAGTGGCATACTGACGCTCCAATTTCATTTTTTGGAGAATTTAATAGCGACGCGTTGAGTGTGCTGTTTCGCGGCATTATCGCGCTTGCAGCCGCGTTTACCATTCTCATGTCTATCCGCTATGTGGAGCATTCGGGTACGGCTTTAGCAGAATTTATCGTGATTTTGCTGACCGCAACGCTGGGCGGGATGTTTTTGTCGGGCGCGGATGAATTGGTGATGATTTTTGTTTCACTAGAAACCCTCAGTATTTCGTCTTATTTACTGACGGGCTATATGAAGCGCGATCCTCGTTCCAATGAAGCAGCCCTGAAGTATTTGTTCATTGGAGCGGCTAGTTCTGCTATTTTTCTCTACGGCCTATCCCTGCTGTACGGTCTCTCTGGCGGCGAAACCCGACTCAGTGATATCGCTGCTCGGATTGTCTCCAATGAAGTAGGCCAGTCGATTGGCTTAGTGATTGCGCTAGTCTTTGTGATTGCTGGGATCGCCTTTAAAATTGCAGCGGTGCCGTTCCACCAGTGGACTCCCGACGTCTATGAAGGCTCTCCAACACCCGTTGTGGCCTTTCTTTCGGTTGGCTCTAAGGCAGCAGGTTTTGCCCTAGCGGTGCGGCTATTGGTCACGGCATTTCCGCTGATGTCGGAGCAGTGGCAGTTTGTGCTGACGGCGTTGGCGATTTTGAGCATGGTGCTAGGTAACGTAGTGGCGCTGGCTCAAACCAGCATGAAGCGCCTGCTGGCCTATTCGTCGATTGGGCAAGCTGGGTTTGTCATGATTGGGCTGATTGTGGGCACAGAAGCCGGCTATTCCAGCATGATCTTCTACCTGATGATCTATCTGCTGATGAACCTGGGCGGCTTTGCCTGCATCATTCTGTTCACATTGCGGACAGGAACCGACGAAATCACGGAGTACAGCGGGCTATACCAAAAAGATCCGCTGCTGACGCTGGCGCTGAGTATTTGTCTGCTCTCGTTAGGTGGGATTCCGCCGCTGGCTGGATTCTTTGGCAAACTCTATCTATTTTGGGCAGGCTGGCAAGCAGGTGCCTATGGCTTGGTGCTGGTAGGGTTAGTGACGAGTGTAATTTCTATTTACTACTACATCCGGGTCGTCAAGATGATGGTGGTGAAGGAACCGGATGAGATGTCAGAATCGGTGAAGCAATATCCGGCCATTGAATGGACGCTGCCCGGAATGCGCCCGCTCCAGGTCGGGATTGTGCTAGCTTTGGTCACCACGTCGCTAGCCGGGATTCTTTCGAATCCGCTGTTCACTCTGGTGAACACGGCGGTGCAGCAGACGCCCATGTTGCAGTCTGCTCTCAAAACAGCGCAGTCTGGTGATCGGGGCGATCGCCTAGCCGCAGTTGTTCCAGAACAACCTGCTCCAAAGTAATAACACGAACGCATTCGCCGTCGCATCAACTTAAAAAAGTGGGGTAGCTGACTGATTCAGCTACCCCACTTTTTCTACCTTTTTAAGTTGAGTTAAGTTGAGTGAAGCAAATTACCCTGGATTAACGCGCATTAACGCTTGTCCATACTCAACCGATTCGCCAGTGCGCACCAAAATTTCCACAACTTCCCCCGTCACTTCCGCCTCAATCTCGTTCATGATCTTCATGGCTTCGATGATGCAAACCGTCTGCCCAGACCGAATGCGATCGCCCACTGCCACAAACGACGGTTCATCAGGGCCGGGAGAACTGTAAAAGGTGCCCACAATTGGTGAGTTGACTTCTGCGAGGCGATCGCTGGCGAGCGGGGTAGGCGGGGGCGGCGACGGTGCCGTGGGGGGCGGTGCAGCAGGCAAGGCCATTGGAGCCGTAATGGGTAACGTTGGAGGCTCAACGTCTACAGCGCTTCTAGCAGCAGGATAGTCGTTCGTTTTGCTTTCTTTGCGCAGCGTGAGTTCAAAATCATTACTTTTTAGGCTGATTTCCGCGATATTGGATTGATTTAGAATCGTCAGCAATTCGCGGATTTCATTAAAATTTAATTCCACAAGTTTTATAGCCCACTATCAAAAACGGTCAGATAATCAAGGGGAGTATAGGTAGCTGAGAACAGCAAGGGCAGAAGCTCAGGCGATCGCCTGCACCAGCTTCTGCCCTTGAACCGTGGCTGCAATCCACTAGTCTTTCTCGCGGCCTAGGTAGGTATCTGTTCGAGTGTCGATCTTGATGCGTTCACCTGTGGTGATGAATAAAGGCACCATCACTTGAGCACCCGTTTCCACAATCGCTGGTTTGGTGCCTCCGGTGGCCGTATCTCCCTTTAACCCTGGATCGGTTTGGGTAATTTCCAAAACCACAGAGTTTGGCAGTTCTACGTCCATCACCTGCTCTCCCCAGCGAACCAGGTTAACTTCCATGCCCTCTTTGAGATATTTGACGCGATCGCCAATCTGAGCCGCCGTGAGCCGCCCTTCTTCGTAGGTGCCCATATCCATGAAGACGTAATCATCGCCTTCTTTATAGGTGTGTTGCATCACACTCTTTTCCAGCACAGCCTGGGGCAATGTTTCACCAGCTCGAAACGTTTTTTCTATAACGCTGCCAGACTGTGCGTTTTTTAATTTGGTGCGCACAAAGGCAGACCCTTTGCCGGGTTTCACATGGAGAAACTCCACTACCCGCCAAACCGAGCCATCGATAACAATAGTGACACCTGGGCGAAAGTCGTTACTGGAAATCATGAATCTTGCAGAGTGGGGATGACAATCGGCAATTTATTTTACCGCTTGTTGGGTCATCGGCGTGAGTCGCGATGGATTAGGAACTGGTTTCGGTGAATTTGGCCGCGATCGCCAGTGGTCTTAAGCTATGGTGAGAGCATCCTGTTTGCTGAGAGCCTCAAACTATGAAGCGGTTGCTGTTGGCGGCGTTGTTGGGCATTGGGCTACTGTTGGCGTTGGCAAATGCGCCCAATTTGGGCGCTCAGGGCACCTACGATTCAATTGCATTAGATTTTCAAGAAACGTTAACGGATGCCCAAATTCAGCAGCAGGTGGAGGCGATCGCCCAACGCTATCACGTCACCCCCCAGCTGAATAGCGCGTTTTCGGCGGCGGATCACCTGTATGTGGTGTCCGGCGATGCGCGGCTGCTCAAATTGCTGAGACACTCTGACCTGCGTCAATCTACCGAATCGATTGACCCCAACTACATCTATCAAGCCTTCGAGATTCCAAACGACCCCGATTACAGCAAACAGTGGAACCTGCGCGCAATCAATATGGAAGCGGCGTGGCACCAGACCAAAGGCAGCGGGGTGACGGTAGCGATTATCGACACAGGTGTGACCGTTGTCCCAGACCTGAAAGACACTAGCTTTGTCCCTGGCTATGACTTTGTGAATGACTCGACCGATGCCTCCGACGACAACGGGCACGGCACCCACATTGCCGGAACGATCGCCCAATCCACCAACAATAATTTTGGGGTAGCGGGCATCGCCTACGAAGCAAGCTTGATGCCGCTCAAAGTGCTCAGCCAATCGGGTGGGGGCACCGTCACCGATATTGCTGAGGCGATTCGGTTTGCGGCTGACCATGGCGCAGGTGTAATCAACATCAGCCTGGGCGGTGGCGGCGATGCTGCCGTAATGCAAGAGGCGATCGCCTATGCTCACGATCAAGGTGTAGTCATCGTTGCCGCCGCCGGCAATGGCAACAGCAACGCTGCCGCTTTCCCGTCACGCTATCCCAACGTGATTGCGGTAGCGGCGCTAGATGCCAGCGGCGTCAGAGCGCCCTATTCCAACTTTGGGGCAGGTGTAGACATCGCGGCTCCCGGCGGTGTGATTGATGGCGAAAACGCGGCAGGCGGCATTTTGCAGCACACCATTGACGACGAAACCGGTGAACCTGTGTTTCGGGCGTTCCAGGGCACTAGCATGGCGGCTCCCCACGTCGCAGCGGTGGCGGCGTTAGTAGAATCAGTCGGCATCAAAGACCCCGACACCGTGACTGCCATCTTGCAACAATCGGCGCGCCCGGTACCAGACGACGCCCTCAACCACTATGGCGCGGGGCGGCTGGATGCCGATGCTGCCGTTAAACTGGCACAGCAAGATCACCTAGACGTCAAAGATTTTCTGCGCTGGCTGCGCGATAGCGGCTATCTCAATCTGCGGTTCTGGGTGGATGGCGGTGCCGTGGCGCTGTTGCCCAAACTGGGTATGGTGCTAGGTTCGTACCTGTTGGCGTGGCTGCTGCGCCGTTACGTTCCAGTGCTGAGTTTATCTCTAGGAGCAGGTTTAATTGCGGGCAGCAGCGGGCTGTTCCCTTTGAGAGGCTTTTATATATTTGACCTACCTCAATTTCCGTTTCGGGTGCTGGGCAGTTCTATTCCCGAGTTGGGCGGTGCCATTCAGGGCAGCACGGTGCTCAACCCCATCTTTGCCAGTGTCTTGATTCCTTTCCTGTTAGTGGCCTTACTGCTGAGCCATTCCCAGTGGAAATGGGTGGCGATCGGCTGCTGTCTGGGGGCGGCGGCCTGTTTGGCGGTGAACGCAATTGGTTCACCGCAAGTCCTGTGGCTAGGCAGTGGGGCGATCGCTCGTTCCTACCTGCTGGTCAACGCCCTGCTGTGTTTTGGCCTAGCCAAGTTAGGCGCGCAAGCCAGCTAACGTCCAGAATTTTATGACCGCGTCATTTCCAGAATTTTATTACGGCTGACTCTATGCTCTCTCTCCAAGGCACGGTGCAAAAATCGGCGATGGGGGCTGGCACATGGGCGCTGGTTGCCAGTACGGGTGAAACCTATGAAATCCATCGCGGTGCGCCCCAGGAACTGTTGCAAAATGGGCTGAAGGTGCAGGTTGAGGGCACGGTTCGTCAAGATGTGATGACGATGGCGATGATTGGTCCGGTGCTCGAAGTCAAGCGGTTTGAGGTGATCAGTTAATCGATCGCGATCACCAGGAATTGATCGATCAGCCCGTGTAGTGACCGGGTAGGATCTGATTGATACTATTTGTTGATATCACTACTGATTTGGGCAGTCTACCTATGCTTCAGCCTCAGGGGAAAAATCTGTATCGGACTGGCATCGGCTGGGTCGCTGGCTCAGGCATTTTGGCGCTGGCCAGTTTGGGCGGGTGGGCACTGTATGGAGTGACGCTCAACCGTGTGCCGGAGGCGATCGCCGTACGCCTGCAAACGGTGGAACGCGGCACCGTCGAAACCGTGATCAGCGAAAGCGGTACGGTGGAACTGGGGGGGCAGCAAACCCTGGTGTCTCCAGCCGAAGGAGCCGTGGAGCGGGTGCTGGTGCAAGCAGGCGATCGCGTCACCACCGGGCAAGTGCTAATTACGTTGCGCAATCCCGATCGGCAAACGGCGCTGCTCGATCAGCAGGTGCAGATTCAGCAGCAGCAGGTGGCGCTGGCTCAAAACCAGGCACAGATTGCTGAGGCCCAGGCACAGCTAATCACCGATCAGCAACGGCTACAAAATCTGAATCAGCTGGCCGAGGCCGGAGCCTTTTCGCGGGATCAAGCGCAAGCGCAGGAAACGCAAGTGCGTACGACTCAACGAACCCTACGCGATGCGACGGCGGCGGTGCAAACGGCCAGCTTAGAAATTCAAAAGCTACAGTTGCAGCGGCAGCGCACCCAGGAAGAACTGCAAGGCACCATCATTGCGGCACCAATCAATGGGCTGGTGCTAGGGGTGGAAGTGAAGGATGGCGATGGGGTCGATCGGCGGACGCAGCTGCTGACCTTGGGCAACCCGGCGCAAGAAGTGGTGAAGCTGAAACTATCGACGCTGAACGCCGCGCAGGTAGAGCTGAACCAGATGGCGCGGGTGAGTGTAATTGGGCCAGATTCTACTGTGTTTACCGGGCGCGTCCGGGCTTTGTATCCACAGGCGATCGCCTCTAACGACTCAAGCGGCGGTTCCCCAACGTCTGGGCAGGTGATGGTGCCCACAACGGTGCTGCTCGATCGCCCCACCCAAACGTTAATTCCAGGTAGCCAGGTAAATGTCGAAATTGTGCTGCAACAGCGCCAAAATGTGGTGGTGCTAGATGTAGAAACAATTCAGCAGGGCGGTTCTAAACCGTTTGTCTGGGTGGTAGACGCAGCCAACACGGTTCGTCAACAGCCCGTTACCCTCGGCTTAGAAGGCTTAACGCGGGTTGAAGTGACTACGGGTTTGCAGGTGGGCGATCGCATTGCCGTTCCCACGCCCGATCTGGCGCTAGAGCCTGGGATGCAGGTTATCTCAGCCCCAGCATCGCTACCAGACGCTAGTCCAAAGGTCAGCCCATGAGTCTGGCCGCTCGCGATTTGCTGGTGCTAACGCTGCGATCGCTCACCAGTAACCCCCTGCGCTCTCTGCTCACAACCGTGGGCATCTTCATGGGTGTGGCCTCGGTCAGTGCCACGCTCAACGTTGGCAGCATTAGCCGCGCTGTGATTGCCCGCCAGCTCGCGGCGCAGGAGGCACCTCAGATTACAACGCTACCAGAATGGACTGGGTTTGATAGCCGGATTCGCCTGAGCCAAGGAGACATCACCTACCTTGAGCAACGGCTCTCAGGTGCAGCGGTTGTGAGTGGCTTGCAGTGGCTAGGTCCCATTGCGGTGCTGTTTCGCGATCGCGATGCCAAGCCGCAAGTGGTGGCTATTTCGCAGGCGTATCTGAAAACATCGGGTAATCGGCTCCAAGCCGGACGGTTTTTGACCAATGCAGATTTTGATGGCTTTCGCCCGGTGGCCTTAATTGATCAGGTGGTGAGCCAGACCCTATTCAAAGCCGAATCGCCGATTGGCCAACAAATTTATCTAAATCGCCAGCCGCTGACGGTGGTGGGGGTAATCGAGCGCAAGATTGACGCCGACAGCATGAACCAGGACGGGATGCTATTCATTTCGCTGGCTTTTCAAGGGGCAATGAGCGGCGATCGCGCCATGGATGCGATTAAAATTCGGCTCAAGCAGCTAGAAGGCTTAAACCGAGTGAGCGATCAGGCCAAGCAGCTGTTAGAACAACGCTATCCAGGGCAGCAGTTCTATGTCTGGAACAATGTCGAAGATATTTTGCGTCAGCAAGAAATCTTGACCCTGGCCTCGCGGGCACTGGCGGCGGTGGGGGTGGTGTCATTGTTAGTCGGCGGGGTCGGCATTGCCAACATTATGATTGCGGCGGTGACGGAGCGCACGGCTGAAATCGGGATTCGGCGCGCTATTGGGGCAACCCAGGGCGAAATTATGGTGCAGTTTATTTTGGAGGCGGCGCTGCTGAGTATTCTGGGGGGCAGCGTGGCGATCGCCTCCATTCACGGCCTGACGCTGCTAGTCGCCAACCAGTTTGACTTGCCCTATCGCTTTGACGCTCACACTACAACCCTGGCCATGGGTTCTGCTTTGCTCGTGGGCGTCGGTGCCAGTTTTCTGCCTGCTTTGCGTGCCAGTCGGCTCGATCCGGTAGCGGCACTGCGATCAGAATAACGGTTGGAGATCGCATCACCCAATCAATGAGCTGGGCTTGGCAGTGCCAAGCCCGCACGAAAGGGAATGACAGTAGGGGCTTGGCAGTGCCAAGCCCCCTAGATATCTAAACCCTACGCATCGTCTAGCGCGGCAATACCGGGTAGAACTTTGCCTTCTAGCAGTTCCAGGCTAGCCCCGCCACCAGTAGAAATGTGGCTCATTTGCTCGGCCACGCCTACTTTCTCCACCGCCGCCACCGAGTCGCCACCGCCGATAATGGTCGTCGCTCCGGTTTTGGTTAGGTCTGCCAAAGAATGGGCGATCGCTTCCGTGCCAGCGGCAAATTTGTCGAATTCAAATACACCCATGGGGCCGTTCCAGATCACCGTCTTGCAGCCCAGCAGCGCTTCCTGGAAGACCTTGATTGAATCGGGACCAATGTCTAGACCCATCCAGCCATCGGGGATGGCGTCAATGCTGACGGTTTGAGTATCGGCATCGGCGGCAAATTTGTCGGCCACCACCACATCAGTCGGCAGCAGCAGGGCGACCCCCTTCTCTTTTGCCTTCGCTTCTAAGGTTGTTGCCAATTCTAGAAACTCATCTTCGGCTAGCGACTTGCCGACACTGAGGCCGCGAGCTTTGTAGAAAGTGAAAATCATGCCACCGCCAATCAGCAGCTTGTCTACTTTTTCGAGCAGGCTTTCAATCACCGTGATTTTGCTTGATACCTTAGAGCCACCAATAATGGCGACCAGTGGACGCTTGGGGTCTTCGATCGCATTTTGCAGATATTGCAGTTCTTTTTCAATCAGTAAACCGCCTACCGAGGGCTTCAGGTAGTGGGTCACGCCTTCGGTAGAGGCATGGGCGCGGTGGGCGGTGCCAAAGGCATCGTTCACGTATAAGTCCGCGACGGATGCCAGCTGTTTAGCAAATTCTGGATCGTTTTTCTCTTCTTCAGGGTGAAACCGCAAGTTTTCCAGCAAAATCACCTGACCGGGCTGCATGGCGGCAACCACGCTGACCACCTCGTCACCAATACAATCGCTGGGCTTGGTCACAGTTTGCCCCAGCAGCTCTGACATGCGGGCAGCAACGGGCGTCAGCCGATTTTTTTCAGAGACGCGGGCGGCAAAATTGTCGCCTTTAGGTCGGCCAAAGTGGCTGGCCAAAATTACCTTTGCCCCTTTGCTAATTAGCTCATTGATCGTGGGCAATGCCGCCCGAATCCGGGTGTCGTCAGAAATATTGCCTTTTTCATCTAAAGGCACGTTAAAATCTGCCCGTACCAATACCCGCTTACCCTGTAAGTCAGACGCGGTCAAATTTGCTAAAGTTTTCTTGGACACTACATGTACCCCTTGAAGTAAGTCTTTCTACCTATTAGCTATTGTAAAACGTCAGGGATTACTAACAGTCAGCTGGAAGCCGAGGTAAGCCCACTATTAATTCTTTTCAAGTTTGGCAAGTTCTATAACTTTCGCTTATAAGATCTTTAGTAAACGTACAGACAACGCTGGAAGCTGCAAGATGTGCCATACGCTGCGATCGCTCAGCATTACGCTCAGCATTACCAAGGCAATTGCTAACGTTTTCAAATAGTCACTCATCACTTTATCGAACTCTGTGTCTCTGTGAGGCTGTTATGTTGTTTGAAACTATTTTGTTTCCAATTGATCAAAGCCGTGAATCTCGTGAGGCGGCTGAGGTGGTGGCAGATGTGGTGAAAACCCATAACAGCCGCCTGATTATTCTGTCCGTGGTGGCGGCGCTAGAACAGGGGCAAGCCCCCACAAAAGCCGATGTGGAAATGGCTTCTCCGCAGGCGATCGCCGATCTGTTGAACACGGCCAAAGCTCTATTTAGCGACCAGGGGATTGAGCCTGAACTGCTTGAACGCCATGGTAAGCCCGCCTTTACCATCTGCGATGTGGCCGATGAAGTGGGCGCAAATCTGATTATTATGGGCTGCCGTGGCCTGGGATTAACCGAAGATGGCGCGGCAGATAGCGTTACCAATCGCGTGATTAATCTGTCTCCTTGTCCGGTGCTGGTTGTGCCCTAGTGGTTTGGATTAATCTGCGGTAAATCTTGGCGTAGGAATAAAGCCCGGTAAACGGGTTCGCCGCGTGAAAGGGTCGATTGTTCGCGCTCAGTTGGCACAGGGAAGGGATTGTCGGGTAGCCACTCGCCATGATTTTGGGGACAAAAAGCTGGATCAGCCTGGACGCGATCGCACATTTCCACCGCCACAGCCTTGACATCGGACTGGACGAATAGCGTCCCGCCAACGGGCAAATAGTGACCTAACTCCGCCACTGTTTCGGATTGCACGACTCGTCGCTTTTGATGGCGCTTTTTGAACCAGGGGTCGGGAAATTGAATCGTAGCTCGTTGGAGAGCAAGGGGGGGCAGCGATCGCAGCAGTGGATCAAGTGAATTGCTGACATTACAGAACACATAGTGCAGATTCGTGAACCCTCGCTCGTCGCGCCAGCGATTGGCCTGATCGACCAGCGGCTCGCGAATTTCTAGCCCCAAAAAATTCCACTCAGGATGCAACTCCGCCATTTGCAGCAAAAACACGCCGCGCCCACAGCCAATATCCAGATGCAGCGGTTGCCTGGCCCGAGCATAGACCTGCTGCCAATCTGGGGGTTCAACTGGCTGCTGATACTTCTGGCTCAGCGGATTCACGTGCTGACGCACTCGGACAACTGCCAATACACCCACTCCTTTTGTCTACAGACCTGCCTTCAGCCTAAAACATATATGATTTATCCACACGCCTCAACGCCCCTTTTTCCTTCTCGTTATGTCTCTCAATTTCCGCTTCGCCATCATTAGCGATCTGCATATTGCCCTCCCCCGCACCATTTGGGACAGTCGCGATCGCTTCCACCTGGTGGAAGTTAGCATTCCTGCCTTAGAGATCGTGCTGACAGCCTTGCAGACTCTAGACCTAGATTTTTTGCTGCTCCCAGGCGACCTAACACAGCATGGCGAACCCGAAAACCACGCCTGGTTAGCCGACAGGTTGGCGCAGCTGCCCTATCCCGTTTACCTGGTTCCCGGTAACCATGACCTTGTGGAGCAGCAGTCAACCCCCCAATCTATTGGGGTAGAAGACTTTTTAACCTACTATCGCCCCTTTGGCTATACCGATACCAGCCAGCCCTATTACGTCCGCCGGTTGCTGCCCGGTGTCACCCTGATTGGGTTAAATTCGATCGCCTTTGATGCAGCGGGTCAACAGTTGAACCGAGGCCGGATCGACGCCGTACAGTTGACCTGGTTGGCAAAAACCTTAGCCACCGTTACCGAAGACGTCGTTTTGGTGATGGTGCATCACAATGTGATCGAACACCTGCCAGGGCAATCGCAGCATGGCATGGGGCAACGCTACATGCTAGAAAATGCTTCAGCACTGCTCACTATTTTGCATCGTGCCGCCGTGCCGCTGATTTTTACAGGTCACCTGCATGTGCAAGATATCGCCCAGCATCAGGGTAGCCAGCATCAGGGTAGCCAGCATCAGGGCAGCCAGCATCAGGGCATCTACGAAATCACCACCGGGTCGTTGGTCAGCTATCCTCATCCCTACCGGGTGCTGCATTTTGAGCAAGACGGCGACGGCAGAACACAGCTCACGGTAGAAACCGAGCGGGTCAGTGCCGTCCCAGGCTGGGACGACCTCCAACACCTCTCCCGCGAATGGATGGGCGATCGCTCCTTCCAGTTTATGCACCGATTTCTCACCCTCCCGCCCCTGAGCCTGTCGTCTGCCGAAGCCACCCGCCTTGCCCCCAGCTTGCGCTACTTTTGGGCCGACATTGCCAGTGGTGACCCCCAGTTCGACTTCAGCCAGTTTCCGCCCCATGCCCGCCAATACCTGACCCCCTTTGGCCGTGGCGATCGCGCTGACCCAACCTTCGACAACAACACCGTCTTAGTTTGGAATGGATGACGTCTAGCAGTTTTTATCTCGGCAAATGCCAAATACCGACGTGTAGCCGTGTAAAAAGGTGGAATTGCCGACTGGGCCAATTTCGCCACCGCAGAAGAACCCGCTGAGAGGAATGTCTCGAATGTAGCGGTTAAATAAATGGGAATCAAAATTCGGCTCCCCATACAGCCCTTCTCCTCTGCCCACGCACGAAAACATCAGCGCGCCAACGGGAGATGCTGCATTTGAGCCTTGAGCCTGATACCGTTTGAGCAGCGTTTCTAGATCATCTGCCGAGGTTTCCGCATCGCGCAAATGAAACTGAATCCGTTGCCCAGAGCGAACGCGATCGCCAATCGCCATTGCCCCTGCCCGTGGATCGACGCCCAACAAATTCCGAATTAGAAAATCACCCGGTTCTAGCAACTGCTTAAATTCACTTTGAGCCACCCCAACAAACAAAGAATGCTGCGCCAGTTCGCGATCTTCGTCGCTGAGATCTTGCAGCAACCGCTGCAGCGCCTCTAAAGGGGTAGAAATTTTGCCATAGCCCGCTGTCGTTGCATCTGTGGCATCGATCTGCTCTTCCAGTTTCAGCATGATGTTGCGATCGCCTTCTGCCACCCGATACGGATGCCCAATAGGGCGACATCCCTGCGCCACGATCGCCTCAATCACCACATTGCCACTCAGAGCCAGCCCCACCACCCCACCCCGGTGGAGCCGTCCGTCGCAAAATAAATTGCCACCCCCAGCCGCATTGCCGTTGGCCAAACCGCCGACTTTTACCGCCGCCGGGTAGGCATAGTCTAGCCCTTGCAATAGGTCGTTAATTCCGATAAACATAGGGTCGGCTAACAAAATAAAATCGGGGTGTGCTTCAGGCGACACCCCTACCAAATCAATCCACTGACTGGGAGAGCTGTCTAAATCTGGTAGATCGTCTGCGGAAATATAGAACGTGTGCAGCTTCACGTCTGGCAGCCGCGCCAGGGTTAAACTTAGCGCTGGTTCCCCTTCTACCTCTTGAATCTCGCCATCAGAGTCTACGCCGATGACACCGCCACCGCTACAGCCCAACAACAGCGGCAGAGACAGGTGCTCTCGCAGCAGCGGCAACAGCCGAGAATATTCACTGGCAAACGCAGAAGAAATGAACACCAGTCCCAAATCAGCCGGAGTTTGGAGTGCTAATTGCGTTTGTTCTACCACGTCTTTAACGGCGGCTTCCAAAGACGCACGGGTTGACAGTGCATTTGCCCATTTCATGCGGTCAGTCACAGGGTTCATCCTTTTGCGTTACCAATCGAAGCTGATCAAGCTACATAAGACCTATGGAGTGCATCCCAGTTTTGCAAGATAGCCCTCATCCCCCCAGCCCCTTCTCCCAAAAAGGGAGAAGGGGAGACGGATTCAAAGTCCCTCTCCCCCTCTGGGAGAGGGATTTAGGGTGAGGGCTACAAAAGTGGGATGCACCCGACCTATACATCTGTCTTATCTATAACTACTCAGTCTTATTTGTCTATATTATTCAGACTTATATAGTAACGGTAACAGTCAATTCATCGGTATTGCGGCTGAGTAACGAGACTAAAGTGAGAGACGGCTTAACATTTATTTCCTGGCTCATCCGTAAGTTTTGCGCATTCGGTAGCAGGTTTTACAGGCAGTTAGGGGCGATCGCACGCTAGCATGGGGTGAGTTTCCATCCCGTTGCAGAGTTCCCAGCAGAGTCCTATACTCTGTCAAAAGAGCAACCTAGGTGCCATTGCTGGTTACGGGTTGCCCTAACCGGAATGTCACATTGAATGTCTTAACCTTAAGACTTTTGGGCGAGTAGTCTGACCGCTTGATTGATTAGGCTACCCTAGAGTTGGCGTTAACACTATCTAATTGTAGAAATTTAGAGCTACTGAAATCTATGAGCGATATTCAATCCAAAATTCAGGAAGAGCGCAGCGAAGCTCGTGAAGTATGCGAGATCAAGGGCGACGGTTCGGTAGAATGTGCCGCAGCCTGGGATGCTGTGGAAGAGCTACAGGCTGAAGCGTCTCACCAGCGCGAAAAAGAACATCAGAAAAACTCGCTTCAGCAGTACTGTGACGACAACCCTGATGCGCTCGAATGTCGGGTATACGACAACTAACGCTTAATTACTCTCTGTCTATCTGTAACGTGGGTGATAGGCGTGTCCTGTCGCCCATATTTACGCTGCGTGCAAGCGGTACTATAAGCTAAGCGGGGATGCTCAACGACCGTAGAAATATGACAGATTCTTTGCCTGTCTTATCGTTTCAATCTGCGGAGCCGCAGACCTTGCAGCTGCCCACTGCCGAGGCTACTCGTGAATTTGGGGTGAGATTGGGGCGATCGCTACCCCCAGGCAGTATTTTGCTTTTAAACGGCGATTTAGGCAGCGGTAAGACTACGCTAGTGCAAGGAATTGGGGCAGGACTAGACATCGCAGAACCCATTGTTAGCCCTACGTTTACCTTGATTAATGAATACCTTAATAGTCGCCTCCCCCTTTATCATTTTGACCTTTACCGCTTAGAACCCACAGAGGTAGCGGCTCTTCACCTAGAAACCTACTGGGATGGACAGGAAACACCCCTAGGGATCGTGGCGATCGAGTGGCCAGCACGGTTGCCCTATCTACCTGCCAACTACCTAAATATTTTGCTAACGGACGCTGCTGATGGCGGTCGTCTAGTTCGGTGGGAAGCGGTTTGAGCCATGGGGTCGCTGTAGACTGGAGATGAAGCTTTTAAATAAAAGCTGGTTTTATGTTTGTTTTATGACTTACTCTCATAATTGTGCATTAAAGGTTACAAACCGATTAATCTAATCACATAGGAATTTTTCCAACAGCGAATCTCCTAGGGAAAGGAGCTGAATTCAGTCATTTGAATTTATAGCAACGCCCCTAGTGCGGTTTGAGCCATCCGAGGAGTCTCTAAACTCGCTTAGAAACACCTGTTGACAAAATATTCCGAACTGGGTGCATCAGTCCTTAAGGGGGCATTGTGGGTCGTTTAATTCATTGCTTGACTTCAACTCAGCTATTTTCTTTGAAAGAGATTTGCAATAGCTCTTTCAAAAATCGGTAGATTTGAATTAGGATAGCGACGGTTAGATCACCAAGATATAGATTCAGGGGATAATTTTTTAGGTCGCCTTCCGCTTTCATTGCCTAACGAGTCGGCATTTAGCCACGTCCGCTAGATGTTGACCCTTAAGACGTTTAACCTCAAAGCACCAAAAGATTAGTCTCTTCGTTCAGAGACACCAGATATTTTTTGGGTTCTGATGCTGCAATTCTTCAGTTAAGCGTCTGTATGAGCAATGTGTGCGGCACCGATAGAAGAGTATCTCAGTTTCGCAGGTTATGAGGTGAGCATTTTGTGACTGCACAAATTGTGACTGCCCAAAATGCCGTGGTGGCCATTTTGGGTCAGGTCTAGATCGAAAAAATGGCTTGTGCTCTAGGCAGAGTGGTCAACTTTCCATTCTGGACGTTTCACGTGGTTCGTCAGCCAACTCGTTTAAAGGCTAACTTACTGACGGCTAGAGCATCCGGGGATTAGCCTCCTACTCTCACAGACAGGAGCTTCGGTTACGATATCGCTTCACTGGGGAATGAATTTACTTTTAGCAGGAGTACTCGGCACATCTTTTAAACTCTAAAACGAATTTTTTTCTATTAATTGTCAAAACCTAGGTTTTGAGGTGGAACTAAGTTGAAGATTTTCCGTCAGGGGCTTCTTTGATTAGCATTTTGTCTACCGACTGGCCAGGTTGTAGGGGATTTTTTTGCCGATCCAAGGTTGTGCCAAGTTTGCGCATTTAAGTTCAAGCGAGATGTTGGGAAAAATGTCAATTATCCACCAATTACGTCAATATCACGAGCAGGGTAGGCAATGAAGACAAAAAATGACTTGGTCAAAGAAGCCTGGCAGCTGCTTGATCGTTCTGTTGTACATTATGGCGATCGCCCCGTAGGAACCGTTGCCGCCTGCGATCCCAGTGTTGAAGCGCTTAACTATGATCAGTGCTTTGTGAGAGATTTTGTCTCCTCGGCTTTGGTGTTTTTGATGAGTGGCAAGGCCGATATTGTCCGTAACTTCTTGATAGAAACCTTGACCCTGCAAGGCAGCGAGAAGCAAATGGACTATTTCTATGCTGGGCGTGGCCTGATGCCCGCTAGCTTCAAAGTAGTCACGGCTGAAGGGCGTCATTATCTAGTGGCAGATTTTGGTGAACATGCCATCGGTCGAGTCACACCCGTCGATTCGTGCTTGTGGTGGATAATTTTGCTGCGAGCCTACGTGAAGTCAACGGGCGATATGGACTTGGCGCATCAACCCGAGTTTCAACAGGGCATTATCTGGATCTTGAAGCTGTGTCTGTCCGATCGCTTCGACATGTACCCCACCCTGTTGGTTCCCGATGGAGCCTTTATGATTGACCGCCGGATGGGGGTCGATGGGCACCCGCTCGAAATCCAGGTTTTGTTTTATGCCGCATTGCAGTCGGCCCGAGAACTCTTGCTGCCGGGGGGCGATCGCGATATCCACATTCAGATCGTGAATCAGCGCCTCAGCATCTTGAACTATCATATGCGCCAGTACTACTGGCTCGATCTGAATCGCCTGAATAAGATCTATCGCTACAAAGGCGAAGAGTTCGGGGAAGCTGCCATTAACAAGTTTAACGTTTACCCCGACTCTATCCCCGAATGGGTATTTCACTGGATGCCCGATCAAGGTGGCTACTTGGCTGGCAATCTTGGCCCTGCCC
>Ga0163155_10001387_pt1 | contig 29356 bp, 42 predicted proteins | sample OliLakLV19SP4G1_FD_148611 | JGI IMG/M metagenome (GOLD analysis project Ga0163155, IMG submission 148611) | Freshwater microbial mat bacterial communities from Lake Vanda, McMurdo Dry Valleys, Antarctica - Oligotrophic Lake LV.19.SP4.G1 | ecosystem: Environmental > Aquatic > Freshwater > Lake >... | reverse complement strand
GGCGGAGGCGTAGGCGGAGGCGGCGGCGGCGGTCCGTTCCGTGAGCATCGTCCGCCACGCCTCGCCGAAGCCGTATTCGTCGGCGGTGGGCTGGACGAGCGCCAGTCGGTCCCACATCGCGTCCATGACGATGGCGAGGCGCTCGGTTTCGTGCTCACGGCCGGTGCCAGCGGCCAGCGGGATCAGGCTGCGCCATTCGTCGGAGTTGAGGGCCTCGATGGACATCCGGTCCTGGGTCGGGATGATCCAGCGGCCGACGACTGCGGACATGCAGTCCGGGACGTCGTCGGTTAGCTTGCCGGTGAGGGCGAGGTTGATGGCGGCGACTGTGCAGGCAGCCTCTTTGGTGCCGAGGCCGTGGACGAGATCGTGCGTGGCGACGAACGTGGCGATGCTGTCACGTTCGACGGTGGTCAGGGTCATGGCGTCTCCTCCAAACTGTCCGTTTCCGGCAGGGTCATCAGCGGCCCGCCGACCTCGATGGATACCCGCGCCACGCCAGCAGAGAGCGGGGCCAGGCGGCGGAACGCGGCGGGCGATAGGTCGAGCAGCGTCGGGTCGCCGTGACGCTCTCCGCAGGCGCAGAAATCACGGAGCACGACGCGGACACAGGCGTCGGCGCAGACCGTGACCCGCTGGCCGCGCCAGTCGCCGAGCACCTCGCGCAGGACCGGGCCGGCAGCGGCGTACAGACCGTCGCCATCGTCGTACCAGGTCGCCCAGCCTCCGAGCAGGACGGACCCGACCATCGCGCCGAGCGCCTGGGTGCGGGCTACCGCGGGATTGACCGGCATGGAAGACGTCAGACTCGAAGGCCCTTCGCTGGCAGCCACGTTCGCTGCCGCCGGTAGGGGGGCGCCGCCAGCCGGGGTCGGAGACTGGCCTGCCGACGCCACTACGAACGCCACTACGAACGCCACTACGAACGCCACTACGAACGCCATCGCGACCAGCAGCGGGATCGTCAGACCGACCCGGAAGTCAGCGGGGTCCGGGCTGGTCATAGCGCAGAAGTCTCGGGCGCGAGCGGTCCGGGGGGCGGCTCGGGCACACGGCCGACGCGCCAGCGATTATCGAACCGGCAGTACAGGCTCCAGCACGTCCGACAGTTGTCAAAGTCAATGGAACCCGCGCCGTACATGACCGCCGCTCCGGGCTCCATGTACGTCGTCTTGCGGCTCACCATCTCGCGATGGCCAGGGTGGCTGTTGCAGTGACGATCAACGGCGCGCTCCCACTTGCCACGCTCGTTGCCCTGATGCTCAGCGTTGAGCTTGCGGAGTTGCTCGGCCTCGCGCTCCCAACGGGACCACTTCCGCGCAAGGGCAACGAGCACACCGAACAGGTCCACCCGCGCGGCTCCGCAATCCCGGCAATCGGCAGTGCGCAGGACCTCATCGAGTACGACGTGCTCGTGCCTGCACGCATCCCACTCCGGACGGCCTCCCTGCACGGGCGGCGCCTCGGTGAGACGCGTTGCCAAGGTCACGATGTTGTCAGGCACGTCACTCATCGCAGCAGCCCCCACGGTCCACGGGCAATGACGAGCAGCGCCGTGACGACGACGATGGCGGCGCGGGTCACGGCAGCCCGTCCAGCAGGTCGATGGCGCGCTTTAGCTCGGCGTCGAGGTCCGTCTCACCTTCGACGAAGGCAAGGCCGCGGGCACCTTTGAGGGCGCTGCGGATCGTCTCGCGGTCCAGCGCTGGCGGGGTGGCGGCTTCGGCTTCAATGGCGAGGATTTCGGCGAGGGTTGGTCTTCCCATCTGGATACCGCGCTCAACCGGGAGGAACGCCTTAGTCGTCCCGCACTCAATGCACACGCCGGTACCGTCTAGCCAGCAGTGGCGGTGTGGAGTGCGGGACGGCCTAAGTAGCCACTTCCCGGCCTCGGTTCGCGGCTCGCTCACGGCATCTCCTTCACGGCGGCGTCCAGGTCGGCGAGGGCGGCGCGGAGGTCTCGCAGGGACTCTGCAAGCTCCTCGTAGTGGAGGTCATGTTCGAGCCCGGCGTCGTCGTACTCGCTCACGGCTTCCCGTGCCGCCTCAGCTACGCGCCACAGGGGATCGGCGAGGTTGACGGCGACCACGATGGCGCGGGCGTCGGCGATGCAGTGGCTGATCGGGCGCGTCGGGTGGCCCCATGTCGAGCCGATAGTCAGTCCGCGTGCGTCCCAGAGCATCCCGTCGCCGGGAGATCGTGGCGTTCCCCACGGTCCGGGTGTCCTCGCGGCCAGCGCCGCTGCGACTTCGGCTCGCGTACTCACGACTGGCCCCCGATGGTGGCTCGGGCTGCGTTGGCAACGGCCCTCCGATCGCGCTTCCGCGCATTTGCAGCCCGACCATTACGGGCGTGCCAATCAGCGTCTCGGGAGGCCTTGCACGTTCGACAGAAGCGAAAGCCCGTATCCTTGCTGACCCCGTCGAGAGGGTGGCCGAAACGGCATTCTGTCCGCCGTTCCCGCGTGACCGGAGTAAAGCCAGGGTCTATCCACTGGGCACCCGAACGGATTCGGTATATCTGTTCCTTGGTGACACCAAACGAAGCGACTAGTTGCCGCAACGGCAGGACGCTATCCCTGATCGCGCGGACATCCGCCCAAGTCAGCTTCGTTCGTGGGCGTGCTCGATTACGCCCCTTTGCCATCATGTCCGCTGTGTTGTCGGCGGCGGATCCGAGGAATAGGTGGGCGGGGTTGACGCAAGGCGGATTGTCGCAGCTATGGAGCACCCACAAGCCGTCGGGGATGAGGCCGTTGGCGAGCTCCCAAGAGACACGGTGAGCGGGAGCATTCTTGCCGTCGCGCGCACCACCGAGCACGCCGTAACCCTTGTCGGTTCGGTGGGCCGTCCACGTCCAGCATTCGCCGGACTTGTCGACCTTCGTCCAAAACCGGTCAGGCACCGATTGCTTAGTCATGGAGCTAGACCCTCCGACACGCAGAACGCCCGCCGCTGTTGGGTCTAGCAACAGGGCGGGCGCCCGCAATGATATCCGTGATGGCACCGCTAGACCCGGCATCACTGATTGTATCAGTCGCTGCGACTTCGGTGCTCGTCATCGCAACGTCACCCACAGCAGGATCGCGGCGACCACGACGGCCACGCCGATCCACAGGAAGATGCGGGTCGGCGGCTCGGGTTCGGTGCTGTATTCCGCTACGAAGGCTGCGAGGCCAGCGTCGAGGGCCTTGCAGCCGTCGCAGGTGCAGTCAGAGTCTTCGTAGCAGGCGAGGTCGCAGCACGACGGCGTGGTCTCCTGGCCAGCCCTGAACGACGACACGAACATTGCTGGCGGCCAGCCGCCGTCCCACGACGGGACGTACAGCGGGTCGGGGTCGAGGCCAGCGATGAACGCATCGAGGTAGTGACTCTGGTGCTCGGGGCGTTCCATGTCGATGTCCTCCTTCATGGGGTGGGTCATGCCGTGACGGCCAGCGACTGGACGCTGACGTAGACGCCCGGGCCTTCCTCGGACCCGGCGTAGCGCTTCGTCACGCGCAGCTCGGCGACCTGCGAGTCGTCGCGATACAGGACGCCGGTCAGCGCATCGAGACCGGCCCGAGCAATCTTGTCGGCATCAGGGCGCGACACCATCAGCTCGGGGGCGTCAAGCCGGAGCTCGGGTTTGGGTCGCCGTGCGCCGGCCGGTAGGTAGTGCGACTGCGGGCGCGGGAAGCGGAATACGAGCTGGACGCGGACCGGACCCAGTAGCGGCGCACCCGAGACCGCGGCCCGGGCTTCGGTGGCGATGGCGTGCCGCCAGTCGGCCAGCGGACCGTGCGTCGCCCCGGTGACGACTCGGGCTTTGCCCCCGGCGACGAAGGCGCGGGCCGAGCCTTGGGGGACGGGGATTCCGCGGACGTCGAAGGAGATGGCGGTCATGCGGACTCCTTGGGTGGCGTGCAGATCTCGCACCACGGCTTGCCGGTCTGGACATCCCGGTGCTTGAATCGGTGGTCTGCGAAGAAGTGGCACCAGCCAGGCGTCGCCGACTCAGCCCCTCGCGCGCGCGTTACGCGTAGGGGGGGTGACTCCGGTGACTCTTGGATATCTACATAGTCACCAGAGTCACCGGAGTCACCGGCTACACGCGTAATGCGCGCGCGCGTGTGTGCGCGCGAGGCATAGTCACCAGAGTCACCGCTAGAGCGCATTTCCCCATTCAAGGGTGACTCCGGTGACTCTGTGCTCAGAACGGGCGGAATGACATATCCGCCCGTCGCCCGGACCACGGCACCGTCGATGACCAGCTTCTCAACGAGCCGCTGGACCGCCGTTCGGGTCGATCCGATGCGCTCGGCGATGGCCGTCGCGAAGACGGGGCCATGCTGCTCGATGGCTTTGTAGACCTCCGCTCGCTCGAAGCTGGCCTCGGCCAGCGACCGCGGGGCGGAGGACCAGGTCAGCCCGTTGAACTGCACTGCGTCCTCGATCTCGGCCACGTCGCGCCCCGTCACCACGAGCTTGCCGACCACCTCAAGCCGCTTGCGCTGGATGACCAGCGTCGTGTCCACGGAGCCCGTGATGCCGTAGGTTCCGCTGACGCTGGCGAGGAAGTCGTCGCCGGCATCCTTCTTGCTGTGGTGGACGATGAGCAGCCCGACCGTCCGGTCCTTGAAGATGTCCTGTAGCCGGCCGAGGTCCTCGACGTCCACCTCGTAAGCGTTCCGTCGCGAGTCGCTCTTGCCGCGGACGCGCTGCAGGGTGTCGATCGCCACGAGCCGCGCGTCCAGGTGGTTGTCAAGCCAGTCGATCAGCTCCTGCTCCAAACCCGAGCCAAGCTTCGCCGCAGCCCACCGGACCTCCAGCCGTCCGCGGGGCATCAGCCGCTCGCCGAGCGCCGCCCGCAGCCGCGTCTGCCCGCGTCGTTTGCCGTCCTCCAGCGCGAGGTACAGCACGTCGCCCTGGTCGATGTCCCGCCCGAGCAGCTCGCCACCCAACGCGACCTCGACAGCGATCTGATAGACGAGGCAGCTCTTGCCGAGCTTCGGCGGCCCCGCCAGGACCGTCGTGCCTTCCGGGATCAGGTCAGGCACGATCCATGTCATGGGCGGGATGTCGAGCGCGAGCAGGTCAGCGGCGTCGATTGACGAGGCGCCGATCTCCGCGGCAGACCGCGGCGCTACGGGCTTCCGGCGCCCGCCACGCTCGCCATCGAAGTCAAGGGGTGGGCCCAACCGGCGCGCCGTGTTCTTCCACGCGCGCTCGAACCGGTCGCGCAGCTCGGACTCAGTCAGTGGCTTTGCGAACAGCGGTGCGAGCACGGTCAGGACGCCCGCCCAGACCTCATCCTTGCCAAGTCCCCGCATGTAGCGCGAGCCGGTGTAGCGCACGATCTCGGGGTAGCGGTCGCTGTCAAAGCCAGGCTCGGGCAGCGCGTAACCGCCGGCCGGGATCACGTACTCGCCATCGGGCAACTCGGCAACCGGCGGCGCTAGCACCGACTGGGCCCAGACATCGGGCAGCTCGGCGATGGTCACGACCGACGTGGCGAGGTCATACGCAAAGCCCGAGGCATGGACCGACCGCGGCCCGATGACGTAGCCCGCGTTGGCACCGGCTCCCCAGCGCGTCACGAAGCCCCACAACTGCCCGATCGGCCGCGGCAGGTGGTCGGGCCAACGCAGGAAGACGTGCTCGCCGTGCGCCGTCTTGGTGCGCAGCGTGGGCGGCAGCTCGCCGTGCTCGGCCTCCAGCGCGATCAGCCGCGCGATGCCATCGCCGTCAACGTCCAGCGCGAAGATGCCGTCAGGGCAGACCAGCCCGTAGTTCGGCTCGCTGCCGGCGGCCAGGAGCGTCCTGATGCGCGCTGGATCGGTCGTCGCGTCGTGGAACCCGCGCTGGGGGATGGGGTGCTTGCCGGCGTTCGTGCAATCGAGCCCGAGCGGACAGCGGCAGGTGCCGTCGGGATCGGCGGACCAGACAGTAAAGACGCCGAAGCCGCCCGCAGCGAACCAGAGGGCCGCCTTGATGCGGTCCTCCGTTGACGGGCGCGGCTTCGGCGCTTGCATCACCGGTCTAGAACGGCAACGAGGTGTCGGTCGGTGCAGCTGCCGCGGGTGCGGCAGGTTGCGTGGCCGATGGCACCTCTATCCGCGGCATCACGAAGTGCTCGTCAGGCGTCGTGGGCCGCTCGTACGGCGCCGCTGGTGCGGCAGGTGCACTTGCGGCCACTGGAGCCGTTGCGCGTGCCCTGGGGGCAGGCACGACGCTCGTGATGCGCGAGTACCCGTTCTTGTCCGGGGCGAACGTCACCATGCCCTCGAGCCCGATGAGCTGCGAGGCGGGGATGGGCTTGCTCCGGTCGAGCACGACGGCGGGCGTCAGGCCGAGCCCCGTGGCCCAGGTGAACAGCGTGGAGCGCTCGCTCCGGGCGGTACTCGTGTTGCCGCTGCCCTGCCCGCCCTGATCGTCGTGGAAGATCCACTCTATCTTGTCGTACGCCTCGATCAACTGACTCTGGTCCGGCTGCTCACGGGTCCAGCCGGTGCGCGTCTCGTACAGCTTGAACGGCTTGAGCGCCGTCAGTGTCATGAGGAACGTACCGGGCTCGTGACCGGTGTCGCCGGTCGGGATCTCGTAGTCGTCGGTCATGCGATGGCCTCTCTCTGTGGGGTATCAGCGTCAAAGCTGAAGGGCATGGAGGTCGCCGGCCCCGCCGGCTCGGGTCGCACGCGGGCGACGATGTGATCTGCCCAGAACCGCTGGACGGCGGCGAGCATCTCGGCCTCCTTGTCGAGGTCTCGGTAGATGGGGAAGCTCAGCAGGCGCATGGCCGCGAGCACGACGATGTAGACAGCGTCCCGGCCAGTGACGGCCATCTGGGCCCGGCACTGCCACTCGATGTAGTCGGGCACCTCGCGCCACAGCTCAGGGCGACCCGACATCTTCACTTCGATGAGGGCACGGCTGGGCGCGAACTCCCAGGGCAGGCGGCCGATGGCGAAGGCGTCGGGCGTGGCGGCGAGGCGAACCAGCGGATGGATGAAGGTGCGTGCGTTGGCGCGTGCCCGGAAGCCCAGCTCAGCCTCAGCGAAGCGCAGCACGGCCGACTCCATGAAGCTGCCGATCCGCATGGCCTGGCTGGACTTGTCGTCCCCGCCAAGGGTCAGCCGGTCGTAGATGCTGGTCGGCGTCGCGTAGGGATGGCCGCTCGGGAGCAGCGCCGCTACCTCGGAGGCCGTCACGTTCGCCGCCCGGATCAGCGCGTTGGCTTCGGTCAGCGGCGGCATCAGGCCACGACCCCATCGGCGGTAGCCGTACACCGATCGCAGCGCAGCGCAGCCGGGCGCGCGAAGCGCTCATCCAGCGCGGGCAGGTCGCACAGCGTCCGCACGGCCCGCCCTCGAGCGCGCTGGGCGTGGGCGATGCGGTCCGGGCCCGCGACCCATGCGAAGCCCTTCGTGACGACGATGGTCACGGGGTGCGCCCGCGCCTGTCGGTCGCTTCGGCGTCCCACTCCGCGAGCAGGCGTTCGCGCTCCCGATAGTCCGCCTCGTCGTGCTTGTTCTTGTCGTTGAACAAGCGCCGGATGCGTTGGCGCTCGGCGTCAGCAGCTAACTTGCCGGGGTCCCAGACGTCAGCCCGGACCAGCGGCACGGTCGGCTTGTTTACGGGCTTCGTCCGCATCGGGTCCTTCGGGTCGGCTTTCGGGTCTGCCGTGCAGCGGATGCAGTAGCCGACCGCGTATCGATCGTCGAGCGAGGGCCTAGCGGCGGCCACGGCGACCGACCCCCCCCCGCACTTGGAGCAGAACCAGTCGCTCACGACACCACCGCCTTCCGTTCCTTGCGTGTCGCCTGCCCCTTGCCGACGATCGCGCTGCGCTCCACGTCGGTCTTGCGCGCCAGCCCGACCGATCCGCGCCACGTCTCGCGCTCCTCGGGTGTTCGCGCTGCATGCATGGCCCGCGACATCTCGCCCATGCGCTCGCGCTCTCCGGGCCGCTCCCAGCGCTCCCGGCTTGCCCGGCTCTGCGCCTCGCGGTGTGCTGGCGTCCAGCGCCGCTCACTGCGTAGCGCAGCCTCCTGTCGCGGCGTGCCGACCGCCTCAGCGCGCAGCGGGAGCGGCGACACCGGGCGCAGGGGGCACACAGCGTCCCGGCACAGCCCCTCGGGCTCGCAGGCGGCGCACATGGCCGCTACCGCCGCCACGAGCCGCGCTGTGCGCTCGTCGGCGTGGTGCACCGCCGCTCGGAGCCGCTGGACGTGCGCACGGCGCGCTTGGTGACTCCCGGTCTGCCCGGCGCGGCGCGCCCGGTTCTCGGCCTGCTTGGCGCTGGCCTGGATCTGCTGGCAGTCGACGGAGCAGTAGCGCTTGGCTTCGGACCCGATGTCGTTGACGAACGTCCCACCACAGCCGGCGCGCCGACAGATGCGCGTCCGGGCCGTGACGACGAGCGACCGGAGCTTCGGCCAGTCCAGCGCGACGGCCATCTCGGTGGCGCGCGCGACCTTCGGTAGGGTGCGCCCGAAGCGGTAGTGCCAGAGCGTCGTGTGCCCGACCCCGACCACGCGGGCCAGTTCCAGCTGCGAGACGCCGCGGGTATCGAGCGCCTTCTGCAGTTCGACGCCGAACGCGGTCGCGATCATGGATCGGGGCGTCCCGGTCGGGATCGTGTGGGTCACGCCCCGTCCCCGCGCTCGAAACATCGCTCACAAACCCCGATCCGGTCCCAGCCGTTGACCGTCGCGCCCCAGACGTACGCGCCCCACTCCAGGCCCGTCCACAGATTGCAGAGGTAGCAGCGGTCATAGGCGAGGCATTCGGAGCAGCCATCGCGGCCGGTGCCATCCGGGCCGAGGCGCGCAGGTTCGGGGTGCCCGCACGAGGGACACGCCAGCGCGGCTTCCGCCGTGTCGCGGGCGAGGTCGGGGTCGGCGAGGTCGGGGTCGGTGAGGACGCCGAGGGTGTTGAGGGCGGTCACGAGGTCCACGGCCAATCACCGAGCCGGTCCGCCTCGTCGGCTGCCTTCGATAGCGCCGCGGCATCCTCGCCGAACCCCGAGTCGTAGGGCTTGCTCCGTGTAGCAGCGTCGAAGAGAACCTGCGCTACAGCCCGCGCGGCCTCTGGGATCAGTGAGTATTCGACCTGGGCGTCCCGGCCCTTACCCCGGACACGTACGTGAGTCTCGCGATTGAGGGCCATCATCGCGGCCCCACAGCCTGAAACCCGTGGTAGCCCAGCGCCGCGTAGCCAGCGTCCGCCGACTCCGCGTCCTCGACCGCCACCAACTCAGCCCACTCGGCCTTGTGCGTCTCCCAGCGAAGCTCCGTGAGCAGCGCATCCACCAGCCGCTCGGACTCGACGTACATGCGCGTCTCAGGGGCAGCGGGGTCGGGGTAGGCGCGGACCGCGACCATCGTCCGAAGGCGGCGCTGCGCCCGTGCGTGCGCTCGTTCCAGGATGCCGGGATCGCGGGTCATCGGACGGCCACGTCGCGGAGCGCGGCGGCGAGCGCGAGCATGGCTTCCGCAGGGGTGGAGCCGTGGGCGCGCACATGCCGCTCGTGCCACGGTCGGCTGACAAGGCCGGGTGCGTCGGCCGCGGCGAACCAGGCAATTCTGGCGGGCCGGACGACGTCGAAGGAGCGGAGCGACAGAATGGCCCATCCCTCTGGCAACGCGGCCTCAGCCTCAGCCCATGCCGCGCCGAGCGCCACCGCGGTCGTCGTCGGGGTCGTCGTCTCTGTCGTCATAGCCCGTTCTCCTAGCCCCGTTAGCCCGTTTGGTTGCTGGCCCCGGCGGACGGGCTACGCCGCCGGGGCCGCGTCGGTCAGCCGCCCCCGGCGCCTGACGTGTTTGGTGACGGGCCCCCGGCGAAGGGGGAGACACCGGAGACCCGCAGAGGGGAGATAGCGGCCGAAGTCATGCGGGCTTCACGCGCGACAGCACGAAACCTTTCTGCTTCGGAAAGGCGAAGGACCGGTTGCCCGCGTTGAAGGCGCGGATCATCAGTTCCATCGGCTCGCGGTCGTCTCCGGTCTTCGTAACGGACACGGGCCGCCGCCGAAACCACTCGGCCAGCACGCGGGTGGCCGAGCCAGGACTACCCGTGCCGTCTGCGACTTCGTCGATGAATGCATCGGCACGGTCGCTGCTGCTGTCGCGGCCGATGACGTAGTGGATGGCGCCCCACAACGAGGGGGACGCTCCCTTGTCGAGCCGCGCGTAGACGCGCTTGCCGGCTCTGGCCGAGTTCTCCCATGTATCAACATCGCGCGCGATGCTTTCGAGGATCTCCGGCGACGACGGGTTGTCGTATCCCGAGAACGAACGGGACATACCGACCAGTCGGTCGTATTGCCAAACGCGCGCGAAGATAGCGGCGAGGGCCGCCGGATTCGGCAGCCCCTCGTGCCGTAGGGAGTCAGCCGCGTTCTTCGGCGTCCCGCGATCAAGCACGTTGATGAGCTCGTCCGGCCATCCAAAGTCCAGCACGAGCCATTGCATGACCCCGGCCTCGATGATCGCCGTCAGGGTGTTCTGACCGTTGGTCATCCATCCCGACACGGAAAAGACGAGCGCGTGGGGCGAGAACTGCCAACGGCCAGCCGCCATGTCGGTCGCAAACGACTTGATCTTTCGCGGCTTGAGACTCCGGTTGTTCTCGACATTGAATGTCAGGAGATAGCGCGCGAGGTCGGGGCCGACGTGGACCGCGTATCGGAAAGGCGAGCGGTGCAGCGGCAACGGGTCGCCGACGTGGAATGTGAGTACGGGGATGCCGCGATAGGCCGCGGCCTCGTCATCTGGCACAAGCCTGTGGATCGCCATCAGTTGTCTCCTTCCGTGTGCCCACAGCTCAGGCCCAACAGGCCCAACGCCTTGTGGATTTCCTCTGACATCGCGAGCAGGTACTTCCGGTCTTCGGGCAACACGGCACGACACCACGGGGTGAAGTGACGGAGCCACGGCGGACCGTTGCGCTTGGGCCGGGGGATGGCCAGGCGCGTCGGCTTGTCTCCGACGGGTGTCTCTGCGGCGGGCTTTCGGTTCGGGTGGAGCGGAAGCACGCGCTGGACGGTGTCTCGGTAGTGGGTCGGGGCGGAAGCAGGAGTACCATTTGGTACTCCTGCTCGGTCATCGCGATCCCATTTATTCACGGTCATCCGCCCGACGCCAAGGGTCGCCGCGCGCTGGGTTGGTCCCTTCCCGATCCGCACTTCCTCTCCTGTCTTCGCGTTGGTCGTCACTTCCACCGTCATCTCCCGGATGAGGACGTTCAGGGCGCGCTTCTGGTCGGCCGTTAGGTGACGGCGGGACAGCGCCCGGTCCACGATGTAGTGGGTCTGCTGCGCGGCCGGGACATCCACGACGCGCGCCTGGATTGACTGGGCGTCGAGTTCCCGCAACAGCGTCCAGCGGGTCCGGCCGTCGAGGATCAGGCCGTCGGGCGTGATGTCGATCGGGTCCTGCTGCCCGAACTCAGCGAGCGAGGCGCGGAGCGTGGCGAGGTCATCCGCCGTCGCCATTGGCACGCGCTCGCTGTCCGGGTGGAGGCTCAGGGTGTCGATCCCGCGGTCGGTCACGCCGCCCTCCGCTGACATCGCGGACAAACGCCCCACGGCACCTTGTGGCCGAACACGACGCAGAGCAGGACGCCGATGCGCCGGGTCACGCCGGCCCGCCGATCGCGAAGAGCCACGCGCAGAACGCCCACAGGGCCACGAGCAGGAACGGCGCGGCCAGCAGCGACAGGGCCACGTCGCGGGCGTCTACGTCGAGGTCGGCGGCGATGGCGCGCAGGATGGCGGTCACCGGACGCCACAACGGCGGCAGGTCGGCATCAGGTGTCTGCCAACTCGTGCAGCCCAGCGAGGTACCGGCGCGACCGGAGCACATCTACCTCGTGGCTGGTCTCCCAGGCTCGGAGGGTGTTGCGGTGAAGGCCCAGGCGCTCTGCGAGCGCGCGGCGGGTGATCCCGTAGCCACGACGCAGCTCAGCGAGCCTCGGACCAGGGATGGTGGGCGGTGTGCTGATGTCCATGCCTGATAGTATGCACGTGCACTGCACAGTGCGCAAGCCCTATTATTGACGTGCATGGCACCTTACCGCGACCTGCCGCTCGCGCTCGTCGTGCTGATGGTGTGGGCCACACGAGGCCATCGCAGTCGAGGCAATAGGCGGCGGCGAGGCGCAGGGCGAGGTTTCTCACTTGGCGATCCCGTAGGCGCGGATCGTGCCCGACGTGATGTTGCCGGCACTGAAGTAGAAGCGGAGCGCGGTCACGGCGGTGTTCGACTTATAGGCGCCGCCGCCGGTATCCATCACGAACGCCGTGACGGCCCCGACATAGGCCATGGTCTGGTACGTCAGCACCTTGTTCAGAGCCGTCGCTCCGGGGTTGTACAGGCGAACCGAACCGGACAAGCCGTGAACGGTATTGGAAACGGAACCGCGGATGCTGATAAAGGCCGCGCCGGCCGCGCCCTCAACGCCGGAGGTGGCGTTATAGCCGTACAGATGCGTCCAGGCGTAGTTCGCGCCCGTATCGTACGTCGGGCCGCCGCCGGTCCCGACACGTATCCGTAGATCAACCGCGTCGGTGGCCGGGAGCACGTTCACGAGTTCCAACAGGTAGTCGTCGTAGGTAGAGCTGATGAACGTGGTGAAGTCGAGCTGCGCCGACGCCGATGCGGTGTACTGCTCCAGGAGGACGAGGGCACCCGAGCCGCCGCCCGCCGCCGTCTGGTCGGTCTGACCCCACAGCCAGGCCGAGGGTGTGGCGCTCGTCTTGGCGAACTGGCCCAGCGATCCCGAGCGCCGGGTAGCGGAGCCCGTGGCTTGCTTGACCACGGTGTGGGACTCGATGTAGTGGCCGCGGGTGACCGACGCGGGGACGTTGACCAGCGCCGCGTAGCCAGCCACGAGCACTCGCCCGAGCGCGTTGTTGGCGATCGTCTCCTGGGCGATGCCGACCGACAGCTCGACGCGCGCAGCCGTGGTCGTGGTAAAGGACTCGTCGGTGGTCGTGTCGAAGACCACGATATCGCCGGTCGCGACGGAGCCGCCGGACTTGTTGGTCAGGACGATGACGACCTGTCGGCCGTACGTGTTGGCTGGCATGAAGTCTCCTCAGACTGCGACGGCGACGATGTGAACCTTGATGTTGTCGGCGGCAGCGGCCGGAGCGGCGGCGAACGTCATCGTGGTCAGCATCGTTCCCGACAGCGTGACCTCGGTCCGGGTGCCCGCGACGTAGGCGTCAATCGAGTATTCGTCGAACGGCGCAGCCGGCAGCTCGAAGGCCGTCGTAACCGCGTCACCGGAGAAGGTGACCCCGCCGATGTGCTGGTGATCGACCGGCGCCGCTTCCAGGGCCACCTCCGCGATGGCGGCCTGCACGTTAGTCGCCGCGATGGTCCCGGTCGGCGTGAACGAGATGGCCGAGGCGTCGTGCGCGTCGATCGTGTCGGCGAGGTGCGCCGATGTCCCGGCCGTCGGGCCGGACTGGAGCGTGATGATGCTCGACCAATAGCTCGTCTCTGTCGTGCCCTCAAGGGCCGCCAACTCCGCGGCGATCGCAGCCAGCGCATCCTCGACGTTGCCCGCCCCGTAGTAGCCACCGGCGATCGGGATGTCTGCGGCGTCAGGGACCGACGTGGAGCCGCCGAGCCCGGTCGGTCCGAGCGTCGGCTGGGGTGCACCCTCCGGCGGCGTGACCTTCACCGGCTAGCTCTGCGCGATCTGGAGGCTGACCACGAGGCCCGACGCCGTGTAGGTCGGTGTGCCTCGGGTGACGAGGATGCCGAAGAGCGTGGTCGCCGCCACAGTGAATGGCAGCCGGATGTCCTTCGAGACCGACACGGAGTTGAGCGCGCTGGCGTAGTACGGCCCGAACGGGATGACTCCGACGCACAGGGCCGCGTCTGCGTCGCTGATCGAGTGCGCCGCATTGGCGGCCGCGGGGGTGACGGAGGCCGAGAAGAGCCACAGCTCACCGGCGATAGACTGCAAGTCCTTGTCGACCACGACGAGCTTGTCGACGTAGCCTGCCCCGCCCGTGACGCGGACAGCATTGGCGAACGAGAGGACGGTGGTGTGCAGGCTGTCGCCGCTGGCGTAGATGGACGTATCCAGGGTCGGGGTGACACTGACGACCACGACCGGCGGGCGGCGGGTCCACAACGCGCCCTGACCGTCGACGCGCATCTGCGTGTAGTCGCCGTCCGCCGGAGTCAGAGCGGTCAGGGCCGCATCGTGAACGACGCCCGCGGCGAACAGCGGGTCAGACGCACCCGCGGCAACGTCGACCGCCGTGCTGACGGGATTGGTCGCATCCTCCGCGCCCAGGTCGAGCTTGATCCGCGGATAGTGGACGCCCGCCACATCGTCCGTGGCGAAGGTGACGCCAGAGCCGGGGGTCGCGGCAACGTTGTTAGCCATGGTCTCTCCTCATTGGTAGGGTCACGACGGGGTCCAGGTCGAGGTGGAGAAGCCGAAGTTGGCCGAGGTCGCAGTGCCAGTCATGGATACCACCACTCGATGAACGCACTGCGTGCCGCCGTGCGACGACACCGGCACGACGACCGGGGTACCCGCGCTGCCGGTGCCGGACGAGTCTATGGTGGAACCCGGCGACAAGCCGTGAACGAGAGCCCAATCGAAGGACTGCGCGCCACCGGTCGATACCATCGTGAACGTCAGCGACCCGTCGCCGACGACGATCAATCGCACCTGTTGGGATCCGGCCGGCCAGTACGGCGTCTGGCCATAGTCGGGTGTCCCGCCCGACCCCCACGACATGAAGGCCCATCCGCGCTGGTGGGATGGCGTCGGCACCTCGGGATAGAAGCCACCGGCCGAGCAGTAGTAGATGACGTTGTTGGTCGTACCCGGCGAGTTCAACGCCCCGTACGTCCCGGCCGCCGTCTCCGCGTAAGTGCCACCAGCGCAGAGGGATGGCACCTCCGCGCTGAACACGCCCGACACCCGGTAGAACGCGAAGCCGGTGTCCTCGCCCATCGTGACCTGGCGGGTGAGCATCCGAACCCAGACGTAGCCCGAGCCAAGCTCCGGCAGGTGCGAGAACTTCACCTGGACGCGCATCCCCGGTCGGACCCGATTGACGTCCGCGGGACGCATGAAGAACGTGATGGCGACCCGGTACTCCTCGGTCGCCAGCGATGCCAGCATCCGGGTGATGCGGGTCTGCAGCTTGGCCGCGGACTTGACGTTGGGGAACGACATGATCGTGTCGCGCCGAGCGAAGGCCGTGGCGGTGGACAGGAGCTGGTCGTAGTCCGTGATGCCGTCGCCGTTGGCGTAGATGCCCGAGAAGACGCGCATCGGGCTCTGGGTAAGATCGGCCGTCGCGACGACGAAGGTGGTCGCGTCGTCCACCTCGGCCCCGACATTGGTGAGGCGCGCGGTCGAGTCCCAGATGTCGTCGCCGGAGAACAGGTAGAAGAAACTGACGGCGGTCTGGGTATGCGGGTCGCTGCCCGTCTGGAACCACGTCACCCCGTAGTTCTTGTCGCTCGCCTCGGCGCAATCCTCCAGGACGTTCATCAGCATCTGCCCGCGGTAGTCGGCCGCGTCCATGTTCTTGGGACCGGAGTCGTCAAGGTAGCGGCTGTCGACGATCAGCGACGCCTCGTTGGTCATCACCAGCCAGCGCACCCGCGCGACATCCGTCTCTGCCGGCCGGTTGGCGTCGCTGCCGGTCATCACCCGCCGCGAGAGGATGGTATTCGCGTCTGCCACGTCGACCGCGATGACGCGCCCGCTGGTGCCGTAGCCCTCGACCAGGTCGCCGCGCGAGATGACCCGCTCCTGCGTGTAGCCGAGGGCGAGGATCTGGTCCATCGGGTCGGCCGTGTCCTCGGTGACGTAGAACAGCCGATGCCCGCCGACGCGGTAGGTGCCGTCCGGGTCATCGATTTCGACGCGGAACATCCCGACCGACCCTTCCTCGGCGTTGACGCTGTCGTCCTCGGTGAGCGCGCGGATGCGACCGGCGACCTCGACCACGGTCCCGGTGGCGTCACGCAGCCAGTAGTGGATCGCCATCAGCGGCGGGGGTCGTAGTTGCCGCCGTAGGACCCGTTGGCCTTCCCGGCGCGCTGCGAATAGGACTGCTTGGCCTTGATGCTGGCCGCGGTGATGGCCACGGACACGTTGCTCACGAACGTCGGGTTGACCTTGACCGACAGGTCCTTGCGGTCGATGGCGCCTGCCGTCCGCTCGCCGGCGCGCTGGATGGCGAGCGCGGTCGAGGCGAGGCCAGCGGCCGTGCCGCCGGTCAGGGCGGCGATGCGAGCTGCGGTCGTGCGCTGGCCAGCGCTGTTGGTCTGCTCGCCCTTGCGCTGGTTCGCTAGGGACGAGGCCGCGTCGGTCTTGCGGTTGGCCTCAAATCCGCCGAGCTTCACCAGGGCCGCGTTGTAATCGGCCTTCGTCGGCACCTGTCCGATGCGCTTCGCGATGGTGGACTGGTCGCTGGCACTGGCCCGGTAGTAGCGGACCGCCGCGACCTCAGCCGCCGTCAGGCCCTTGCTCGCGAACGACGCGTTTTCTTTGCCGAACATCGCGCCAGCGATCGCCGTGCCGATGACCGCAGCGGACGCGGCCGTGACGACCAGCGCGCCGGCACCCGCGGCGATGCCTCCGGCGGTGAGTCCGCCAGCGCCAGCGCCCGCGGCGGTCCCGCCCACGCCGCCGGGCAGCCCGCCACCGTTCACGACGCCGGCGTTGATGTTGACGACGCCCGCGTTCATGCCGAGCACGCCCTTGATGAGACCCTTGCCGAGCTCGCCGACGATGCCGCCGAGCGCGCCGCCGGTCAGCTTGTTCAGGCCCCAGCCACCGATGACGGCCGTCTTGACCCAGTCGGGCATCGACATGAATGCCGAGACGATGCCCTCGGCTGCGCCAGCCGCGATGCGCAGGCCATCGGCGATGGCCTTGAAGTCGACAGTCTCGATGAAGTCCATCAGGCCGCCGGCCGCGTCGCCGAGCGCCCGCCCGATCTCATCGATAGTGGCGACCACGCTCGGGTCGGCAAGCTTCTCAGACAAGAACTTTCCGGCCCGTTCGAGCACGGGGAGCAGACCACGGGCGATCACTTGCGACAGATCCTCCCCGACATCCTGGAGCCTGCGCCACACGGCCTCCGGGCCGGTGCCGGCTGCCTCGGCTGCGTTCCCGAATTCCTTGTTCAGTTCGGCGAGGATGATCTTCTGCGCGCCCATGACGTCGCCCGACTTGACGAGCGTCTTGATCTGCTTCTCTTGTTCTTTGGTGAACTGGACGCCGACCCGTCGGAGGGCAGTGATGCCACGAACCGGATCGTTCAGCGCCTTACCGAGCGCGATGGAGGACGTCTTCATGTCGACGTTCTCGACGTTGCCGGCCGCCATCGCAACGGCCATGTCCAGCGCGGCCTTGGTCGCGGCCGGGAATACGTCCTTACTGATCCCGGTGAACGTCAGGAGCATGTTCGCGCCGTCCTGGATGACCTTGTCATCGACGGTCGATAGGTTTTCGAGGGACTCCGCGAGCGTTCGGATCGACGCGGCGGTCTGACCGGCAGCTCCGCCCGTAGACTTGATAACGGCCTTGGTCTGCGCCGAGGCGCGGGCAAGGTCTCCAAGTGACCGGATGCCCACGGCGACGGCGCCCGCCGCGACGGTAGCGGCGGCGACAACGGCGAAGACGCCGATCCGCGCGATGTTGGACGCGGCGGTCTTGACTCCACGCGAGGCGTGTGCCGACAGCCGGCCGATGCTGCTGTCGACCTTGCCGATATCGCGCGCGGCCTGAGCAGCGCCCTTGGCTCGAACGAGGATGCTGAGTTCGGCTTCAGACATCGTCGTTCATGCCGAGGGCATCCCAAAGTTCCGCCCGGTAAGTCCTCGCTTCGTTCTGCGCGAGGTTGACGCGGCGCGCGTCCTGGGGGTCCAGGCCAGTCAGCGGCATCGCCAAGACCTCTTCGGTCTGAACGAGCAGCGGGCCGACCCGCTCGGCGAACAGCGCGGCGTGGGCGGCCTCGCGCAGTTGCGGACTGGCCGTCTCCAGGTCGTGCGGACCCCATCCTCGGATAGCGAGGAGGGAGTCATAAACTAGCGGCCCGTCCGTCGCCCACGGCTGGATGATGCGGTCGCCCGTGAACCATTCCGCGAGGGACCGCCGGATGCTTTAGGGAGTGTCGCGACCTTGACGTTCTGCTCGATCCACCCATCAAGCTGACTGAACGCATCGGCGAACAGGTCGCCGATGTGCTCACGGTCGACCGGCGCTTCTCTGCCATCAGGGTCGCGCAGGTTCCAGTCCACGACGAGCCGCTCAAGGGTGTCGATGGAGTTACCGTCGGACATGGCGACCACGTCCGCCGTCCCAAGCTCGGTCCGCAGGTCGATCCAGTCCTCGTCATGCGGGGAGTCAGGACACTGACAACCCCCCGCAAGGACGAGTCGAGCGGTCGAGCGCTTGTTGGCGAACCGGCTCACGGGACACTCGCGATGTCGTTGGTCAGGATGATCTGCCCGCGCCCGCCGAGTGTGGCGTCACGGACGAACTCACCGTTGACCTGGTACAGCCGCTCGCCATCGTGGTCGCCGAGGTTGACGGTGCGGAAGACAACCCGCTGGTCGAGGGTCATCCCGTTGTTGCCCTCGCCGTCGACGGCGATGCGCCACCGCTGCTCCGTCGGGGTGGAACCCGCGACTTCGAAGATGTCGAGGATGTTCGTGTCGGTCGTCGCGCTGATCTTCAGCATGGCCTCGAACGAGACCTCGCCCTTGGCTGAGCGCCCGTAGCCCGAGGCGATATCGGACGCGCCCCCGTAGGCCCGACGGACCGCGTTGATGGCCGACGTCAACCTGAACGCCTTGAGCGATGAGGTAAGCGCCGTTAGCGACCCGAAGGCCGTAGAGGTCGAGCCGTACGAGAGGATGGTCTTGTGACCTTCCATCGTCTCCAGCGCCGTGGGGGCCGCCAGTGATCCGGTCAAGGCAGCCGGAACGCGATTGAGCGCGAGCAGACCGGCGTTTCCGGTCCACATCGAGTTGCCGGGAGCGGACAGCGCATCGAAGCCGATGTCGAGGTCGCTGGCGATGACACCAGCCGCCTCGAACTCGTCCTCTGTCGAGTTGATGTCGCCGTACTCCAACGTGTAGGGCTTGAGGGTGTCCGACGTCGAGTCGAAGGTGTAAGTATAGACGTACGGCCCCGACCCGCTCGGCGTGACGCTTCCGGCGACGTGCATCTCGAACATGTGCATGATGTCCTGGAACCGGCACACGAACGGAAGCGAGCCGGTCGCGCCACGGAGACCGGTCGAAGATCGCCTATTCTGAACGCGGTCGGAGTTCCCGAAGTCCTCATCCGGCGTCTCGGACGCGCGGTCCAGCTCGAAGCCGAGGAACCCGGTGTCGACGGGGAATACGGTGGTGGCGGCGACGGACGTGCCCGCGGTCGTCTCCCGGCCGAGCTGGACCCTGTTGTATACGGCTTCGCTCATGGGTTCCTCTCAGTGCTGTACTTGCCCGTGGCGGTCAGTTCGTCACGGATGGCGGCTATCGCTTCCTGCGAGACGTGGTCGGGCGACGCGGGTCGCTTCGACCCAGCCCTGACCCATGCCAGCCGCGCCAGTGCGTTGGCTGACAGGTCGGCGGCGGGCGCATCAGGGACGATCCCCGGCCCGACGAAGAACACCACGGGCTCGGCCGAACGGATATCGAACTCGGCTTCCTTTTTCGTTGGCATCAGGACAGCTCCTCCAGGATGATCTTGTGGGCGACCTTGATCGCCTCGTCGCCATAGCGGTCGGCGGTGCGCTCCATGAAGGGGTTCGCCTTGGACCCTGGGTGCTGGATGTTCCCGAGGGCCTTGGAAACGCCCGCCGCCTTCTGATCGGGGAACCGGATCCGGTGCGCCTTCGTCCCGCCCATGACCATGTGCCGATAAAAGGCGACCTTGGGCCGCGCCTTGACGATTGCGGCGGGCCGATCGCGCTTGGCCTGGGTCGCACTGATCGACTTCCGCAGCTTGCCCGTCCGGCGCGGAGCCGCGGCCTGGACCTTTGGCTTGAGGTACTTCGCCGATGCGCTCGACGCTTTCCGGAGCGTCCTCTTCAGCGTCTTCTCGTCGTATTTGGCAAGGAGCCGCTGGACCTCCTCAAGTCCGACCAACTGGATATCGGCGCTCATGACAACGTCACAGCAAGATCCCGGAGGATGACCGTGCAGGTGATGTCCCACCCGTAGTATTCCTGCCCGCCATAGGTGAACACGGCGAGCTTGAAATCACCGGGCAGGGCGGACTTGACCTGTTCGGTCACACCGAGGCCCAGCTTCGTCTGCCCCGCCGTCGCCAGGAGCAGCGGACCGATCCACGCCAACATGCCCGCCATGTCGCGCCCGAGGTCTCCGGTGTGCTTGGCGTAGTGGAACAGGACGTGGTATTCCAGTTCGGCCGATACCCCGCCGCCATCGAAGATGATCTCGCCCTGCGGGAGCATCACCAGGACCCACGGACTCGTAGGGATGGCGTTCGGCAGCTTGGAAGTGGCGACGCGCACAGCGCCATAGCCCGTGGGCGGGGCGAGTGTGCCCGTCCGGTAGCGTGCCGCCAATGCTTCGGCGATGACGAGGGCATCCATCAGCCCGGCGGCACGATGACGCGGTACGCCTTGAGGGTCGCCCAGTGGAAACCGGACACGAACCGCGACACGAGGGGCGCCCCGGTGTCGTCATTGCCGACCACGTCTGCCTGCCCGGACTGACGCGCGTGCCATGCCCGCGTGGCCGTGGTCAGGGCCACGTCGATGAGGTCATCGGGGATGGCCGCCCAGCCCGTCGTCGCGGTCATGCTGATCGTGGCATATCCCGGCGGGAAGTAACGCCGGGACGCGCGGTCGCTCAGGTGGACCCACATGGCGGGCCAGCCCGGCGCGCGGTCCTGGGCGAGGGGCCGGAGGAACCAGTCCGTGTTCTCGGTCCCGGCAGTGGTCTTGGCCCCGCCCGTTAGGTCAGCGAACGTCAGCGCGGTCACGGTTCGGATGCCGCGCGGGAAGTAGAAGTGCGGCCAGCCCGTGCCGTCGATGAGGAAGTCGCCCGAGGTGACCGGAGCGATGATGCGGCCGGTCCCTTGCGGACTCTCGATGAACTGATTGACCTGATCGCAGATGGTCCCGATGAGGGTGTCGTCAGCCGTGTCGGTGACGCCCGCGGCGAAGAGCCGCGCCTTGACCAGCGCGGTCGTTGCGTAGGCTCCGATCGCCGTTGCCATCTACTGCATCCTCAGACTTGCGGCGGGGCATTGATAGGTCACGAGGCGGCCAACTGCTGCCATCTGCGGACAGTCCGGGGCGACACGTCCAGCGCTTCGGCGATACGTTCGATGGTCGCGTCTAGGCCGCGCGCCTCCAGATCACGCCTGGCGTCGGAGAGTCGCTTGCGATAGGTGGCTGCGGCATCGACCGCGGGAGGTGCGGCAGCTCGCTGAAGCCACGGCAGAGCGGCGTCGCGTCCACACGAGACGCAGCGCCCTGCCGGGGTGGAGCCGCCGCACCAGCCGCAGACGATCATGCGGTCGCGAAGCGTGGGATGGTGCCCGTGTGGGTCACGGTCACGTTGTTAGTCGAGGTCGTGGCGACCTTGAGATAGCCGGAATACGCGAGGCTGAACGGATAGGTTCCCTCCGCGATGCTCGACTTGAGCGTCGCGATGGTTCCCTGGCTGTCCGAAATGACGATGGTCGCTGCGGCGGTGGTGCCGACGATGACCGCGCCGAGGATGCCGCCCGAGCCGGACACGTACGAGCCGGCCGCACAGCCGACCACGAGGGTGTCATTGCCGGTGTTGATGACCCATCCCGCGCCCGTGACCGAGATGACGGTACGGAAGATGGCCGTACCTTCGACGGTGGATCCGTTGGCCGGCGTCAGCGTCTCGGTGAGTGCCGCGCCGGCAAGGTCCGTCCCGACGACGACGACGGTCCCGAGGGTGTCATCGACCCCGCCGACCTGCGTGCTGGTCACGGTGACGTGGCATCCGCCCGTCCAAACCGGGGAGGCGTTGGCGACCGTGTATGCGCCGACCTTGTGGTCGGTCGTTGTGACGAAGCGGTTCGTGACCGCCGCCGTAGTGGCAGCGAGGTTGGTGTAGTTGCTGTACGAGTCAGCCACGCGACTCACCCGGAGCGGCGGTCGCCTGCTCCACGCGCGGCTCGTTCGGGTAGGTCGCGGCTCGGAACTTGTCCGGCCACTTCTTGACTGCGGGATCGGTCGAGCGGACGTTGTCGCCCGCCCGGAAGATGCGCTCCTCATCCCCGACGCGCCCGATGAACGACTCCAGGGCGACGAGGGTTTCGGTGGTGGTGTTCGCCATCGGTGTTGGCCTCCGGGATGGGGCGGACCGGCAGGGTGAAGGGGCAGCCCTGCCGGTCCTGGGGATTACTGGACGGAGAGTGAGCGTCCGGCGTCCGCGTTGATCGGCTTGGCGGTGTTACGCCAGTAGGCGTAGATGCCGCGCTCGCCCGTGGGGAGCGACGGGGTCGCTCCGTTGAGGATGTGCGGGATGACCTCGACGTTCATCCCGAGCCGGTCGACGATCACGTAAGACTTCGGGTCCGCGAAGACCACGATGATCGCGCCGTCGGTGGTCAGGGTGGACACCGCAGACGGGACCTCCCAGACCGGATAGCCAAGCAGCTGGAGGCCGGTGTTGCCGGTGCCGTGGCTCGGGTTGCTGTCGCCGGCGTACTGGATGCCCGCGCCGCTGAAGAAGCGGAACGTGGTGTCCAGCGCCTGGAGCTGCCGGATCGTCGACCGGCTCATGAAGAACGCGCCGTTGGCCCGGTGCCGGAGCGGGAGGTCACCTTCGAGGGCCACGATGTCAGCGATGGCCGTGACATCGTTGGTCGCGGTGTCCTTATTGGTATAGGCGAGGGTGGTGAACATCCCGAACGGGAAGACCGTCGTGCCAACGCCGAGGGTGAACTTGTCCTCCTCCAGGGTCGCCTTCGACTCAGCGAAGACCGACGCCAGCTCGGACGAAATGTCCGGGCGGTCCCCGAGGGTCTCGATGGACACGGTCGCGAAGGCGTGCGCCCGCTGGACCGTGTACGTGGGCTGACCGAAGGTCGGCCCCTGCTCGGTGGCTGCCGCGGCCTCGGCGACATACGCGGACGTGACCGCGCCCACCGTGACGGTGCGCCAGTTGTTGCCGTTGGTGATGGTCTCGACGCGGCACGCGGACCGGTACGGGTTCATCGCCGTGTAGACACCGATGTGCAGCATCGTCGGATCGAAGATGTACGGCACGGCGAAGCCGCCGGTCGTGGTCGTGCCGGTCACGGCGAGGGCGGCAGCACGCTGCTCCTCGGGCGACCACAGATCCTTCTCGCCACGAAGGTACTTGGCGAACGCCCGCTTGTAAGCAGGTGAACCCGTCAGGAGGATGCGCTGGGCCATCTCGCCCTCGCCATCCTCGCCAGCGTCGCGGTGTGCGATGAGGTCCACGAGGGCATCGGTATTCGCGCTGCTGGGCAGTCGGGCCGAGTCGATCGAGCGGAGCGCGTACTCGCGGACCTTCGTGTCGTACTCTTCACGGCTGCGCGTCTCGGCGCGGATCTTGGTGATGTCGTGGATGTCCTCGATGTTCGGGGTCTTCACGAACGCCGGGGCTGAACCGGCCACGGTCTTGGCCGGGATGGTGCTGAACGAGCGGATGCGCTCCTGACGAGCGTCCCACGCGGCGATGTCCAGCACGAGCTGGTTCCGCTCCTCGTTCTCGGCCTCGTCTGCGGCCTGGATATCTGCCGGGAACACGCCCGGATACTCGACGGCGCGGGTGGAGATGGCGGACTCAAGCTCGGTGACTCGGGATGCCTTCTCGTCGCGGCTGATGTATTCCATGATCGTTAGCTCCTGTGGTGTTGGGGTTGGGTCGACGTGCTTTCGAGCGTCCGACTCCGGCGACCGGGGAAGCCCGGCGTCCGTCTGCGGCGACCCGTCGCCCCCGGACGGAGCCGGGGTACGTGCTGCCTGTGCTGAACGCAGGACGGACGCGTAGTCGCCCTGCTGATAGAAGTCGTCGGTGGTGGAGCGGATGCCCGCCGTGGCGTTCGGGTTGGCCGGGAACGTGACCGGGCCGAACTCGTACAGCCGGGCCTCGGTGATCGTCCGCTCGGGGATGCCGTCCGGGTTCGCATCGGTCTTCTCGGGCGTCTTCGTCCACTCGTCAGCGATGACGGAGAACCGATGCGACGCCCCGTACGCTCCGCGCTCAAGGCCGGAACGGATGAGCGGCGGGATGCCGTCAAACGGGTCTACCGTGAAGTGCGCGTCGCTCCGCAGTTCCTCGATCGAGCCGAGGATCTGATCGCCCATCGTGGGGTCTTGGCCGTGGTTGAACAGCACCTTGATGTTCTTGCGCGACTCGACCACGGTCCGATCGAACGCGCCGGGCGCGATGCGCTCGATGAAGTGACCCTCGATGTGACTGTTGACCTCGTACGGGTCATCAAAGGTCGTGAACCGACCGCGGAGCATCGCGGGGGTGTCGCCTTCGGCCCGCAGTTCGACCGGCTCGGGCATCGTTCGCGTGATGGGGAATGGCAGCTTGGCGGGGGGGAGTTCGTCTTCGTCATTCACTGGTTTGGTCTCCCGCGAGTAGGGGAGGAACCCGATCCGGCCAGCACTCGCATCTCAGGCCGGTGGGGAGTTGTCTGTCAGTCGTTCATCCGGGAACCGCGATCGTGGGGACGGTGGGAGCCTGGGTGGTTCCCGGTGGCTGGAGCTGAACGCTGTAGAGGCCGGAATGCTTGAGCCGAGTCCAGTCGCCATTGAGGACGGCTGCGATGACGGTCTCGGGCTCGTACCCGGAGTCCACCAGAGTGCGGATGGTCTGCGCCTCGCGGCCCTTGATCTCCGCATCGTCCTTCTGGTCTTCCTGTAGGAAGGAGATGTCCGCGTCGTCGTACCAGAGCCGCGCATCCGCGGGCGTCGGGATGATCGTCTGGAGCGACCCCGCGAAGTTGCGCCACAGGGGTCGGATGGTTCCGTCCGCGAAGCGCCTGCGGGCCTGCCCGTAGTTGGAATACGTGGCGGCTTGCAATCCCTCGGACAGCCCGACGATGATCGGCGGGACACCGGCAGCGGCAGCGATGCGCGTCTCACCCGCGCCCTGCACGGTCTTGAAGTCAATCTGCTTGAGGTCGGACCCGACGACCCTGGCATCCGCGCCGCCGCCGAGATAGAGCGTCTTGTAAACGTCCAGCCCGACCGGCTCCTGGTCCTTGAACAGTTGCACGTAGCTCTTGAACTGCTCGGGCAGGACGGCCTTGTCGAGCGACACCACGAGGTTTGGTGTCGCGCCGTTCTCAAAGAACTTCAGCTTGTGCCCGGTGGCCGCACTGTCCGACTCGACTTCGCGCAGGATCGGCGACAGCCACGACATCCCGCGGTAGCTCGCCAGCGGGTCGGGTACCGGGCGGAAGTGCGCGACCTCGGTCGGCTGGAGAAAGACCGGCTCGCGGCCCGAGTATTTGCCGCCGGGATGGTAGATGTAGCCGACCAGCTCGGCGTCGATGTCGCCCGCTTCGACCTTGTCGTCACGCTCCGACCCGAGGACGATGGTCATCCAGTCCGGGCGCAGCCGCCGAAGTCGGTTCCTCTCCTTGTCGCGGCGCGCGATGAACGCATTGCCAGCCAGGTCGGCGTCGAGCAAGGCGGAGGTCAGCAGGTCGCCGGTGGTGCCGCCCGGCCACGGGTGCTCAAGCACGTCAAGGTCACGGGTGCTGAACAGGTCGCCGGGCACGCCCGCACGCAGGCGCTGGTACATGAAGCGGGCTTCGGAGAACAGCATGAACCGGGCGAGCTCACAGGCGAACACGACGCCGTTGCCCGCGTAGGCGCCGCCCACGATCCCGGCGAACGAGCCGTCGATCTCCTCGCGCGTGCCCTGCAAGGTCTGGGTCAGACCCATCGGGTACTGGGTCCCGTTGAAGTTGAACGTATTGAACAGGTCGTTATAGGGGTACTGCGCCCGCGCCGGGAGCAGCGTGTCGATCAGTCTCACCGGGTGGCTCCGATGTCACGAGTCAGTCCGTAGTAGGCCGCAATCATCAGCAACAAACCAGAGGCAATAAGCGCAGCGGGTGGATATACCAACCCAATACCCGCGATTAGCAGCACAGCGCCGAGAATAACGGCGAGGACGAGGGCGACGGCGAGCTTCATGCCCAAGCCACCATCGGGACCATCGCGACCGGGGCGGGCGGCATGGTCATGGCCGCTTCGTAGGCGAGGATGTCGGCGAGTGCACCGTCGATCTTGCGGCGGTCGTCGCCCTTGACCGGAACCAGCGGCGTCCGGCCGTCGTCGTCGGGCGACTGGTCGCGCGCCTTGCGTTGGTGCAGCGCCTCGACGTGGGCCGTCACAACCGGATCGTCGTCGTGCGTGTGAGCGCCGGTGAGGACCGCGGACTTCCAGCGGTCGAACGCGGGAGCCATGCGCTGACTGGAGTTGGTGTTGAACGCCAGCACGACTTCCTCGCCATACAGGGTCGCCCACTTCGTGATCTCGTCACGCCAGTAGGCGGGGTCGCAGTTCATCCGCCCGACGGTGTAGGTGGCGAACGCCTCCGCTACCGCGGCCTCGGCCTCGGCGCGCGGGACCTCCCACGTTTGGCCTGGGTGTTCGCGCTGCCACTTCGCCATCGCCGGCCCGATCGGACGGATCCACGCCCAGCCGGGGAGCGAGAACCCGAACCCGTCGCGGGTGCAGGCGCGCAGGACGGTCGAGTCGTTCGAGATGGAACCGTCGAACCCGAGCGCGATGTATTCGCCGGCCACCAGTGGGCGGGTCCGCTTGCGGTCCGCCCACTTCTCGGGGTCGATCGCGGTGCCAGCGCCCGCCACGGCGATGTTGCCGTAGAAGCGAGCGGCCTGGTTGGGGTCGCGCTCGGCGAGGTCGGCGGCCTCGGCTTCGATCGCGTCGAGGTCAAGGTGCCCGCCGTTCTCGCGTAGGACGTCGGCCGGGTAGACGATCCGATGAATCTTGCGTCGGTCGGCCTTGTTCGCGTAGCTCAGGCTCTTGGGCGGCTCCACGAACTGGCGATGGATGTCGAGCGCGGCCGAGTCGTGCTGGAGCTGCGCCACCGAATGCTCGGCGGGGTCCCAAGCGTTCGATGTCAGCGACGCGCGACCGCCCATCCCCGATAGGTTCCGGTACTGCGTGTCGGCGAGCTTCACCATCTTGTTTGCCGCGGTCCACAACCCGAGTTCGTCTTGCGGCACGAACGTCACGCGCTGACCGAGGCGGGACTGGTTCGATGATGTGACCGTGTCGATCCGCCCGCCGCCCGGAAGCCGGATGAACTCCTCGCCGGTCTTGGGGATGAGGTCGGTCAAGGGACCTTCCTCGATCATCGGACGGAGCGCGTCGTACGTGTTCTCGGTGGAGTCCTCAGAGAAGGCGGTGATCTGGATGAGCGGCGTGGCCCAGCGCATCCCGCGCGGCTCGCCTTCCTCGTATGCGTACTCCCAGCCGCACCGGCAGCCATGGTCCGCGCAGACGTAGCCCTCATCCTTACCGGACCATCCGCCGAACAGCGCAGGGCCGACGCCTTCGAGCGTGATCTGCGCGGCCACCATCGGGTTCTTACCGATCTTCTGCGGCCCGACCATGAGCCCGCGTCGGTACACGAAAGCCGGGGCGAGCACCGGGTTAGCGGGAACCCACTCGGCGTCGCCCTTCACCCGGTAGAACGCACCGAGATACTGGAGCTGGTAGTCGTACAGGCGGAACGACTGGCCCTTGCGGAACCCATCGGGTACCACGCAATGCGCCGCAATCCAGTCAAGGGCCACGAACATCGTCTGCGCCTCACGTGCCACGGTCCGGGTGCCCTCGGCCAAGGTCATGCCGCGCCACCGTCGAGGCTGGTAAGCCGCGCCTTGGAACTTGAGCGGTCGCCAGGGGCGCGCGTCGTGGCGACTGACTCCGTGTCGATGATCCAGCGGTTGCGGGCGAGACCGGGAATGGACAGCCCAAGGACTTCCTGCTGCTGCTTGACGAGCGTTCGGATGTTGGTCGCCGCGCTCGGCCTCTCGGCGGCGGTCAGCGTCCGGCAATACATCGCGACCTCGACGGCCAAGCCGAGCTGTTCCCACACGAGCGCCTGCGGGCGTGCCCATTCGCGGACCCAGTGTTCCAACTCGCGGGCGGTCTGCCGGGTGAGCGGCCACCCCGGCGCGGGGTCCGGTCGCCCAGCGGCGGGCAGGTGGACCCAGTCGCCACGACCCTTGTTCCCACGCAGGGCATCGGGGTCGGGCGGTGGGCCGGAATGCGCGTGGCCGCCCCTCATCCGACCAGAGCCTCAAGGGCCGAAACGGTCTGACCCGTCTCCCGTTTTACGCCCGCTGGTCCTAGGGGGCGGGCACGCATTCGCGCGGCACCCCCGTCCCCCCTGGGGGTGGCCTTGGCTCGCTCGTTGCACGCTGGATGGGCGACGACGTAGCCATACTCCGGCTGCCCATCCACCACATGCGCCGCTACCCAGCGCTCGGCTGGGCTGATGATGCGGTGGCAGTAGCCGCAGGGGGCCGGAAGGGAGGCCCCCAGCATTCGACGTGCCCCCTCATGTTCAGCCCCGTACCCGCGATCGTGACGTGACCCACGGCGTGCGTCACGCTGGCGTTCGGCCGTGACCGTGTGCAATGGGCAGCGAGTGCTGACAGCGAGGCGGCCACAGGTGAGGCAGGGTCTCTTCACTGTTCAGTCATGGCCCCGCAGGGCGCGTCAGAAACAAGGAGCCATGCGGGGATCTTCTCGACGCTCATCCCCCACCACCCGGCAGGTCGGCGGGCTTGACCGCCGGGGGTGCGCCGTCTTCGATCGCCGCTGCCACGGCAGCCTGTCCACCGGGTGGCGTCTGGGCCACGATCACGGCTACGGCAGCCGGGGAGTAGACGAGTCGGCGGATGATCTCGGTGAGCGCGAACGTCACGAGGGTTGCGACGGCAAGGGTGATCTCGTCTGGCACTTCGATGCTGAGTTGCGTTCCCAGACGGGTGACGGCCCACACGGCAGCGGCGGCCCCATATGCCACGAAGCGGGCGGGCTCACGCTGGAGCAGACCGCGGATGAAGTCGAGCATCTACTCTCCTACGTCTTCGTCGGCCGGCTCTGCGGCAGGCTCGGGGGCCGGGGCCGGGGACGTGTCGTCCTCGCCGGGATCGTCGGGGGTGTCCAGGATCGTCGGCTCGTTCATCAGGTACTCCCTCCCGTATGCGATAGGCCCGAGACATGGACCCAACGATTACCGTCGTGATCTCCCATCCAGACCTTGCTACCCGCGAGCAGGCCGCCCGTGGTCGTGCGCTGGTAGGCGATGAATAGCTCGCCA
>Ga0163155_10001385_pt1 | contig 29370 bp, 24 predicted proteins | sample OliLakLV19SP4G1_FD_148611 | JGI IMG/M metagenome (GOLD analysis project Ga0163155, IMG submission 148611) | Freshwater microbial mat bacterial communities from Lake Vanda, McMurdo Dry Valleys, Antarctica - Oligotrophic Lake LV.19.SP4.G1 | ecosystem: Environmental > Aquatic > Freshwater > Lake >... | reverse complement strand
GGCCAATGCAGCGGAACCGAAGTTGACGAAGGTGGTATTGCGGCTGATCGGGGAGCTTTAGGAGTCAATGCGGATTAGTTCGTTTCGCGGCCTCGTCGAGTGCGGCAGTTAGAAGGTCCGACACCTTAACGCCCGCTGCCCAATGGGTAAGATAGATTTCATCGAGACGCCCGTAATGGACGCACATCACATTGACGACATCGTCCCACGGACGCGATGAAACGTGTCCGCCCAAGCGATACCATTGCAGTTTATTCAAAATGATGTCCTCGGGACTGGCAACCCATGCAGCAGGTCCGTTTGGTGGTGGAAATGGAAGACGTACTCGGCGCGAGAATTCGATTCTCGAATAGGCAGAATCCTTGACTGCAAAAACATCCACTTTAAGCCCGAGAGAAATGTTGATGACATTAAAGGAACGCTTCGCCCGCACTGCGCTCAGAATTGCCAAATCGTCAGCATAAAATTCGTCGCCTAACAAATGTACGAATGCTTTTACTTTTCCTGGTGGAATGTCAGCCACTATATCCACGTCGGCAGTGGTTCTATAAATTCCGTAACCGTCCGACGTAACCGTCCGACCAAGCACATGCCTCAGCAGGACCGTGAGTTTGCAGAGGCGGGCTTCCAGCGGTGGGGCAGTAAATCGTCGATTTGGCTGGCGGGATGAGTGCTGACGCGCATGAGAACGAAAGCGCAGATATTCCCAGGCGTTGAGGTCGTGCCGCTCGCAGGTGCGGACCAGCGAGTACAGAATCGCGGCGCGCCTGCCACCGGCGTCACTGCCCACGAAAAGATAATTTTTCCGTCCCAGGCAGATCGGGCGCAGCGCGTTCTCGCCGAGATTGTTATCGGCTTCGAGAATGCCGTCGTCGACAAAGCGCGTCAGCGCCGCCCACTGATTGCGCGCATACGTGAGCGCCTGGCCCAGCGGGCTTTTGGGCAGCGCGTCCAGCACTCGCGCGTTCAACCAGGCCTCGATGCGTTCCAGGATCGGAACTGTTTTCAAAAGCCGCAAGTCGCGGCGCAATTTCGGCGGCACCTTCAAGTCGCGCGCTTCAGTTTCGACCGCGTATAATTCGCCGATCAGCGCCAGCATCTGATCGGCGCGCGCGTCGGTGTCGCGGGCTTCGACAAACTTTCCCAGCAGGCCACTTCGATCACGTCCTGGCCCGCGTACAGCCGGTCGTAGCCCGCATAGCATCGGCTTGTCGAAACTGCGCCGCATGTCGGTGGCCTGAGCGCAGAGAAAAATCTTCACCGCCGGATAAAGGGCGGGTGGCAAGACTCGACTCCACATTTGACGTCCCAAGCCATGTCGCCCCTGCCGTTGGGTGCCACGATCACGAAGTGTCGTGCCGGAGCGAGTTACGAAGTAAGCGTCCGGCCAAGTGTTGGTCGGATGGTTACTTAAATCCAGAACGACGTCTCATTTCGGATGCTCGAAACGTCCTATCAGTATGGCAAGAATTCGCGCTTTTGCGCCGCCGATTGACGCGAACTGGATCGATTGCACGGTGCACGGTTCGGCACGCGTGATGCTCTTCGTCTTGCCCGGCTATCAAGCTGAGGCGGGATGCGACTATCAAGTCTGGAAAGGGTGGGGTTGATGACACGCGTCAGAAACCGGATGGTGCTCAGACTGCTCGGCGCGGTTCTCGCGCTGAGTGGGTTGAACGCGGCGGGCGGCGAGGCAAACGGCTGCCGCTGCGGAACGCGCAGCGTCGCGCTGCGCATCATCAACGGCACGAACGCGCCGGCGTCGCAATTTCCCACGGTCGGCCAGGTCGGCAGCGGCAATTCGCTGTACTGCACCGGCACACTGATCAGTCCGCAACACGTGCTCACCGCGGCGCATTGTTTCAGCGACGACAACGGGCAGCTCAACGTGGCCAAAAACAGCGGCCGCCTGCGCCTCAAGGGAGTCGATTATTTTACTAAAGACATCCTCATTCATCCAACGTACAACCGCGAGATCAACACCGATGGCATCGTCGATCTCGCCGTGCTGGTACTTGAAAACGCCGTGCCGGGCGTCACGCCATCGCCGCTCAACCGTGCCACGCCCACGGTCGGCAGCGTGCTGACCATCGCCGGGTACGGCTTTTCCGGAACGGGCACATCCGGCGTCACGCCCACTTCAACCGCCCCCGCAAGCGGCACGATTGACTTCGGCACGACGCCAATCGATCAGATTTCACGCACGTATTTGCAGTGGAATTTCGATAGCACGACTCCCGAAGAAAGTAACACGGCCCCTGGAGATTCCGGCGGACCTGCGTTTGTCACGGTCGACGGTCAACTGCTGCTGGCGGGAGTGACCTCCGGCGGCAGCCTCGCCAGTGCCATGTACGGAGACCGGTCCTTCGATACGCGCGTGGATGCCGCGTTGCCGTGGCTGGATTCCATTTTGACGCACGATCCCAATGCGCCGCCGCCGCCAGGATTCACCAGCGGCCCGACCTTCTCGCCCACGTCGCCCGTTCCTCTTCAGGACGTCACCTTTTCCGCGACGCCGCCCGACGGCCGATCCGTCACGTGGGACTTCGGCGACGGCACGCAAGCGGTGGGCGGAACCGTCACGCACCGTTACGCGAGCCTCGGAACGTTCACGATCCAGGTGACGGCGAGCGGCACGCCGCCGCTGGCTTCGACGCTGGCGCTGAGGGTCAAATTTCCAGACGCGGTGCCGCTGGCATTCGGACGCAGCAAGTTCGCCCTGAATTTCAAAACGCCTGAACGCAGCAGCATGGACATGCGCTTTTCAAGCAGTGCCTTTATCGTTGAAGACCGTTATGAATTTGAAGCCCGCTACGAAAGCAGTTCCATCGCTGTGTTTCTTGGAGAGACACTGCTGGATACGCTACAGTTTAGTGGAAGAAAAGGCACGGGACTGGGAGTGTTGGCCTGGAACGCGAAGAAGGGCGAGATCGGTTATCGCCTGAAAGGGCTGTTGGTCAGGCAGCTTCTTGCCACGTACGGAGCTACAGATTCCACCGTGGAGCGCGCTGTAAAAATTCCGTTCACGATCAGTTTGAAAGACGGCGTCTATTTCGGAACGCATCTCTTTCTCTACGGAGCAAAGGCCGGGAAATCGGGCTTGGGAAAGTAAACTGAATGATTAGCAGACATATCAACGGAATTAGCTTGAAGCGTTTACTTTCCCGTTCGATCTATATAAGGTACGCGATGCTGTCGGGAGTCACTCCTTATTATGCGGTTGGGATCGGCGCTAAGCTGGGCTATTTTTTTCATGCTGCCTCTGGTGGCCGGGTGGGCGCATGCCGGTTCGGATGTCGTGATCGAAGAGTGGCGCAAAGTTCTCGAAGAAGAAAAGAAAAAGAAGGCGGCCGAGAAGGCGGCACCGATCCGCGTGATTCCCTTTTTGTCGCAAGGCGCTCTCGATAGTACTCCCGGCATCGCGCCGATTCCGAAGGAAACGAAAGTGCAGGGCGTGGGCGGAACGGGACGCGACGTCAATCCCGCCGACCCGGCCACGCCGATTCTCTCTCCCGGTGTGCGCATGGAAATTGCCGGGCCGAAGGAACTCATCCGCTTTGACTGGCGCACGCAGATTGAAAATCCCGACAGCGCCAACATGCCCTACCGCAACGTCGAGCAGACGCAGGCGCTGCTGAAGTTTGATTACGACAGCTGCTTCTGGCAGGCGCGCAACGTTCACACGTCCGTCTACAAGCCCGATGAAATCTCGGGAACCCACCGCCCCCAATCATGGGTGGATGAAAATTCATTTACGCTGGGTCGCCGCATCGAAAAGGCCACGCTCACTTACGATTACAGCAAGCGCGCTTGGGAAGACGATGCCAATCAGGCTTACTCCAAGGAGCAGCGCAGTTACGGATTGGCGTACAAAATCAACGACTACGCGCAGCCGTTCGCCTCGTTTGGAACCGGAATGGGACTCGACGGTACGGAGGGTCCGCTGTCGATTGGCGGGTACAACGGCGCGGAGTGGGACTCGGTGCAGGGCGGATTGAAGAGCCACATCACGAAAGGACTTGAGTGGACGGGTGCTGTTGAAGTGAAAGACTTGAACAAGCCGGAAGAGCTGAACCTCTCGCGCTGGCGCATGGACGAAGAAGTGCAGGACCGCATGTACCTGCGAACCGCGCTGAACTGGGAACCCCTGCCAAAGACCACGCGCGTGAATCTACAGTGGAGCCGCGAAGAAGATCTCGGGAGCCAGGCCGAAGCGCAGAGCGTGCGCATGGGTGTGGCGCACCGCTGGAGCGACCGGCTCAGCACCGAAATTGGCCGCACCATGGGCTACGAATCGCGGCCGAGTTCCGCCGGCATGCGCACCGAACAGGGCACTGTCTCCGCGCAATACCAGGTGCAGCCGCGCGCGGCACTGATGTGGCAATTCGATCAATCCAAGACGGAGACCACCTCGCCCATTGGCGAATCAAGCCTTGATGTCCAGCGGTCGATGCGCGTTGAAATGAAAATTCGGTGGTGACGATTTTAGAAGCGGCAGCGATTACCTCGGCTCTCGTCGCGTGGTTTCAGAAAAATCAGCGGCCCATGCCGTGGCGCCTGACGCGTGATCCCTACCGCATCTGGCTCAGCGAAATCATGCTGCAACAGACGCAGGTCGCGACCGTGATTCCCTACTACGAACGCTTCGTCAAGCGCTTCCCGACCGTTCGCGAGCTGGCCTCCGCCCCCATGGACGACGTTCTGAAACTCTGGTCAGGTCTCGGTTACTACAGCCGCGCGCGCAATCTCCATCGCGGCGCCCAGGTCGTCGTGGACCGCTTTCATGGCGTCATCCCCGATACCCCCGAGTTGATTCTCGAAGTCCCCGGCATCGGCCCGTATACCGCTGGCGCGATCCTGAGCATCGCCTTTCAAAAGCCGGTAGCACTGGTGGATGGAAACGTAGCACGCGTGCTTTCCCGCATGCAGTTGATCGATGGGGGTTGGCGCAAGTCAGTGCCCAGGGCGGCACTCTGGAAAAGTGCCGGGCAGCTAGCAGCCGCGTGCGCGACAGCACGCTTGCGGCCGGGCGATTTAAATCAGGCGATGATGGAACTGGGTGCGACCGTCTGCACGCCGCGCTCGCCGGACTGCCCGCGTTGTCCCGTCAGCGCCCACTGCCTGGCGTTCAAGCACGGCAAGCAGGTACAGTATCCGCAGATCGACAAAAAATCTGAAGTCCCCCGGTGGAGATTGCGCGCCTGGATCATCCGCGATGTGCGCGGCAAAATGCTCTTCGCGCAGCGCCAGCACGAGGGACTTTTCGGCGGGCTCTGGGAAGCGCCAACAGAGAAGCGCCTCACGCGAAAAACGGAAGGCGAACCTCCCGTTCTCGGCCGCATAAAACACGTGCTCAGCCATCGCGAACTGGACATCCAGATCTGTTCGGGAGAGCACGCGGAGAATTGTGGAACGGCTGGCGCGTACACGTGCTGGTCGGGCAATTACATCGGCTTCAAGTGGCTCACGCCGGAATTGGCAATGAAAGGCAATGACATCGCCCTGTCGTCGGTGCAGAAGAAAGTACTCGCGATCGTTCTGAAGACGTCTATTTGTAAAAGCCAGAAAGCGTGAATACCAGCTTCGCAATCTGGAACATGACGAACAAGGCTACCAGCGCATACATGAATCGCGGCAACCAAGCCGCAAAGGCCTCGATGGCGCGGCTATATTCTTCGCGGTAGTGCTTGCCCATGCGCGCCAGAGCGTCATCGAGCGTTCCTGATTTTTCTCCAATCTGGATCATGGAGATGCATTCGTGCGGCCACAGATTCCCGGGTCGCATCGCGCTTGAGATGGGATTTCCCTGCGCGACGATTTTTTCGCATCGCAGCAGTTCTGCTCGGTAGAGGCTGTTGCTGGCAGCACGCGCACAGATTTCAAGCGCGCTGGAAACGCTCGTTCCGGCGCCGACTAAAAGGGAGAGCGTCGATGCGAATTCGCTGAGACAGCGCTGCTTTTCCACGCGTGAAATCAGCGGCGCAGTCAGCATGAATGAATCCAGTCCCGGAGTTCGCGCCGCCAGTGCTCCGTCGATGACGCGCCAGACAATGAAAGCAATCCCCAGCGGCGTGAGTGCATTGATGATGTAATCCGTGAAACTGCCAGTGCCTGCAATCAGCGCGGGAAGCGGGGCCAGCAGCGACGCCATGAGCAGCATGATGAGTGGAAGAATCAGCCGGGAGCGAATGGTGCTGCGCGCCTGCGCCCAGAGTTCGCGTTGCACGACAACCGAATCCAGCACCGCCTCAACGCGGCCGCTATGCCAGCCCGCCGCGATCACGGCCCGCTCGGCCTCCGACAGCATCGGCCGCAGCTCGCCCAGCAGCCCGGGAATGCCGTCGCCTTCGGTGGCGCGCAACGCCGCGCGGCGGAAGCACGCGCCTGCCGCGGTATCCGAGCACAGGGTGGCGCATGACGTGAGCGACTGGACCACGTCGAGGCCCGCGGAATGTTGCACGCGCCACGCGCGAAGCGCCTCGGTGACCGAGCGATCGAGTGAATCAATAGCCATGCAGTCTTTCTTTTTTACGAGAAACGTTTCAGGCATACTACGCGGATTGAACGGGAACAGTTCACTCTATATAGAGAATCAACGGCTCAGCTCGAAATCTTCGTAGAGGGCCGAGCGAGCTCAACGGCTCCGGCACCGGGGTGAGGGGAGCTCCGCCGGGATGGCGTCCCACTTCCTCCCAAGCTCCCTTTACAACGCTGGAGTTTATCCTAAAACTTTCGCATGCCTGAATCGAGCAAAAAGCTGGAATCGACGGCTCCGCACGCGGACGCCGATCCGACCAACACGCGCGTGATCCGCAATGCCGGAATCGTCGGTCTGTGGACCATCGTCAGCCGCGTCCTAGGGCTCTACCGATTTCGCCTGATGGCCCATCTATTTGGCGCGACGGGCGTCGCCGACGCGTTTAATTTCGCCTTCATTTTTCCCAATCTCACGCGCCGCCTTTTCGGTGAGGGCCTTCTCACCAGTGCCTTCGTTCCCGTCTTTTCCGGAATGCTCGCGCGCGGCCATAAAGACGAGGCGAACAAAACAGCGTCGGTACTGCTCTGCCGCCTGTTTTACTGGCTGAGCGCCGGATGCATCGCGGTCATCGCCGGCGCGGAAGCGGTGCGCTGGATTTGGCCCTCCATAAGAGCGCTCAGCGATGAAGACCTGCTGCTCATTCGCATGTTCCAGGTCATGCTGCCCTATCTCGTCTTGATCAACGTCGCCGCGGTCATGATGGCGGTCCTGAATTCGCTCGGCCACTTTTTCGTGCCCGCCTTCGCACCGGTTCTACTCAATATTTCAATCATCGTGGCCTGCCTCTTCGTCGTACCGCTGATGGGCGATGCGCCGCAGAAAACGATTTGGGCCGTGGCCATCGCGGTGCTTGTCGGCGGCGTGTTGCAACTGCTGGTTCAGTTCCCACCGGCGTTCGCGCGCGGTTTCAAATTTAACCCCAGCGCCGATGTGAGCGATCCGGGCTATCAGGAAGTGATGGGAAATTTTAAACCCGTTATCTTGATGGTCGCTGTTTTTCAACTCAACGTCATGATGGATAACATTATCGCTCGCACCCTCATTTCCGGTGACGGCCCGGTGACTTATCTGAACATGGGCACCAGCGTGTACCAGCTGCCTTGGTCGATCATCGCGCTGGCTCTCGGCACGGTGGCGCTCCCGTTGTTGTCGCACTATTGGGCTCAGGACAAAAAAGAAAAATACTCCTCCACGCTGACCTTCGCTCTGCGCATCTGTATTTTCATGGCACTGCCATTCACCGTCGGCACCATGCTGCTGTCGGATGAAATTGTGCGACTGCTCTATGGCACCGGAAAATTTCTGGAGAACGATGGCGAGCCCGTGCGGCGCACCGCCGGTGTCGTGTTGTTCTCCAGCATGGGACTTGTATTTTTCAGCGTGAATGCCATTCTCGCCCGCGCGCTGTACGCGATGAAAGACATGCGCACGCCGGCGACGACATCCGCCAAATCAGTCGTCATCAATTTGGCGCTCAATCTGCTTTTCGTCGCGGGGTTGCCTCTCTTGTCCGGCTCCATTGACTCGCTCCGCGAGACCATCAATCCCGAGAACAAAACAAAGCTGTCGGCAGTGGCCGCGTTGCTTAAATTATGCAATCTGAAAGAGAGCGGCATCGCCCTGGCGAGCACAATCAGTGCGGCATGGCAGACGTGGATGCTGGCACGCGCGCTGAAAGAACGCATGGGCCCGAGTGCCGCGTTTCTTCCGGCCGCGGCGGGTTCGGTGCTTCGTTTCGCCGGCTACTCGCTGGTTGCGGCAGCCACCTCGTTTTTCGCGTATGACATGGCTTCAAGAAAACCAGATATGGAAGGCTTCATCGGGTTTTTCGCCGCGGCATTTGGCGCCATCATTCCGTTCTGGCTGATCAGCCATCAACATTTTGTGAGCGCCTTGAAAGACAAGCCGCACGAAGCCGATATCGCGCGCTACCGTTTCGGCGTAAAGGACGAGCACTGGTCGGAGAGTTTGAGATTCGATCACGCTCTTTATACGACCATTGTCTCCAGCGCCATCATGGGCTTCATCGTCTGGGCGGCGCGCGACAGCCTGCCGCCGGAAGGCAGCTTCCTTCCGGTGCTGCAGCGCGCCGTCGCCCCCGTGATTCTCGGCGTGATCGTGTATCACATGGCCGCGAGAGGGTTTCTGTCGCGGGAGTACGAAGAGCTCTCCGCGGCGATGGGCCGAAAGTTACATCGTACTCCCGACGCCTAAAGCTGAAATCAGCTTCAGGCGTCCCCTACGGCATTTTGAAACTGCTGGATTGAAATGCCGATTGTCTTGGCGTATAAATGGCTTGCCTTATAACTGTGGAGTCTTCTATGCCGATTGACCAGTTGTCGACCACTGTTGAGTCTCTACCCGGAAAAATTACGTGTATTCGTTTGTCTGGCAATCTCGACGCCCACACCTTCGAGGTGTTGCAGGATCTGCTCACGGACAACTTCGAGAAGGGCTGTTTCAAAATTATTCTGGATGTCAGCGAGGTGCCGTACATGTCGTCCGCCGGAGCCGGCGTGCTGATCGGCGGACTGACCGAGGCCGAAAACAAGGGCGGCAAACTTATTGTTCTGGGCATGCGCGCGGAAGTTAAGAACGTTTTTGCAACACTGGGAATTCTCGACTTTTTCGCGACCGTCGACGACCGAGCCTCCGCCATCGCCGCGTTTTAAAAAAAGCAGCTTTCACCACCCAGACTCAAAGGCACCAAGACACCACGAAAAAGGAACTCTTTTTCGGCTAGCCAACCGTTATCCAATCTTTTCCGTTCTTGGAGTCCTTCGAGTTTTGGTGGTGAAAAGATTATTTTTCCCAAGGCGCCGTTTCCGGCAGAATTGCATCCATCTCCTTAATGAGCCCGTCTTGGTAGCTGCCTGCATAAGTGCCTCCGATAAATTTCGGATAGGCCTCCGTCAGCAGGCGCTGCCAGCTTTGATCTTCATAGCCCGGCAGGATCGGAAAAAATAAACAAGTCGCAGCCTTCGCGGCTTTGTAATCGCCGAACGCATCGCCGATCATGAGCGTGTTCTTCGGCTCGTATCGTCCGCCGCACGTCCCGCAAAGATGTTCATCCTTGCCACCCATCTCCTGTCCGCAGATGAGCTGCACGTAGCCATCAATCTTATGTTCGTGCCATTCCCGCTGCAGCGCTTCGGTCGGCGTCTGGCTGCACACAATCATGTCGCAATCCGCTTTGGCCTTGTCGAGAAGCTCGCGCACGCCGGGAAAAGGCGGCACTCCATAGACCATCTCGCCGACGCGCGTATTGATTCCCTCCGACCATTCCAGCGTCCGCTTGAGCACGGGATCGCCGCTGGCGGCGACGGCTTTTTTCAGCGTTGCATTGCCCATCGCTTTTTCGCCGGTCATCCAGTTTCGCAGCGGCTCCAGGTTGGGCAGCGTGAATCCGCGCGCGCGCGCCTGCGGGCGTTCGGCCAGCATCTCCAGGGTTTTAACCAGTGCGGGAAAGCGGTTGATTCCACGCCACTTGGAATACAGATTCACAAATTCGTGACACTCTCGCGCGTAGCGGCTGACGGCCTGCAGATCCCATTTCCAGATCGTCACCGGCGTGAAACATTCTTTGTGTTTCACTTCCATGGTGTCGAAAACGCAGCCGTCGGAATCAAAGCCGATAAAAAAACGTTTGCCTGCCGTGGGCCTGAATGTCGTCAACAAATCCGCGCCTGCTGCCATGGAAATGAACCTCTCAGATGTGGGTGCCGCGCCTCTCATGCTGCGGCGAAAAAAGGTGGAGCAAACATAATGCAGAGTTTCTAAATCGCAATCAGCAGTCCTGTCTTTGAAATGTAAGTCTTTTCGCGTATGCTGGTTCAAAGATCGCTCTGTGGTGTTTATTCCGGCCCGGAATTCTTTCGGGAAAGATGTTCGTGGCATTAAGGAGAGAGACGTGACCATCAGTAATGGAAAACAGCCTAAAAATGGTAATGCGCATCCCTTCGCCAAAAAAGATCCCAAGCCGACGCGCGCCAGACTGGTCAGCCTTCTAGACCCGCTGGGACGCAAGCGCTACAGCGAAGTTGAGCGGTTCCTGGCGACGGTTACCGGTGCCACGAGCGGCCTGTTTTATTACAACATCACTTGGGGTTGGGCGGTTCGCTACCTGCTCGGCGCCAAGAATACGCTCTGCACGCTTCACCTGCTCCCCAATTCGTTCGAAGCCACGGTGGCTCTCGGAAAAGAAATGGATGAGCCGCTGAAGACCGCTGCAATCTCCCCGGATCTCAAGCGCCGCATCGCCAAGGGAAAATTGCAGAGCGGCGCGCGTCTCGTTCGCATGCCCATTAAGAATGATGGGGATTATTCCAGCTTCCAGGCCTTGATCGCGCTGAAAGCCGATGCTCTCCGCGCGAAGAAGCCCGCGAAGCCTGCAAAAGAGCCAGTCGCTGCCGCGCCTAAGAAAGTGGCCGCACCCGCCAAAGTTTCCGCGCGCTAAAAAATAGCGCCTCGAACGTGCGTCGTCTGCCACGGATCCCGAGCGTTCGGGCTTGACTGCCCGCGGAATTGCCGGCCTGTTTGCTGGAAGGACCCATGCCTACAACGCAAGGCCTCTTTGTGACAGGCACCGATACCGACGTCGGCAAGACGCTGGTATCGTGCGCCCTGTTACGCATGTTGCGAGAACAGAATGTTGACGCGGTCGGCTTCAAGCCGGTCGCGACGGGCGAAGTCGGCGGAAGCTGGGGCGACGCGGTCGCCTTGTACGAAGCCTCCGGCAAAGTCGAACCCATCGAAAAAATCTGTCCGCTGCGTTTCGCGCTGCCGCTGGCGCCCACGCTCGCCGCTGCCCGGGAAGGCATCGAACCGGATACCAATCTGGCGCGCAGTATCGTCGCCAATCTTTGCGAGCGCCACGATGTGGTGATCGTCGAGGGCGTCGGTGGCATATTGGTGCCCATTGACCGCAACACCCTCGTCATCGACTTCGCCTCCCAGATCGGATTTCCGGTACTTATCGTCTGCCGTGCAGGCCTGGGAACCATCAGCCACACCTTGCTGACCATTCGCGAACTCGAACGCGCCAAACTGAGGGTCGCGGGAATTATCATGAACACCACACGCGCCTCCGACGCGCACATGGCGGAAGGCTGTAAGAGCGAAATCGAACGCATCAGCGGCTCCAAGGTGCTGGCCACGATCCCGCATTTTTCCACCGACGACGACCCCGACGCGCCCCGCTCGGCTCTGGTCGCCCGCGCAATCGCGTCGTTGATCCGGCAACTGGACGTCAAATCGTTATTGGGAAGCGAAGGAACTCACAAGAGCAAGCTTTCGGGCCGGTTCAAGCGCAGGCGTGCGTCCGATTAGCGTCTGAAACTTTCACTCAGGAATCCCACGTTCGAGGCGGTAATCAACGGTGCTTATCTAAAAAATCACTTTTGAAATTCACTTCGACCCCTAACATCCAACCCCAAATGCGTCGCGCTATTATTTCAGATATTCACGGCAACCTCGTTGCCTTGGAGGCCGCATTGGCCGACTGCGACGCGCAGAAGGTTGATGAGATCGTTTGTTTGGGCGATATCTGCGGCTATGGCCCCGACCCCATTCCGTGCGTGGATATCATCCGTCAGCGCTGTAAATGGGTGCTCGCCGGAAATCACGATTCGGCGCTCTTCATGAGTTTCGCTATCGGCTTCAACAGGTACGCGCGTGAAGCCATCGAGTGGCAGCGCAGCGTGCTGCTGCCCCGATGGTATAGTTTCTCGAAAACAAAAGACCGATGGAAGTGGCTTGGCGACCTCGTGCCCATCCGCGAGGACGGAAACGTTCTTTACGTCCACGCCTCCCCCCGCGACCCCATGATGGAGTACGTGGAAGAAGCCGATTTCGCCGACATGGGTTTTGGCAGTTCGCAGAAAGCGCAGGAAATATTTGACCGGATCAAGTGGCTCAGCTTCTGCGGCCACAGCCACCGCCCGGGGGTGGTGACCACGGAGTTCCAATGGATGAAGCCCGCGGAATTGACGGATCTCACATACCCGCTTAAAGACGACGTGAAAACGCTCGTGAATATCGGCTCAGTCGGCCAGCCTCGCGACAACAATCCCCAAGGCTGCTATGTCATTTTCGACACCGACAAATTGAGCATCCTCTTCCGCCGCGTTTCCTACGACGTCAAAAAAGCCCAGGAACGTTTCAAAAAAGTCCCCCAGCTCAGCGAAAAACTTTGGCGCCGCCTCGAAACCGGTAACTGACTTCTTTGCTGATTTGCACCGGCGTCGGTGAGCGCTCAAACTGTTTTATTAAAAAAGTCCACGCTGATTCCAAGATCTTTAATAATGCTGCGAAGAGTTCCTGTTGGAATGTCTCGAGCATGGAATGCGAGAATGACACGCCGCCCGTCGGAATGAATTTAAATTCGATGTGAACCCGATGAACGGTCTAAAAAAAATCCCATTTTCAGTACAAGACGTTCCACTTGCCTGACCGTGGAACTCGTGGGTTTCATGCATCAATCTCCAATTCCATACTTTCCACTTCTTCCGGAATAGGTTCGCCGTGCGCGATTAAACTTTCCAAATAGAGCGCAATGGCTTCTTTAGCGTGTTTGTATGCGGCCTTTTTTGTTCGACCGAACGTATGGCATCCAGGCAACGCCGGAACGGATGCATTGTAAATGGAGGCGTCCTCTTCATCACGAGTTAGTACAATCGTAAAAGTCATAATTCGTCTCCTCCAAGTCTATAATAACTCTAATCGATTAAAGGTCAATCCGGCCATTCCCCATCTTGCCCAACGCGTTCGAGAGAGTAAACTCACAGCGTTCTTGAAATCATCTCTGCTCGGAAACGTGCGCATGCGATCTCGACTATCTAATGGCGTTGTGCTTGCACTGGCGCTGCTTTTTATCATCAGCGGCTGCGACGAAACCCGCGGCCTCGATCCGCGCGAGCGCGCGGCGATGACCATGATCTTCGAAGAGGCGCGCATTCTCGACGAGCAGGGCCGCTTTCACGAAGCGCTCGTGCGCTATGAAACCGTGCTCGCGCGCCATCCGGAATTCATGTCCACGCGCCTCAACGCGGCCATGGCGGCATACGACGCTGGCGCTTACGAGAAGGCCAAAAACCATTTTGAGGTGCTCCATAAGTATGGACCCGGTGACTGGTTTGTCATTCGCAAGTTAATTCAATGTAATGAGCGCCTCGGCGACAAAGAGGCCGTGGAGCTTTACCGCAAAAAGCTGGATAAGCTGCGCGCTCAGGCCGCCGGCAGCGTGGTGCTCAAGCGCTACGAAGGATTGACGCGCGATTACATTCCCGTCGGCACAATGCACCTGATCGGCTACGAATTTTTTGAGCCCAGGAAACACGGCCGGCTCTGGTTCTTCAGGTTGGAGGACAAAAATAAAACGCCCGTAACCGCTTTCCTGCTCGAGGCGACGCCGTATCACGACAACAGCGGCAAACGCCTGTTCAGCCTCACCGAAGCCACCAATGGCTGGATGCGCATCTGGTACGTGGGCGCCGATGGGCGCGACTACTCATGGACGCGCGACTTCGTTCTCAGCTGCCTGCAGGGCAGGCGCCAGCCCTTGGTTGTCCGCCCGCTGCCGCCAGATTACGAGTCCATTGCCGCGCCTGACGGCGCGCGTATTCCGGGCGAAGGAAAACCCTCGGCCGAAGGTGAAGCCTTTCCACCTGAGAAGAACTAACGTTCGCTGCTTTGATCGTTCGTTTCTGTCACTTCGATTTTGGAGTTCATCATTTGTTTCGAAATGCGGGCTTCGATTTTCGAATGACCGCCGCGCTGCTTGTTCTCGCGGCAGTACACTCATTTGCTGGCGAGCCCGCTTCCACACGCATGGCCGACCCCGCGGCCTTAAGCATCAAGCGCGGCCGGGAGCTTTTCAAAGAGCGACGATTTATCGAAGCCCTCGATCAATTCGCGCTCGCGCTAACGCTTAAACCGGACGATCGCGACACCGCCTTTTTAGCCGGGGTCTCCGCTTATTGGGCGCGCATGCCGGAACGCGCCATTGAATTTTACAACGAGTTGCTGGATACGGCGCCGCGCAACAGCCAAGAAGAATGGAAGCTGGAAACGCAACGCATCATGGCGCTTTATCAGCTAAACCAGATCGAGGTCGCCGAGCAAGTAGCCGAGCGCATCTATGAATTGCGTCAGAAAGTGCCCGCATTGAAATCAAACGACGGCTTTGTGCGCGAACATCTTTTCGTGCGTGAACGTGTCACCGAGCAGCAGAAAGAGGGTGCCGGCGTCGTGGATATGCAGCGCCTGCTGCGAATCGGCTGCTACGAAGTTTTCGACGACCGCAAGGAAGCCCAAAATGTCTACGCGTTCCCGATCACGGTGCACAGCGCCAAGGACGATCCGCTGATCAAGCGCTTGGTTGTCACGTCGAATGTTCTGCCCAGTGGCGAAGCAGGCTACATCCTGACCGAGGAAGGCGCGGAGGACCGCACTGTTTTTAAACGCTGGTTGCAGCGCCCGCCTTATGCGGAGGTCCGCGCACTGGTGCTGCAGGCGTTGAAGGGAGAAGTTCAGCCGCTGGAGCAGAAGAAAAAGCCGGAGGCGCTGGCGCCTTCCGCTGGCGCGCCGCCTTCCGCGGACGCCCCGCCCTTCGAGCGCGTTTTCACGAACGGAGAATTGGCCGCTGCGGCGAAAATAGCGGCGCTCGCGCTGGATGCAAAAGCCGCGCAGATTCTCACGCTGGCTGGACGCTTGCGCGAAGTCGATCTCGATATCACGCGGCTCACGCGGCTCTCGCTGAGCGATCCGGCGATGGCCGAACGTTACCTGGGCGAACTGAAAACACGCGCGCCGTATTCGCGGGAAGACGCCGCGGAACTCGTGGATTTAATTTCGAAGGCGAAGCCGGATCAGCTCGCGGTCGCATTTGAAAAACTGCCGAAGATCGGCCCGCGCCGGCCCTACCTGGACTATGTGCTGCTGACGGGATTGAACACGCGCGGCGCCGATTTTTTCGGCACGCTGCTGAAAGAATGCCAGAGAAGCGCGGACTTCATGGTGCGTCATACCGCCGCGCTTATGCTGGCTCGCGGCGGCGATAAGAAATCGGTGGCGCAGCTGATTAAAGAACTCGAGACAGCCGACGAGCTGGCCTGCTCCATCGTGCAGGATTCGTTGGTCGAATTGCTTGGCAACGTCATCGGGAAGCCGCCGCCAGGAAGCGATCTGGCGCTGAGCAAATGGAAAGCAGACGTCGCTCAATGGTGGCAGCACGCCGAGCGAAAATTTACCTTTGCTGAGCAGCGCCGAAATCACGAGCCATATTGGGTTCTGCAGAAATGATCGTTCCCTCTCCCTCCGGGAGAGAACGATGCGCCGAGTTTATTTATCCGTTGGACCTTGGGCGGTGGACTTTTAAACTCTAGACTTCATACGTTTTCAACTTTGAGGATTTCAGATGGCTGGACCTGTTTTTGAAACGAATTTACCTGGCTTGAAATTGCTGGCGCGCGGGAAAGTCCGCGACGTATATGACCTCGGTGAAAAGCTCCTAATCATCAGCACGGATCGCCTCAGCGCGTTTGATTGCGTGCTGCCGACGCCAATTCCAGATAAGGGCCGCGTCTTGAACGGCCTCTCCCGTTTCTGGTTCAATTTTCTGGGCGATAGTCCACGCAACCATCTGGTCACCACAGACGTCAGCGAAATGGGACAGGGTCTTGAAAAGCATCGCGCCATTCTCGAAGGACGCTCGATGCTGGTCGTGAAAGCCGAGGTGTTTCCGGTTGAATGCGTCGTGCGCGGTTACCTGATGGGCTCAGGCTGGAAAGAGTACCAGGATAAAGGCAATGTCTGCGGAATTCCCTTGCCGCGCGGACTGAAGAACGGTTCCAAGCTGGAGCAGCCTATTTTCACGCCGGCGACAAAAGCGAAAACCGGACACGACGAAAATATCTCCTTCGAACGCGCCTCGGAAATTATCGGCAAAACCAACGCCGATAAGCTGAAAGAACTCTCAATCAGCATTTACCAGCGCGCCGCGGAGCACGCCCTGACGCGCAACATAATCATCGCCGACACCAAATTTGAATTTGGCTTGTACAACGGTGAAATCATTCTTGTCGATGAGGTGTTAACCCCGGATAGCTCGCGTTTCTGGCCGCATGAAAAGTGGACGCCGGGTCAGACCCAACTCAGCTTCGATAAGCAGTTCGTGCGCGATTACCTGGAGGGCATCGGCTGGAACAAACAGGCGCCCGCGCCCCCACTGCCCGAAATTGTAGTGATGAAGACGCGCGAAAAATACGTTGCGGCATATAAGCAGATTACAGGACAGAGCGAGATTTAAAATAATGCATAATTCATAATGCATAAAAAAAAGAAGCCGTCTCGGCGGTTGAGACGGTTTTTTTATGCATTATGAATTATTCTCTTTCCATCCAAACGATCATGGCCATGCGGCCGGTGTGTTTCTCGCCATTTCGAACCGTTCGGCGGTGAGAAAAAAACACATCTTCGCGGCAACAGGTGCACGCCGTCTCGATGCGGATCTGAGCCCCGTGAACACCGCAATCGAGCAGCCGCGCGTGAGCCGCGGCGCGCAGATCATACATCGCTTTGGACTCGTTCCGCGAGGCCATGTGCCGCGTGCCCAGCTTTTCAGCGACCTCCATACCCACTTCAAAACAGCACGGCCCGATCGACGGACCTGCAATCACGCTCAGCCGCGACAAATCAGCGCCCGCTTTTTGCATTATGGAAATCGTATTCTGAATAATGCCGCCAGCCATTCCGCGCCAACCCGCGTGAAGCAGCCCGAGAACTCCAGCGGACTCGTCGGCAAGCGCCATCAGCATGCAATCCGCGCTGAAACCCATCAGCGGCAGGCCGCGCTCGCGCGTGACCAGCCCATCGGCGCCGGGAACCGCATCCGTGTGGGAGATGGTTCCGCAACCGGAGTCATTCTCATCGACGAGCGCCGCGGTGGAGCCGTGAACCTGTTGCGCGATGACGGCCTTATCGGGGTTGATCCGCGCGACGTCAAAAACGAGGCGGCGATTCTCGCGCACACGGCGGGGATCATCGCCGACGTGCAGCGCCATATTCAAACTGCTGTACGCACCCTGGGATGTCCCATCAAGCCGTGTGGTGAGAATACAGCGGATAGACTCGGGCATCCCGCCCGAGACCCAAAAGGGTCCGGCAGCAGGTGTGTCGGCGAGAACCGGCGAGAGGAGTGTTGTCTGCAAGCGTGAAGTTCCCTGAAAAGGTGGATTAATAGCGAGCTGAACCCGCTGGAATATACATCGACCAGACGCGTCAATTTATTAAACACTAAGTTGAGAGCGTTGATTTCTTAAAGCCGAGCACGCTTGAAAAATAAAACGAAACTGAACCGGTGCGCCTTGCCGGGACGGCAAATGCGGCTAACCCTTCAATAAAAAAAACCACGCCGATCGACGCCAAAACTCCATAGGTAGTTATCAATAATATAGTTTATTAAACACGCGCCAGTGCCGGTTTTAGTTTGAAAAGTTTTACTGTAAGTAGCCTTCCAAAATGAAAGTCTACCCACTGACGATTGCCTTAAAAGAACCGAACTGTCTTCGGTGTTGAGCCGACGAAGGAGAACGTACTTTGAGCAGCCTCATGCGTTGTTTTTTTCAGCGAACTGTGCATTATGCGCTAGCCTTGGTTTGTCTGGTCCATGTAGCCGGCGCCTCCGAAATGTCGCCACGCGCCGTGCTGGATCGTTACGTTGCCGGCCATGCCACGCGCACGGATTCCTGCTGTGTGAAGGGCGCCTGCGCCATGCTGGAACCCACCGCCACGCCTGACGAAGTGAATGCTTATCTGCGCGATACCGTTCAGGTTGGTTCGCGATTCAATAGCACGGGATCGCGTTGGAATAACACCGTTCGCACGCCCGGCACCTCACTCGGAGATCCGGTTGTCATCACTTACAGCTTCGTGCCGGACGGGGTGACAATCCCATCGAATACCTATCACGGCCAGACGGGAAGCAATCTGAATTCGGCGCTGAACGGGCAGTTCGGCGGGCAGGGCTGGAAGGATGTTTACCGCCAGGTTTTCGCGCGCTGGTCGGAGCTCAGTGGAATTCGCTATGCGGAAGTCGATGACGATGGAGCCGGGTGGGGTTCGGCGGGATCGAGTTCACGCGGTGACGTTCGTATTTTCGGCGCTGCGATTCCAGGAAGCGTCGCCGCTTACAATTATTATCCGGGCTCCGGCACGGGCGGCGACATGGTGCTGGACACGTCTTATGGATGGTCCAGCTCCGGCAACAACCACCGCGGCTTGCGAAATGTTGTCGGCCACGAGCATGCGCACGGCTTCGGCCTGGGCCATTGCATCTCCAATAATTCCAATCAGCTGCTCGAGCCCGTTCTCGATACCAGCTTCGAAGGTCCTCAGGACGATGATATCCGCGGCGCGCAGCGCCTCTACGGTGACACGTATGAGCGGCTGGGTGCTACCGGAACGGGGCACAACAATTCGACGGCGACAGCATCAGACATAGGCGCACTGCAGAACAGCAAGACGATCGCCAACCTGTCTATCGACGACGGCGCCGACGTGGATTACTACAAATTCACGCTCGCCGGTTCTGCCAGCGTAACAGTGAGGGTGACGCCGAACGGCTCCAGTTACAGTCTTGGAAATCAGGGCGGGTCCGAAAACGGAATCGATACGCGGCGCATGCAGGATCTGCGCGTGGATCTGCTCAATTCCGGCGGCGGGGCGATCGGAGCGGCTAACAACACGGGATCGGGAAGTGCCGAAACTCTCACCGTGAGCCTCGGTGCGGGAACGTACTTCGTCAAAGTGGACGACGTGACGGGCGCGGCGGCAACGCAGCTTTATACACTGATCTTGACGATCGGAACGCAAACTCCCACGCCGACGCCGACGCCCACTCCGACACCCACTCCGACACCCACGCCGACTCCCACGGCGCAGACTCCTTATGGTGGAGCGGCGGTCGCGCTTCCGGGAACCTTGGAGGCCGAGAAGTTCGACGAGGGTGGAGAAGGCGTCGCCTATCACGACGTGGATGGCGTCAACAGCGGCGGGCAGTTCCGCACTAGCGGCGTGGATGTTGAAGGCTGCAGCGAAGGCGGCTACTCGATGGGCTGGATACGCACGGGCGAATGGGTCGAATACACGGTCGATGTGGGTGCCGCGGGCACCTACACGATTGATACGCGTGTGGCCTCGATGATAAATGGCGGGTCATTTCATCTGGAATTCAAAGGCAACAATGCAACGGGCAGCATCAACATTCCCAATACGGGCGGTTGGCAGACCTGGCGGACTACCACGAAGACCAACGTCACGCTCACCTCGGGAACGCAGGTTATGCGGCTGGTTGCGGATGCCGGCGATTTCAATGTGAATTGGTTCCGCCTGAGCAGCGGTTCGGTCGTGGTTCCGCCCACTGCTGGAACGCTGATCAATCCGGCGCGCCTCGAAGCGGAAGACTACCGCGCAGGCGGAGTCGGCGTGGGATACTTCGACACCTCAGCGGGCAACGGTGGCGGGAACTATAAAAGCGACGATGTGGACATCGCGGTCTGCAGTGATGCGGGCGGCGGATACAACGTGGGCTGGGCGGGCGCTGGAGAATGGCTGGCGTACGACATCACGGCGGCCAGCACGGGCGTGTTCAGTGCGACGTTGCGCGTCGCCACGGCGTCGACGTACCGCTCGATGCATCTGGAATTGGACGGGGCGCGTGTGGGTTCGACGATCAACGTGCCGTTCACTAGCGGCTGGCAAAACTGGGCCAATACGACGATTTCGGGTATCGCAATCACCGCCGGAAACCATGTGCTGAAAGTGTGCTTCGATAATGGTGACGTGAACCTCAATTACATTGCCTTCGCAGCGAGCGCGGGAATTGAAACGCAAGGGCCCGGAGTAGGTTCCATCAGCGCCACGCCCTCCGCAGTGCCCGTCCATGAGCGTGTCTATTTCACTGCGCAGGCTGTGCCGGCTCCCAACGCAGATGGCAGCGCGGGGATGGATGTCCCGTCGGTGGAATGGGATCTCGGCGACGGCACGGTTCTCGCTGGCGCCATGGCACAGCACACCTATAGCGCACCGGGTACATACACGGCGACGGCATACGTGATGGATAGCACCGGGCGCTGGAACAGCGAGACGGTGCAAGTGGTTGTGGGTGATACGTCCTCCAAACCGGGGAGTCCGGATTCCACGCATCCGGAGACTCCAACACATCCGGAAGCGCCGACGAATCCCGATCTCCCCAGGATCCCAGAGACGCCTTCCGATCCAAAAGTACCGGCTCTTCCGGGAGCTCTCGAACTGAAGTTCAAGCGCTTCCGCGCGGCGCTGAGTTTTTCTCAGACGGCCCAGGATGACTGGGACGCGCAGATTACGATGAAACTTCCGCCGGACTTCAATCCCGCGTCGATGCCGGTGGTCATCGATCTAAATGGTTCCATCACCAGAGTTGTACTGGACACCAAAGGCCGGGCCACGTTCGGGAAGGGAAAAGTGAAGTTGAGTACCCGGAACAAATCCGCGTCGGCGGCTGAAGGATTCTTGGCGGTATCGATCCGCAACGTGAATCTTCTGAGTCTCGGCATGGTAAATGGTGATGTGCGAGGCGCAAAAGTCGCTGTGCCGCTGCGCGTTCAGATCGGGCCGAACGATTATGCCGGCACGTACAGTGGAACGTATTCGGCGCGCGTTGAAAAAACGGGCCGGATCCGTTGATTCTGTATTCGCGAGTTTGAATTTTATTGACGTGGCGGCGGGAACGAAAGCTCCCGCCGCTTTGCTTTCCCCACCTCTCAACGGGAGAGCGCGGTACAATGGCGAGCATGTCTCGAAAACTGACCCTGCTTCACCTCGTATCGCTCATGGGTATTGGCGGGCGCTGCGCAACGGCGCTGCGCCAGATGCGGCTGCTTTCCGCGCGCGGACACCACGTCATCGTCGGATGTCTGCCGGGTTCGACAGCCGCCGAGCGCGCGCGCGCGATGAATCTGGAGGTCTTCGACACGTTTCATTTTAAGCGCGGATTCCGGCCATTGAGTTTCTGGCATGACGCGTGGTTGCTGAAACACATCTGCAAAACAAAAAACGTGGACATTGTTCACGCGCATCTGTCGCAAGAATCCTGGGTGGCGTGTCTGGGCGCCAAAATCTGTTCACCCAAACCGGTCGTCATTCGCAGCCGTGGCGTGGTCGTTCCGGTGAAACCGCACGTGTTTAATCGCTGGATGCACAACAGCCTGACCGGCCACCTCATTGCGCCATCCACGGTAATTTACGAGGGACTTCGCTCGCTGCGGGGATTCAATGCTGAAAAAATGTCGCTGATTGTGGATGGCGTCGATACCGAAAAATTTTCACCGCGGAACGATGGCGCGGCCATTCGCTCGGAGTTCAATATTCCAGCGGAGACTCCATTGCTCGTGATGGTGGCGCGGCTTGAACGCGTCAAGGGCCACGATGTTTTTTTCAAAGCGCTGGCCACGTTGATTCGCGACAGCGCCGTTCCGGGACTTCGCGCCATCTGCGCGTGCGACGAGCGCACACCGGGCGAGATGGCTAAAACAATAGCCATGGCCCGCGCCGAGGGTATCGACGAGAGCGTGTTGACCTTTGCAGGTATGCGCGGCGACGTGGAAAACATTTTTGCAGCAGCGGATGTGATCGCGCTGCCGTCGCGCGGATCGGAAGGGTCGAGCCGCGTCGCACTGGAAGCGGGCGCATCGGGAAAGCCGATTGTGGCCACCAGCGTGGGCTGCCTGCCGGAGGTGATTCAGCATGGAATAACGGGCCTGATCGTACCGGCGAGCGCTCCATCAAACGGCGGCACTCTAAAGTCCATCGATCCGGCGGCGTTCGCCCTGGCACTGCGGCGGTTATTGAAAGACCGCACCGAATCGCGCCGCATGGGTGCGACCGCGCGGCGCCGAGTCGAGGAGCTTTACGACGAGCGGACGATGATCGAGCGGCTGGAAGCAGTCTATTTGAAATCCTGTGAAGGGCGCTGATCGATGAGTTGATCCGGTACATTGCCTTCAACGTGCTCGGGCATATCGGCTATGATTTAGCGGCGAATGAAAAGCAGGCGTGAAGACAAGGTCAAAGAATAGTTCAGCAAGGCCATGGATACTTGAATCATTGCCCTTATACTGTACTCGGGCAGCGCATACGGGCCGCTTCTCATCCTGTCGCCGCATGGGCGCTGGGCAACTTTCGGAGGACATTCTCATGGCCACAGACATTACAACCACCAAGAAACCCGCCAAGCCCAAGAAAACGTCCGACGAACGCAAGGCCGCACTGGATCTGCGGACGATGGGCCGCCGCGGCAAAATCACGCTCTGCTTTCACGGCATCAACGAGAAATACTGCAAGACGTGTCTTGAGAAGGAAGCCGCCAAAGTAGCCAAGAAGGCGCTGTCTGCTTCCAAGAAAAAACCAGCAGCAGCGGCAGCAGCAGAGTAGCGGCAGCCGGGAGTTTAGTGACACGACTTCAACACAAAATTTCTTCCGCGTCTGTAGGACGGAATCGTGTTCCAAATTCTAAGCGCATCCTATTTCTTTAATGACACTTCTTGCGATTGCGCTGACGACGCGGTCGGTGCTTTACCGTAAGCGGAAAGGGTGCCGGATTCACCCCTTGTCGCCAAACACGGATGCAGCCGGATTTCCTTAGAAAGAGCATGGGGTTTCGGCGCTGCTCTGGATCGGCTGATCCCACAAACAAATAAAAAAGTCGGCATCAAGCCGGCTCGGGTTCAATCCAAAATCCAAAATCCAAAATCGCCTCAGTCTCCTTCTTTGGTGACTTTGGATTTCACGCCTTTCAAATTTTCCTGCTCGTCGAGCGGGCGGACGATGCGAAATCCGACGAACTTGGCGTCGGTATGCCACCAGATGCTCTGCGGCAGCTGTGGATCCTGGCGGCTCCAGTCTTTCTCAGAGGCGCGGCGCGTGGCGCTACGCAGAGCGGGGGCCTCATCGTCCCACGAACCGCCGCGGGCGGTGTGCGGATACTTGCGATCGACGATCGCATTGACGGGCTGAGCAGACTTCTCCTTCAGCGTGCCGTAAAACTCTTTGGTGTAATAATCGAAGACCCACTCCGACACGTTGCCGTGCATGTCGTGAAGTCCAAACGCATTCGGTTTCTTTGAGCCGATGGGCTGCGGCTTGCCATCCGAATTTCCAGTGAACCACGCGTAATCTTTCAGCAGCGCCGGATCGTCGCCGAAACTGTAAACGGTCTTCGCGCCCGCGCGGCATGCGTATTCCCATTCCGCCTCCGTCGCGAGACGGTACGCCTTGCCGGTTTTTTCGGAGATCCAGCGGCAGTATTCCATCGCCGCGTGGTGCGTCATGCAGATGGCGGGCTGCTTGTCGTGTCCGAGTCCAAACGTCATGTCGGCATAGGGCGGAGTCGGCCGGGTCACCGCGTCGGCCTTCATTTCTGTGTCGGATTGTTTCTTGAGATCGAGGCCTTTTTCTTCCTTCACCTTGATGTCGTGGCTGAAGGCGTAGATGTCAAACTCATCCCAGGTGACTTCGAATTTGCCCATCCAGAACGGCTTGATCTCAACCTCGCGCTGCGGCCCTTCGTCGTCGCCGCGCCCCTTCTCTCCCGCTGGGCTGCCGAGAATGAACGTGCCGCCAGGAATGGGGACCATGTCGAATTTCACGACGGTTCCGGCGATGGGTTCAGTGTAGGGCTTCATCTCTTCGCCGGAGCAGCGCGTGGAAAGCGCTCCAGTCAAAAGAAGCGCCAGGATTAGAATGGGAGTCGTGTTGACGGCCAAAGGATGCTCCTCTCAAGACACAAACCGGACTTATTTCAGGACCTAAGCCCGGCTATATTTACCCGATGTGGCTGGGATGCAAAACCGATTTTCCTGACCGTTTTAATGAATTCAGGGGTAACGTAAGCAGTCCATCGATGTAGACGGCGGGGTTCGGCGTTTCATTCGAAAGATATTCAATCGGGCGAAGATGAAAAGAAACGGGTTCGTAGTTGTCCTGACACTCGCTGCCGTCACGAGCTTCGCCGCCGATGCTGTCGGCACGCTCTCGCGGTTTGAGTTTTCCCAGCCGCATATGGGCACGCGGTTTCGCATTATTCTCTACGCCAAAGATGAGCTGGCCGCGAAGGCGGCTGCGGCGGATGCGTTCGGGCGCATCGAAGCGCTCAATGATATGATGAGCGATTACAAAGCCGACAGCGAGTTGATGAACGTTGTTCACAAGGCGGGCGGTGAGGCCCTGAAAGTCAGCCCCGAATTTTTCGAGATGCTTACGCTGTCAAAAACAGTCTCACAGAAAACGGGCGGCGCGTTCGACGTGACGCTGGGGCCGGTCATCCGGCTGTGGCGGCGCGCGCGGCGGCAGTACGCGCTGCCGGCGCCGGAAGAATTGGCGAAGGCCCGCGCGCTGGTGGGCTGCGACAAGTTGTTGCTCGATGAGGCCAATCAAACGGTGAAGCTGGCGCGTGAAGGTGTAGTGCTCGATCTGGGCGGAATCGCTAAAGGCTACGCGGCCGATCAGGCCCTCGCGGTGCTGAAAAAACACGGCATCGAAAGCGCGCTCGTTGCCGCCGGTGGCGACGTCTCCGTCAGCAATGCGCCGCCGGGAACAGAAGGCTGGGTGATCGAGATCGCGCCGCTGGAATCGATGGCGGCGGGCGCTGCTATTAAAGGAGCGGCTTCCGCGCCGTCGCTAGTTCTGGCCAACGCGGGAGTCTCCACGGCGGGCGACGCGGAGCAGTTTGTCGAGATCGATGGGACGCGCTATTCGCACATCGTCGATCCGGCGACGGGACTGGGCCTGATCGGACGCAGCCGCGTGACGGTGGTCGCGAAAACAGGCACGGAGTCCGATTGGATGGATACGGCGGTTGCCGTCATGGGGCCCGAGCGCGGCTTGAAGTTGATCGAAGAACAGGACGGCGCTGCCGCGTTGATCGTGATAAAAGAAGGCGACGCCGAAAAGACATTTCAGTCCTCGCGCTGGAAAAACGTGAAGACACAGAATAGGAAATGAAAATGCGAACGATCGCCGCGGCTATTTTTCTGACCTCACTGAAGGCTGCGTCCGTGTTGGCGGGCGAGGCCGATGTTTCCGCGCTGGCTGCCAGCGCGCAGACCGCTTTTCGCGAAGGCAAACGCGATGAAGCCATTGAACTTGCCACGAAAGTGATCGAGGCCGACAAAAAAAATCTGCAGAGTTGGTGGCAGCGCGCTCAGCTTTACGACGCGATGCGGCAGCACGAGAAAGCGATTGCTGATGCCGGTGAGATTCTAAAAGTGGATCCGAAGGCCGCGAAGGTACTGCAATTCCGCGGCTGTGAGTATTTTAAAACGGGGCAACTCAAGGAATCCATCGCGGACTTCGACGCCTACATCGCGCTCGCGCCGGATGCCGAACCGCATCACTGGCAGCGCGGCATTTCGTACTATTACATGGGCGATTACGAGAAAGGCCGCAAGCAGTTTGAGATCCATCAGACGGTCAACGCCAGCGATGTTGAAAACGCGGTCTTTCACTTCATCTGCGTGGCGAAGAAAGACGGCGTGGAAAAAGCGCGCGCGTCGCTCATTAAAATCGATCAGGATTTGCGCGTGCCGATGATGCAGATCTTTGCGTTGTATGCCGGGACAGGAACGGCGGAGCAGGTCCTCGAAGCGGCGCGGAAAGGAACCGTGGACGCGAAGATTCTGAAGGATCGGCTCTTCTACGCGCACCTGTATCTGGGTTTATTTTTTGATGCCAGCGGTGATGACCAGAAAACGCGCGAACACATATTTAAAGCGGCCGGTGACTACGCCCAGGAGCATTACATGGGCGATGTGGCGAAGGTTCACGCGGCGATATTACGGAAGAAGTAACGACACGAGGTCAACAACCTGACTGCACTGATGGCGCGGACATTCCTGTCTGCGGGAGGGATGTGTGGGCCGCGCTGTTGCGTGTCACTGAACGAAATGCTGAGCCGTGGTCGTTGCGCGTCAGGAATGTCTGCCCCACCTCCGCCTGCGGCGTCGGCACGGCTGCCTCCACAGTACTATCTCATTGCTGAATCTGTTCGCCGCTATTCGAACTTGAAACCGTTCTTGGCGTTGGCTTTGACCCAGATGCGGTAGCCATCTTCCAGCTTTGTCATCGAGTAGCCAAAGGCCTGCTGAATGGCTTCCTCTTCTGTTTTTCCTGCTTTGATCGCGCGGATCAGCTGCGGCAATTTCTGGTTGTCGAAATTCCGGTAGAGGAATTCGAGCTTGGTCCAGGCGAAGGCGTAGCCTTCGATATCCATGCCGCTCATGGGGCGGTTCTTCATCTTTTCCCACGTGGGCATGTTGTTCTTGGCGAGTAGCTGCTGGACGTACGTGGCGCGGTCTTTTCGCTCGGGATTGTTTTCGCGCATGTCCGGGTTGTTTTCTTTGTCGTACCAGAATTCGATGAACTGGGCGAGTCCTTCGTGCAGCCAGCGGTTGAGCGGAACGTCTTCCCCGGTCAGTTGCAGGAATGCGTGCGTGCCTTCGTGATGGAGGGTATTGCGCGCCATGCGGTCAGCGCGTTTTTCGTTGTTGAAGCGCTCGGTCATGAAGGGAATGCAAATGTGAACGTCGCGGCCTTCCGCGGCAAAGTATCCGCCGGAAAACGCCGCGCCCGGCGATTTGTCAATTTCACCGGCGAAGCGCTGGAACTGGCCGTAGCGTTCGAAGTAATAGATCGGCATCTTGTTGTTCCACAGCTTATCGCCTTCCTTGTGCCGCAGAACCTGACACAGGCGGTCGTAAAGGCCCTCATTCCATTGGTTCGCGATGATTTTGTGCTTGGGTTCCGGAACGTTGGAGAAGCAGTAAAAATGCTTGGTTTCGATCAAGCGCCATGTTCCACCGATGCTCTTCAGCTCTTCCAGGCGCTTGTCCAGAAATTCCTTCATCTGCGCGGAGGTGCGGGCAGGAGTCTCGCGACGGCTGAACTTTTTCTCAAAGTCCTCATCGTCGTTGGCGCTGGTCATCTCCACGGTCTTGCCGTCTTCGTCAACGCGAATGACACGGACGGTCTTGTCTTTATCTTCCTTTTTGTCCTTGGGCTTTTCGACTTCCTTCAGCGCCACGATCGCCATCATCATACTTTCGGCTTTTGCGCGCAGAGTGGAATCCAGTTTCACGGCCGACGACAATTCTTCTTCCGCTTCGGTGAACAGATACTTTTTGAAGAACCAGTTTCCGAGATCAAAGCGGCCTGCGGCATCCTTGGGAAGCGTCGCCTGGCGATAACATTGCGTGACTTCTTCAGGTTTTAGCCGGTCGAGCGGCACGAGCTGTTCCGCGCCGCCGCTGGGGCGAAGGGCCACACCGTCTTTGGACATCTTAAGAACGTCGCATGGGGTAGTCTGGCCTGTGGGAAGCCTGACCGTCACTTTTTCACCCGACTGGGCCGAAAAACTAAGCAGGCATGTGACTACTATAAGGAGGGGGCAGGGGGACAAAGTGCGTGTGCGACTGCCGATGCGCGCCGAGTTCATCATAGGAAGAGCTCCACCACAGACAGGATAGACAACCAAAACTGTATTACCTTGGACGAGGCCGGTCAAACTTTTGCGCCTTGAAAATGGCACACTTAAAGAGATTCTTTGCACATGAGCCTAACGCCTCAGGCCCTCGTGAATTATGTCCTGCGCCACATGACTGTGACGACCCATTACTGTTCCCGCCAGCAGCACGAAAACGGGTACGTGATGAAAAGTCGCGTCATCGACGATTACAACTTTATATACGTCACCCGTGGAAAAGTGATTTGGATTATTTCCGAACAAAATCACCCGCTCACTCTAGGCGAGCTCGTCATTGTGCCGCCTGGCATTGAACATCGTGCAGTCGGCATCACGCCAAAGGTCACGCTCGTTTCCGTGCACGTTGAGGCGCGATTGCCTGGCGGTCAGGATGTTTTCCAGTTACTCAGTCCACTGCGGCAGCAATTCATCTCTCCAACCTCCCGTCTGCATAAATACCTTTGCGGCTCGCGCGATGAATGGGATCGGTCGGCGCCGGCCGATGTGCCGTTGTTCCAGCCGGGCTGGGCGCACTTGATCACGCGGGAACTGTTCCGTTCCAACGCGGAGTCCGGCTTGCTTAAATACCGCAGCAGCGACCCGCTCAGTAGTGCCATGCTGGAAGATCTGGACACGCGCCTGCGCGAACCGGTCACGTTAGGCGAGCTGGCGCGGAAATCCGGTTTCTCGGCGCAGCATCTCAACCGTATTTTTCGGAGCACTCTGGGCGTTACGCCGCTTCAATATCGGTCGCGCGTCCGCATGGAACGCGCGGCGGCTTTGTTGAAAGACGGGCGTCTGACCGTCCGCGCCATTGCGCGGGAGGTGGGTTTCGATGACGCCTATTACTTCAGCCGCCTGTTCAAGTGCCACCACGGCCTCAGCCCCAACACGTATCGCCAGACAATCGGTGCGGAATAATCTCGCTCGTTTTTAACGCCAAGGCGCCAAGATCGCCAAGAGAAGAGATTTGGGATTTTTCAACGGTCTTCCTGCCGCAGGGTAGTTAGCAGAGTGAACGGTATTTTTTGGAGATTTGTCGATGCGGATTGTGCCGGCGTTGTTTTTGATGTGTGCTTTCGCTAGTGCCGCGGAACCCGCGATGACGTTTCATGTTGCTCCCGATGGGAATGATGCATGGAGCGGCAAACTCCCGGCGCCCAAAGCGGACAAAGCCGATGGGCCCTTTGCGACTGTGTCTCGCGCGCTGACGGCGGTTCGCGATCAGCGCGCGCTTCAGCCGGGAGCGAAAGCGCCGCTGCTGATTCAGGTGCGTGGTGGA
>Ga0163155_10001368_pt1 | contig 29519 bp, 26 predicted proteins | sample OliLakLV19SP4G1_FD_148611 | JGI IMG/M metagenome (GOLD analysis project Ga0163155, IMG submission 148611) | Freshwater microbial mat bacterial communities from Lake Vanda, McMurdo Dry Valleys, Antarctica - Oligotrophic Lake LV.19.SP4.G1 | ecosystem: Environmental > Aquatic > Freshwater > Lake >... | reverse complement strand
CTTTGCTATCTCAGTGTGTGTGAACTACATCAATAGTATACTTGAACAGTTGATTAAGCGCAATAGAACGGGTGAGCTAATATGAAACACGGTTATAGCCGTTTAATTCTTAGCGCGAATTAGCTTGCTGGATTGATCTTGCGTTTCTTGCCACGTCCGCCGCGATTCCGGCTGTCAACGTGGCTATCGAAGTAAGCGCGGTTCGCTGCGATGTCCTCATCAGTGAAGATGCGTAAGCGATCATTGACCTTCGTGCCGGGCGCTGGCAATTTATCCAGATGATTTAAGAATGTGTGGCGTGATATATGAAGCATCTCGGTCATTTGTTTTGTGGTATACATTTGAACCCCCCCCATTATTGGGTGCTGTTTATAAGGTGTATCATTGTATAATATATCTAAGTTCTTTAACAAGTCAATACCGCGGTTCATCGGGACGCTTTAAAAGTTAAACCTACTGCCATCTTCGGCAGGGTGCTAACGGCACATAGGGGAACTAAGGGACACGCCGCCCCACCCTTGACGAAAAACAAATGTTCTATGCTCAAATGGTCGGAACATTTGTTCTACCGCAATACAATAAAAATCCTGAGGCTCTGGTTGGAGCCTCAGGTTAGGGGATTAGCGGGGATTATTCAGTAGGGGTAATCGCCACTTTGAGCGCTTGAATCCGGCGCAACAAATTTGTTACACCATAAGCGCTCAAAGTTTGTTTTTTGTTTTCCGGGTCAAGGTATTCCACTGCATAAATGACACGGGCGGGGTCACTCAATTCACCAACTTGATAGTAATCTGAGGCCGCCGCGGTAAACAGTGTAAAGTGTTCGCCGTTAATAATGGCGAACCCTTCATCGCCGCCCATCTCTGCAAGCGTCAAAATGTTCACATCGCCAGTATTCGGAGTAATTTCGTAAACCGTTTTACTGGCGATATTCCCATCAAAAGACCGCTTGGCGCGTTCCGCACGGGCTGGCGTAATACTGGACAATTCCGCTAGGCTAATGCGCCCAATAACGCGGCTGCCCTTGATTGTCACTAACTGCAAGGTATTCGCCGGAATACTTTGCAATTTGCCGAACCCGCCCAAAGTGGCGGCAAATTCAATTGTCTCATTATCTGCCATGAGACTTATCTCACTGGCATTGATTCCGAGACGGCTAAAAAATGTGGTGACGTTTTCGTTTTGCATGATGACTCCTTATGTGTGAGAGCCAGGGCGAATGATTTTTCGCACGTCCGGCGTACCGCTCATGCTTTGCAGTACATCTATATTATACAATGTTGTTGAACATAAATACGTAAAGGTTCGCGGGTCATTTCATGGTTATGGGGTAGGGCGATAGGGGTAGATTAAGGGTCTGTTCTGTTGTATTCTATAATTGTTTAGTGTTGATATGTTCTAGTCGTGTTCTATTGGTCTTAACGAAACCAGCGTCGGGGGTAGGGTGGCGACTCCTCCCCTGATTTCTAGTCGTCGCTTGTACGGTGTGCCACCGCGCTATTTAGTTGTATCTATATTATACAATGTTGTCCCACATTGACAGCACCCAAAAAGTGGGGGGGTTACTCAATACTTTGACATTAGGACGGTTGTTCTATTAAAATAGATGTAAGACAAAATTAAGACGGTTGATGCCGATGACAAGATGTATGCTAAACGGCCTCATAGTGTGGCCGGAAAATTATAATAGGGGTGACGTTGAAGCGATTGCGTTAAGCATTCGCCATTTTGGATTCAACAATGCGCCGCGCATCTGGCGTGATGTGCATGTTAGAGCCAACAATCACACGGTTTTAGCCCTTCGATTGATTCAGTCAGAAGGGGCGCGCCCCGGCCTTGATCACAGCTACCCGCCGCAGAATGTGCATGTCGATAACGGTGCATGGTCTATCGACACGGTAGACATCTCTCATCTCTCCGAGTCTGAGGCCGTCGCATTTGCGATTGCCGATAATGAAATCGCCCGGTCTTCGGTGCGGGATGATCGACTCTTGCTAGAGTACCTGGAGTCGATGGTGGGCGATGTGCGGCTGGCGGTTGGCTTCGACGACAGCGCGTTAAACGACCTTCGGGCATTGGTCGATGACATGAGCGCCGATGAAGCTAAACGCGATGCGCCAGCCGTTTCGATGCGCGGTGAGGAGCTAGTCGCTAAGTATGATGTGCAACCCGGTGACCTGTGGCTGATTGCAAGTCAAAGCGTTTCTGGTACTCACCGATTAGTTTGCGGCGATGCGACTCAATCTGACGATGTATGCCGAGCCGTCGATAACTCTATTGCTTCGATGCTCCTAACCAGTCCGCCTTATAACGCCGGATCGAGTGAAAGCCTGTCTGGAAACACCCACACCGACAATACTAAGTATGTCGCTGGCGGCGATGATGCGTTATCCGTCGATGACTACCTGCGGCTGCTGATCGATTTCACCCAGTCGGCGATACCCTATGCGCGATGGCTATTCATCAACATTCAATCATTGGCTGGTAACAAGCTGGCCTTAATCGACTATCTCTACACGTTCAAAGCGCACTACGCCGATACCCTCATCTGGTCGAAGGACAACGCACAGCCTGCTATGGCGGAACGGGTCATTAATTCCGGCTTTGAGTATGTGCATGTCCTGAGCCAGTCGAAATACCCGACACGCGCCATTGGCACAAAGGACTTTCGCGGCACTGTCGATAATGTCTTCGCTGCTCCGGCACAGCGTCAAAACGAATTTGCCGATCTACACGCCGCGACCATGCCGCTTGATGTAGCTGGGCACCTCATCACGAACTTTACCAACCGGGGCGAGCGTGTGCTTGACCCCTTCTGCGGTACAGGCACAACCATCGTTGCTTGTGAATCGCGGGGGCGGTTGGGTAGTGGGGTAGAGCTATCGCCCGTCTACGTCGCCTGCACACTGGAACGCTTGACTCTCATGGGATTAACAGTGGAGCGCGGCTCATGAACCTATGGGATCAGCAGTCGGACGAGCCGGGCAACTGGTTTGATCGCTTTGAACGTTATCGCCTGCTAGGGTCGAACCGAGCAAAGCAGGCTGTCTACAATGCCGAGCGCAGCGACTTGGGCAAGCCAGCCGCTAAAGCCATCCCGAAACCTTGGCGTGACACATCCGATCTATGGAACTGGCAATCCCGCGCCGAAGCGTGGGACGAATTTGTACGGGAAGAAAGACGCGCCGCCGAAGATCAGAAGCGCCAGACAGACCGCGCCCGTGCTGTCGAACTGCGTCAGGTGACTATCCGAGCGCTTCAATCGATCTTGGGCAAGGTCATTACCGCGCAGCAGGAACAGGTGGCCAAACTTTCGATGAAAGACCTCAAAGACCTTGCTCAAGCAGCCGCAACCATCATGAAGGAAACGCGACTGGAGTTCGGTGAGCCTACGTCATTCGATGTTAGCCTGACATGGGAAGATGTGATGCGAGGCAAAGACTGATGGTTCGCGCCATGCCTACACCCGTCGAAGTCGCCAATGATGCGTCGCTCTTTGCCGAGGCATTTCTTTACGTCCAGAACAAAGAAAAACAGTTGGTCAGGTTTCGGCACAACGCCGCACAAAGACATTACCTAGCCCACCGCACCCGGCGCGATCTGGTCCTGAAGGCGCGACAGTTGGGATTTTCAACCGCCATTCAGGGTGAGATGTTCCGATATGAGACGACCCGGACGGCAACGACGGCGACACTCTCCCATGACGATGAAAGCACTCAAAAACTGAGACGCATGAAAGACCGGTTCTACAACAATCTCCCGACTGGCTTTCGCCCCAAACGTCACTATGCAAACGCCACCGTGACGACCTATCCGGGTCTGGATAGCGAGGCGGTCATCATCACGGCTGGCAACGTCCACACCGGGCGCGGCGGCACCTACTCCCATATTCACGGTTCAGAGGTCGCCTATTGGAAGGATGCCGAGTCATTGATGGAAGGCATCATGCAGGGCGGAAATCCCTCATGGATTGTGCTGGAGTCCACGCCCAACGGCGCACAAGGTTGGTTTTACAATGCTTGTATGAGCGCTATGGATGGAGATAGCGCGTGGTCGCTGCATTTCTATCCTTGGTTCAGCGATCCGGCCTACTGCATATCGCTTAGGCGCGGCGAAGACATTGAGTACACCGACGAAGAATTAGAAGTGATTGACCTCTATAACCTATCGCCGGAGCAGATCAAGTGGCGACGCAGTAAGCAACTCGAATTAAAGCATCGCTTTCTCCAAGCCTATCCTGAGAATGCGCGGTCATGTTTCCTGCTGTCGGGCGGTGGTTACTTTGGAGACCTGACCGGAGTGTTCAGCGCGTCGAATGGTGTCGAACCCGGCGACGGACGCCACTACGCCGGACTCGATTTCGCGCAGACTGTCGATTACACCGTGTTATCCGTCATTGATCTGGTCACCATGCGGCAGGTCGATGTGCTGCGGATTAACCGCTTGCCTTGGGCAGAGATGCGGCGGCAGATCGTGGCGAAACTCAAACGCTGGAACGTGGTGACGTTGGTCGCGGAACGCAACAGTATGGGCAGCACCAATATTGAGGCGCTTCAAAGTGAGATGCGCGCCGCCGAATGTAAGACTTCGGTGAAGGCGTTTACCACCAGCGCATCCAGCAAAGCGCAGATCATGGGCGCGCTGCATGAAGCGCTGCACATGGGCGACTTGAAGCTGCTCAACATTCCCGACCAGCGCCGGGAGATGCAAGCCTTCACCGCCAAGCAAACGATTACGGGCGTGTGGCAATACAGCGCCCCAGACGGCGAACACGACGATTTTGTTATAGCCAATGCCTTAGCGTGGCATGGCGCGAATACCGCACCCGTAGCGAGTGTTACGGTGCTGAGGCAAGGGAAACGATAATGGGACCATTACAAAGACTCCAGACACAAGCCTCGCGCGCATTTATCACTGCGGGGTTAATGTTGGCTAAACAGAACAGCCGAGCGCGCGGCGGTTATGAAAGTGGCTATCGCATACGCCAGCAGCTTAAGGACTTCGACTTATCGCCGGACGATCTCGCTCGCGCCGCCGAAGCGGTTGTTTGGGCTGATGTCTGCATCCACATTCGAGCGCAGGCCGTAAGTCGTTTCAAACGGACGATCAAAAATAAATATACGGGCGAGCCGATCCTTAACTCGCCATTTCAAAAAGCCTTCGACCAAGCCTATTTACAGTGGCAGCAAAACATTATTTACAACCATATGGCAAGCCTGATGATCTGGGGTGAGGTCTATCTTGAAAAAATGCAGATAGGAAATACTCATATCCCCGGTGGGCTGCGCTGGTTGAATCCCGCCGTAACCGCGCCTTTCGTTATGATGGGTGAGATCATCCGCTACGACTACAGCGGCGGGGGCGGCATGGTATTCTACGGTCTTGATGACATTGCGTATCATAAACTGATGCGCCCCTCTGACGACATGCGTGGCAAGTCGCCGCTGATGGTCGCTTTGGGGTCGGTCAACATTGACCGAAACATCGAGCGTTTTATCAAATCCTTTTACAAAAACGACGCAACGCCGGGCGGCATCATTGTCGGACGCGATGGCACGGTTGTAGATGAAAACCAAGCGCAACTTATCCAAACACAATTCGCTGAACAGACTAAAGGTGTAGACAATGCCTTTAGCACAATCCTCTTGCCCTGGGCGCTTGAGTACATCAAGATGGGTGCAGAGCCACCCACGAGCCAGAAGGACAACGAAGAAAGCACCGCCAAGAAAATATGCGCGGCGTTTCGTGTGCCTATGTCGATGGCGGGAGCAGGGGGTGTAAGTGACCCGTTGAGCGCAGGCTCCACGATGGATGCACAGACGGCGAACTTTTGGGAGATGGTCGCCATCCCCGACGCGGAAGAAATCGCCATGTTCTACAATGCGGTGGTCATGCCTTGGCTCGACCCTACATCTGAACTGTGCTTCGAGTCCGAGCAGGTGTTGGGATTGATCCACAACACCAAAGAAAAGACCGACATCCTGAGTGTGCAGTACAACGATGGGGTTATCACCCTCAACGAGCGGCGCGAAAAAGAAGGCTATAAACCTTTACCCGGTGGTGACTTTCTTGTGTTCAAGCCCGGCACCATCATTGTTCAGATTGAGGATTTAGAACGTGCGCCTGAGATTATCCAGAACGCAGCACACGCCGGGATGCTGGCAACGGCTACACCAACGATTGACGTTACACCTATACAGCCTGTATTAGAAGCGCCGCCCGTTGTACCGCAACTCCCTGCACCAGCAACAGCGGACAAGGATGTCACGCCACCAGCGGGCAAGTCTCTCTATCTGACGCTTTCTCTCAAAAACAGCCCTGATTTGATCGCGCTGCAAGGGCAGGTTAAAATTCTGCTTCCTGATGCACAAGTTGAATGGAACGCGGCAGACACCTTTCATGTCGCGCTCGTGCATATCCCCGCTGCGACAGATGAACAAATTAAGGCGCTGCAAAGCACACTTGCAACCCTTGAACTACCTACGTTAAGTCTTCCTATCGGTTCGTTGAGGACGTTTGACAGTCTAGGCAGTCACGCGATTCATTTTCGTTTGAAGGGCAGTAACCCCGATCTGCGCGACCTGCAAGAAACACTTTATGATCTGTGCGTCGATGACGGTTTACAGATGAGTACCTACAGTAATCCGGTCAACTATGTACCACATATCACGATGGGTAAAGCGAAAGAACGGCCTCGCGCTGTACCGTTTAATCCTAAGTTGAGCGTATCCCCTGTTAGCTTGCAGATCGGTGTAGACGACACCATCATTCAGGAGTTACCGATTGGCGAACAGCCGGACGACCCTACGCCCGAACCAGACGACGAACCAGCGCCAGTCGAAGACATCACCGCCAAGTCTACGATTGTGCTTGATGAGCTGCTCAAGTGGCAGCGGTTTGAGATAAAACGCGCAGGTAAATCCAACGTCCGTAAATTCGGGACGGACATCATTCCGCCCGAATTGGTCAAGAGCATTCAAGCCAGCCTAGACGCAGCCAATGACAAACCCGCCATGAGTGCGGTGTTTGAGGCCGCTCGCAAGGGGCTGGAACTGTGGGATATTTATGTTGAGTTGCGTGAGGCATTGCTCCCGCGCCCGACTATCAAAGCCTACACGACCACCCGCAGCGAGTTCATTGATACCTTTGTGGCACTCTTCGAGTCGGGTCGAAACAATGAGGTTAACCGTCGCCAGTTCGCGTCTCGGATGCGCTCGGAACTAAGACGCTACGGATTGATTGCTTTCCGTGATGGTTTAGAATCGGGCGGCATGACCAGCGAGAGTTTATCCACCGACGATGTAGCGGTGTTCCGTGATTGGTTAAGTGAGCAAAGTAGTCGTGTCACTAATCTTGGCGCGGAGATGTATACCTCTGGCTTAACCGAAACAGAAGTAGGAACACGAGCGCAGTTATGGGCAAACCTAAGCCTTGACCGCATTTACGATGAAGGAAAGGCTCGCGCTAATCCGGGTCAAAAATCAGTCTTCCGCCTTGGTGGCACAATCCAACATTGTGCGGACTGTGCGTTTTTGGATGGTAAAATTGCAACCCGGGATGATTGGAATAAGTCGGGATGGTCGCCACGCTCCGGCGTTTCAAATCGTCACGCTTGCGGCCAATGGAACTGTAACTGCCAGCTTGACGACACCGATGAACCCGTAAACTTTAATCCTCTCGAATACACGACGCGGGGCAGGGCGAAGGCTGCTTATGACAGTCTCAGCGAATGGCCGGATATTCCCGACTCGCAACCCGCGCCGGAGGCGGTCACCGAATGATTGACATCTCGCTTTCCGTTTCGTCCGGTCTTGCAGAAGCACTACGCGGCCTTGAGAAAAAAGCAGCGCGCAAAATCTACCGCGTAGTGGCGCGTGTCATCATCCCGCCGCTGGAACGTGAGCTAGATCGACGATTGCGGTATACGCCGCCAAAACCGGATTATCCTATTCGGTGGGCGAGTGAGCGTCAGCGGCGCTATGTGATGGCAAAGCTGCGTAAAGAGAACAATCTCCCATACCGACGCACAGGAGCATTGGCGAAAGGTTGGGAGACAAGTATCGACCTCAACAGTGGCGACGTGACCATTAATGTTGAGAACGCAGCGCCTCAAGCGCGTTATGTATACGGTCCAGATCAGCAGCCGTTTTTAAACAAATGGCCTGTGGTTGAAAACATCGCATTAGATATCGGCGCGGAACTTGAGGACAACATCATTGAGATGTGGCCTATGATCGTCCAAGAGTCGCTTGATGAGAACTGATGTGCTATAGTGGTGTGTATGAATTACGATCTAACCACCAACCAAGTTGAGCTTCTACTTTTCATCGAAATCCATCGCCGGATGTACGGCTACGCGCCGACACTTCAGGAGATCGGCACAAAATTTTACGCCGATCACGCCACCGTATACGGCTGGTGCGAGAAGCTCATCAGGATGGGTTATTTGGTGCGGAACGGAAGACCAAACCGCTGTTATGTAGTCGCTATGGATAGGTTGGCTGCATGGGCGTGGGCGTGGCGAGAGGTCGTGTGATGGGTTGAAAGCAGGTAAACGATGAGCGCAGACGAGATAATTGTTGGTAGCAAGCGGTGTGCGAAATGCAAGGAAACGAAGGCGGTGAGCGCGTTTTCGCGGGACAGCACGAAAAAAGATGGATTACTTTACCAGTGTAAAGAGTGCGCGAGAGAGTACGCCCGCGTTTACAAGGCTGCTAATCCAGAAAAGATGAGAGAGTACAATCGCGTTTACCGGGCTGCTAATCTAGAAAAGGTGAGAGAGGCAGACCGCGTTTACCGGGCTGCTAATCTAGAAAAGGTGAGAGAGGCAGACCGCGTTTACCGGGCTGCTAATCCAGAAAAGATGAGAGAGTACAATCGCGTTTACCGGGCTGCTAACTCAGAAAAGTTGAACGAGAAAGGCCGCGTTTACTACGCTGCTAACCCGGAAAAGGGGAGAGAGAGAAAACGCGTTTACTACGCTGCTAACTCAGAAAAGGTGAGAGAGTACAATCGCGTTTACTACGTTGCTAACTCAGAAAAGGTGAACGAGAAAAGCCGCGTTTACTACGCTGCTAACTCAGAAAAGTTGAACGAGAAAGGCCGCGTTTACTACGCTGCTAATCCAGAAAAGGTGAGAGAGAAAAACCGCGTCTGGCAGGTTGCTAACCCGGAAAAGGTGCGGGTTCACAGCCAGCGCCGCCGCGCCCGTAAAGCTAACCTCCCCAACACCTTGACCACCGCCGAATGGCAATATGCCATTGATTACTTTCATGGCTACTGCGCGGTATGCGATAGACCGTTAAAGGATTTATTCGTCACGCACACCGCTTCCGCCGATCACTGGATACCACTCACCAAAGGCGGCGGGACGACAGCGGATAACATCGTGCCTCTATGTCACGGTGAGGACGGATGCAATAATTCCAAGCATAACGCTATGCCAGAAGTGTGGCTTGCCCTGAAATTTGGCAAACGGAAGGCGCGAGTAATCTTGCAGCGCATCAACGCATACTTTGAATTGGTAAAAGCAAAGGATAAGGAAGTCGCATGACTGACCGTCAAGGCGGACAGCGCAGACGGTCAAGCGAGATGTAGTTGAAATCGGTGTGCAGGCTACCATGATAGAGATGATGGGTTGAAAGCAGGTTGGGGATGAGCGCAGACGAGATAACCGTTACCAGTAAGCGGTGTGCGAAATGCGGGGAAACGAAGGCGGTGAGCGCGTTTTCGCGGCACAGCACGAAAAAAGATGGATTACGATCAGAGTGCAAAGAGTGCGCGAGAGAGTACAATCGCGTGTACCGGGCTGCTAATCCAGACAAGGAAAGAGAGAGAAACCGCGTCTGGCAGGCTGCTAATCTAGAAAAGGTGAGAGAGGCAAACCGACGCTATTACGCTGCTAACTCGGAAAAGGTGAGAGAGAGAAACCGCGTCTGGCGGGCTGCTAACTCGGGAAAGGTGAGAGAGAAAAACCGCCTTTACTACGCTGCTAATCTAAAAAAGGTGAGAGCGAGATGTGGTTGAACGCGGCGGTCTTTTGATTCACCTATTCCATTTGACTTAACGAACAATTGTGCTACACTATTGTTCAACAATTAACTCTGCGCGGAGTGTTGCCAATGCCTTGTCTATTCAAGGTGTTGGCAACACTTCTTTTTATTTTGGGGGTAGGTCGTGATAGTTCCAGCTTTGAAGATGTTGGGTGATGCAGGGGATCGCATCGGCGGCTATCTGGTCGTCTTCGGCAGTCCAGCACAAAAAGACCTGACAGGTGAATATTTTACACCTGAGACTGAATTGGGCTTGGATTGGTACGCACAGCGTCCCATGCTCTACCATCACGGACTCGACGGCGAACTTAAGACAGCGCTCATCGGCACAATCGACACACTGAAAGTAGATGCCGTTGGCCTTTGGGCGGAAGCCCAGCTCGACATGCGTAACCGCTATGTTGGGGCTGTCCGCAACCTCGTAGAGAAGGGCGCTCTTGGTTGGTCGTCCGGTAGCCTTCCGCATTTGGTGGAAGTCGCCGCAGATGGACGGATTAAGAAGTGGCCTATCGTCGAAGGTAGTCTCACACCCACCCCCGCTGAACCGCGCAGAACTAATGTCAGTAATTTGAAAGCCGCCATTAGAGGCGTTAACGGTTTCAAGACTCTGGAAGACCTTTTAGGTGAAGCAGAGAGCGACCCTGAACGCGAGACGGCACCATCCGAATCTCAATCGCAAACAGGAGCAAAGACCATGACCATTCGTGATTTAGTCCTAGCGGTTTTCGCCGCTATGGGACTTGATGTACCTGCTGAGGAACAACTCGCGCAGATCGTCACCCAAGTTGAAGCCGCAAACAGCAGCGTGGGCGGCGAACAAAAAGCCGATCCGGTAGCCCAGGCAGCCCTACCCGAAGAAGAAATGATGAAAAATGTCGAAGACATCATTCCGCAAAAGACGATTAACACCGCCTTTATCAAGACTGTGATGGATGTCATCAACAAATACCGCGCCAATGCCGTTATTGCTGAGGCTATCAAAGCCAATGTAGGACATGGCGGCACGAGCCGCGCATCTGGCGCACAGGTCAACCCACCCGCGAACAAGCCGACACAGATCACCGTTGGTAGCAAGTTTGACCCACTGACCGCCCATGACTTGGCGCTTGGTTATCAGATGCTGCGCGGACGGACGAGCGATGAATATCGCAAAGCGATGACCTATAAAACCGCTCAACTGGTCGAAAAAGGCGATGTCGCCGCTAATGATCTGGCTGTCAAAAGTCACTTCCCGTTTTTGAAGGCTAGCGAAGTCATGGCTGCTGATTCAGCAGGTTTTGGCGACGAGTGGGTTTTCAATTACTACGGGACTCAACTGTGGGAACAAATCCGCGAACAAACACCCGTCTATCAGAAGATGCTTTCTTATGGCATGGATGAAGCCGAAATTCCACAAGGATATGAAGCTGAAACCATCCCGCTTGAAGGCGCTGATCCTGATTGGTATGTTTCCACCGGGGGGGCAGATGAAAACGCAAGTAGCGGTACGGTCACCCCTACATCGGCCTCTTCAAAATTCGGGACGGGACAGAAAAGCGTCACTGTCGCCAAGCTGTCTACACGTCTCAACTACCAGCAGGAACTGGAAGAAGACAGCATCATCAACATCGTCAGAGAAGCCAACCGCAAGATCAATGTGAGTGGTGCGGAACAAATGGAACGCATCCTGATTAATGGGGATACCGCCACCGGCGCGAGTACGAACATTAATTTGATCGATGGCACTCCGGCAACGGCACCCTCCAAACCGTCCTACACACTGTTGAACGGTTTGGCGAAACTGGCGCTGGTGACCAATACCGCCAATGCCGCTGACGCAGCTAACACGCTGGCAGATACGATTTTCTTGGCACTGCTTCCGCTGCTAGGCGTGGACGGTAAACATGCCACCGACCCAAGCAAGGTGCTGTACATCATCGACAATTCAACGTACTTCGCAGCGCTCAACCTTGCCATCTTGAAGACGCAAGATGTCTTCCCGACGGCCACCATCGTTGAAGGTGTGTTGCGTCGGATTTATGGCATTGAAATTGTGCGCTCCGGCTTCTTCGGCAAAGGCAATGCCACAGGCAAAGTCAGCGCGACGGGTGGCAACAACACCAAAGGCCGCATCCTACTGGTGCGACCCGATCAGTGGGCGAGTCGCTGGAAGCGTCGTATGCAGGTTTTTACGACCTACTATCCGGCATCGGATACAACTCAGGTTGTGGCGCATATGCGTTGGGGTCTGGCGTTTCGTGACAACGAAGCCGCCGCGATTGCATACAACGTCAGCACGACTATCGCCTAATCCGTCTGCTGCATAAGCAGGCAAGTAAAGAAACTCTTTCTTGTCCATTAACGGAGGACTGTAGAAATGACCCAGAAAACTTATATCCCGCGCATGGGTGAAGACGCAGATTTTGGAAATCTCACCGCCGCCACATTGACTGTTGGCGGCAACGCGGTGAGCATGACCTCAGTGCTGCTTGGTGCGGGGCAAGTCGTTGATCTTAACGGCGAGAATGATGCGCTTGTTTTAGATGCCGATGCCGATACCACCATCAGCGCCCCAACGGATAACCAGATCGACGTTGAGATTGCCGGGGCGGACGACTTCCGTTTTACCGCCAATCTCTTTGAAGCGTTGTCGGGCAGCCTAATGAAAGGCGAACTTCGCCAAGCGGTGCAGACCTTAACTGCCACCGGGGCGATTACGCTGCGCTGCGGCTTGGTGATCCTCAGTCATGCGACGGTAGTCATCGCGGCAACTTTAGTTGCGCCTACGGCGGGTGACATGCTCATCATTGCGAATGGCTCTGCATCGGGAACGGTTGCACATACCGTCACGCTTTCGGGTGTGACTTGGAACGGGACAAACAGCGTTGCGACACTGGATGCACCAGGCGAAGCGCTGCTTGTCATCGCACTTTCTGCAACCCGATTTTTAGTGCTGTCCAACATTGGCAGCGTAGCCTTCTCATAGGAGGTGTACAGATGGCTATAACAATTTCCGTACACAACAACTATGGCGGACGACTGACAAATGAAGAACGCATCGAGCCGGGCGAATATGAAGATACTGATCCACGCCTCTTTGGGCTGGCTAAGTACCTCGTGGAGAACGGTCATGCGGAAGTCATCGCCGAATCGTTACCCGAAGAAGTCATCGCGCCTATCGTCCCAACCGACCTAGACCGCGACCCGGAACTTGATCCTTTAACGGATGAGGAACTGGCGCTTATCGCCCAAGTCACGAAAACCGAAGTTGTCACCAAACAGCTTTCGGATGAGGAACTGGCTGCACCTGTCGCTAAAACCGCTAAGAAGGGCGGCGGCAAATGAGCGAATTCAAGTATTGGGGCGAAGTTGACGAAACAGGGCAGACCATCCGTGACACGCAGACTTGCGCCGTCACGGGTGCGTTTGTGCCGCATGGCGAAGGGGCGCAATGCTTTATCAGAGAAACGATGTTGTTCTATCGCTTGACCCGTCAGGCGCGGAATGGCATCACGCAAGAACAGCGCGCCACCGTTGAGGAGCAAATCCGCAGCGCCAAGCAGTTAGGTATCTCGCAGGAGACACTTAAACGCATCGCGCCCGAAATACTTGAATGGGTTGACCCGGAAGCCGAACCGAAAGTGAAGCGTAAGTAATGCTCACGACCTTTGATTTAGTGATTGATGAGATGCGAGAGACAGAGGAAAGCTACGTCACGCCAACGGTGCAGGATAAGCAATACATCCTGAGAGCAATAGACGATGTGCTTGCAACCGCCGAGCGTAACACGCGGCGCAGCCTAGCACCCCGTCTTGAGACGCGCAAATTCGACGCTTTACCCATGTCGTGCAATGGTCTGGTTTATGACGATCTACTTTTCCTAGACGCTGAACTGTTGACCGCCTCATCAATCACAGTCGAAGGTTCGGCGCTTGCGGCAAGTGCCTATACGCTATTGCCGCAAGAGGATAAGCACAAAACCAAAATCCAGATCATTGACGGGTCTTGGTTGGGTGCAAGCGTTCCGGCTGATGCTATCGCGGTGGCGGGTGTTTGGGCATACCACACGCAGCCGAGCGAGGCGTGGCTCAACAGTATGGACACGGTGCGGGATACCCCACTGTCTTCATCCAGTCGCACGATCACCGTCACCGACATCAAAGGCGAAGACGAGCGCTTTGAAACGCCGCGCTTTTCACCCGGTCAGTTGCTCAAGATCGGGAGCGAATATATGCAGGTGCGCAAGGTCACGATCTCAGTCGCCGCTACACCTGTCCACACGCTTTCAGTCATGCGTGGAGTACGCGGCACCACCGCAGCCGAATACGCGCAAGGCGCGCCGATCACAATCTGGCGGCCTGACCCAAGTGTCCGCTATTACGCGACGCGGTGGGCAGCTTACAAATTTCAACATCGTGGACAGTTCATCAAAACGCAAGTTGACGGCATGACCGCTATTGAATGGCCTGTGGATATGCCCGATGAATCAAAGTTGTTTTTCGCCTCACTGGTACGTTTGGCGAGGATTAAAAAAGTATGACCGACATTCAATACTTGTACCTTGATGATGCTGTAGAGCGCATCGTAGAAGCGTGGGAGGAGATGACCATTCCGGCATCACCGCCGCGCTTGAAGAAGTCGCTTAAAGTTGTGCAGGCGGCACAGAAGTTCTTACTTCCTGTTCCGACAGCCTTCCCGTGTGTGATGCTTTATCCGGGCGGGTTGACTGCTGGCGATGCTGGCGAACCCTACGACGAGCAGGCGATTACCGTCATCAGTCGCTTCCTGATCGGGAAGGTGCAGAGCAACCTAAAAGGCGAAAATCAAAAACTATTATGGCTGTTTATCCCGTATGCGGTCAACTGGTTCAATGCCCATTCTGACCTTAGCTGGAAGACGGGACAAGCTGACCTTTGGCTAATACCGGGCGGTGCGTTTGTGACATCTGTAACGCGCAACGGCTTATTTCGGGATGACCCGGAGCATGTCGGCTTTGAACTAAGCCACACCTTGAAATTCAATATCGAAAATGAAGAAGCCATCTGGCTAGGAGTTTAGGCTATGGGAAGTCCGTTTAAGCGCTATATAGCTGGCGGCAGTAAAGAGACGTGGGGCGCATTCTACGATACCAACGGCATGTTATGCGGGAGCGTAACCGCGTTGGCTGCTGGCGAGTCATCGTCCCTGCTGCGTCTCAATGCCGTCAAAAAGATGAGTGTGGCAACACCAGAACGCACCCGCGAAAATCAAAGCGGTGATGATATCTCACAAGGTTTTCTCACGTTTGACCCTATCGAGAATACAACCACCGACATTGATATGGGCGTGGGCGACCTCGACCGCGAAGCAGCGTTGCAAGGAACAAAGGTCTATGACGTGGGACCATTCGAGATTGTGGGTATTAACCCACAGATCGAAGACCTCCCGCCGATGATGCTACTCAACCACAGCAGCGCGAAGAAGCGCGTGTATGGGGAACAATCTCAAAAAGGCTATGAGTTCATCATCATGAATTATGGCGAAATTGCAGTCAAAGGCGAGAGTAGCCGTGACGAGCGCGTTTTGCGCGACTACACCCACACGGGTACATGGGAACGTACAACCGTATGGCCTTGGGGCAAGATCATGACTTTGGCTGCTGAAGGGTCGCTTGCCATGTCTGGCGGACGCGCTATTGCAGTAACGCCGCCGCACATTGACATTTTTCAGGGCAATGGTGTGTTAACCACCATGACACTTTCCAAAAAACCGCTTAGCGATCATACCAGTACGAATATCGTGGTCTATCAGCAAGATACGTCTACAAAAGTGTCCACGCTTTTAGTGCCGACTACTGCATGGACGGTTGTTCCATCAACCGGAGTTGTCACGTTTGCAGTCGCGCCCAGCGCAACCAAGCGTAACTACATCGTGTATTTGAGGGCTTCTTAACATGGAACGTGCCAGCGAAAAAGGCGAACTCTTGGGCGTGACTTTTACGGTCTATCGTGAAAACCGTATGGGTCAAGCGCAGCGCGGCATCCTCTATAACGACTTAGTAGGTGCGGTTCGGGGATTTAACGAGGAAGGTAACCGCCTACCGCTTCGTGTTGAAGATGCTGAAATCTATGTTCTCTTGGCAAGCAATAGCTGCGAAATTATCAGCGATGATCCAGCGTGGAATATTCCCGCCTTTCATGTGCCTATCGCGCAGCATGTTAATGCCGTCACCCTTTGGATGGAAACAGAGCCTAGTATCGGGAACGCCATTAGTGCCGCGTTTGATCGGATTAACGCGCCGCTGGTGCCGCGCCCGATTCTGCCTGCAAGTGAACACACTGAGGCGGAAAAAGCAGACCCGAATTTTTTAGACGAAGGCAAGACTACCAAAAAAGGTTAAGCGATCTCGCCCGACAGGTCGCGCTGCGCGAGGCGGGATTGCTTAAAAGCGACCACGAAGATGAGGAGATAGAAGGTTACTTTGACCCGGACATGGTGATAGAAGCCTATTTACACTATCGGGACAAGAACCTCCTACCATTCGACGGTGGCGTACTTGAGCAGCCTAATGGGTTGCTCGATGGGCTGCGACTGATAGACCGTATGGTCTCTTGGTGGCTCGTTGAAAATGAACGCGACGATCCAGACGAATTACCTTCATGGGGTGATTTTATGAGACTAAAGACTGAGTGATCAAATGACCGTTGTAGAAGCGCTGCTTAAACTTAGACCCGACCAGCGAAGCATCGGCGATAGTATCAAGGCTATCGGCTCTGTTGAGTCGCGTCTTGAACAGGTAGGCAAAGGCGCTGAGGCAATCGGCAAGGCCGCCAGCATTGCAGGTCGATCCCTTAAAAATATGGCGGCGCAAACCAACGTCAACCCCGCAACACAAGAATTAGCCACTCTACGATCTGAACTGGTATCAGTGCAGAACGAAGCCGTTAAAACAAGCGCGGCACTGCAAGACATTAAGAAGCCGGATGTTAGCGGTTCGGTTGGCGACATCAGTACATCATTGGGCGCGGCGGGGTCTGTCGCCTCGCTGGCGGGTGGTGGGGCGCTGCAAGGGGCGCTGCAAGGTGGTGGGGATATTGCCGGACTGATCGAATACCTTCCACGATTTGGGGAGGGTATTCAGGCAATTGGCACAGCGGTCAACACCGCGACGGGACCATTGAGCAGTATGGCAAGTAGTGCGCTCTCTGCTGTACCCGGCCTGTCGAGTGCAGGTGCAGGACTCGTCACAATGGGGGTTGTTGGTGCTGCTGCTGGCGCGGCTATAGCATTCGCAGCAGTTGCATTGGGTGACTACAACAAAGGTGTGAACGAACAAGTTAAAGCGGTACAGTCTGCTACAGCGGGTCGGCGCTCCGTCAACGAACAGCTTGCCAGTGGCACACTTTCTACCGAAGTTGCACAGGCTGAGATTGAACGCCTGTCAGCACTCGTTACAAGTGAGCAGGGGGAACTTGCGCGCGCTCAAGAGGCTCGTCGCCGATTTAATGAGGGGTTTGGTGCCGCCGCGGGTATCGTCTCGATATTTGACAAGCGTGAGCAGTTGATTGTCAACCAGCGTAACGAGGCTCAAGACAATATCGATGATTACCGAGGCAGTATTACAGCGCTTCAGGCCGCGATGGATAACGGCAGTACGGCAGCCATTGATCGCGCACAAGCTGAAGAAGCCGCAACGGATGCCGACAAGCGCGGTATTGCCGCCTCAGACGGCGCAAAACAAAACGAGAATGAACTGTCACAAGAACGCGCTCGGTCTGCTCAGGTCATCGCGCAGCTTACCGAGCAGGAAGCGAGTATCCGCGCCGCCGCTTCGCAGCAGTCCGCGCAGACGCGGGAAGATCGTAAGATCAGAGACCGCCGCGCCGATGAAGATCAAAAAGAGTTAGCGATTGCGGCCAATATCCGACTCAAGGCAATTCGCGCAGACGGATTCAAGCAAATCGAGGCCATCACCAAAGAAGCGGGTAAGGCTGAGGTTCAGGCCACCGCGAAGGCGCGCAAAGACATCATCGCCGCCGAAGCGAAGATCAACAAAGACCGCGCCAAGCTGGAAGTCGACAGCCAAAAAGCAACACTTAAACGCGATGTGGATTTCTCCAAAGAACGCCAACGGGCAGCCAAAGCGCTTGACCAGCAAATCTTCGAGGGCGAATTAAGCAACGATATATTGAGCATAACGGTGGCGAAACGCAGAGGCGAAACCGAAGCATCGCAGCGCCAACAAGATTTTGATGCGACTAAGCAGGAAGCCGCAACGCAAAAAGAAGAACGCCTCGCCGAAATTCGTGCTGAGGGCGAAGCGCGTATCGCTGAAATTAAAAGCGGCTTAGGCGAAGAACGCGCACAGATTCAGGCCGGACTTGTGGAGCGCCTCACGGCACAGCGGACGCAGAACGCGGCGGCTGTCGCTGGTGAGCAGGCACAACAGGCCACGCAGGAAGCCAGTCGCCAGAAGCGCAACACACGCCAAGCGGAAGATGATGCGCTGGCGGATCGTCGCCGACAGGACGCGACCAACCGCCAACTCCAAGAAATCACCCGTAAGCGGGACGCTGAACTGCAAGGTATTCAGGCAGTGCAAACCGCCGCGCTCACGATGGTGCGAAGCGTCCAACAAGCCGCCGCAAGCAGGACAACCACGACTACTCAAAGGCCGACGAACAACAGTTCAAGCACTCGACCAACGTCCGGCGGAGGAGCCAGCGGAGGAGGCGGCAGTTTTATTCAATTCGGTAAGGGCGGCCTCGTTCCGAAAGGTAAGGAAGTCTTCGCGCAGTTCGAGGGCAACCGCAATTATGACGAGGTGGTTTTGCCTTTAAATGCAGACACCTTATCCAGACTCGCGCTGAGTATGAATACGGGACAGGGTGGCGGATTCACCATGAACGGCGACATCGTTATCGGGGCAGGGAATCAAGTCACTGTCGATGATGTGCGCGGCGCACTCAAATCAACTGTACGAGAAATTTTAAAAGCAAATCAAGCCGCGCTGTCTGGCGCGAGGTAAGGAAATGCGATGTCGGATTACCACAGCGGCGGCTCGTATCGCTTGCGCGCCGGGTGGGTCAGTCGAGCCGAACTGGCAGCAGAGTATGAGATTGTGCGCTGGCCTAAAGCCGCCGATCAAAGGTACGCCCGATGGAAAATTCCAATGGACGAAGGGCGTTTGACCAATCGTTACGCGGAGGATGTTATCAGCTTAGGCGGCGCGGCCATCACGTTAGGCGAAGGTAACGACTTATGGCCTCTGGGCGGCTGGACAACGGGCATGACCACCTACGTTAAGGATACGATCTTTAGCGGACTCAATTGGGGGAAATTTACGATTATGACGTGGGATAGAAGCGTAGGCTGGATCGTCGTCCAGTGTTACGGCTATCTCAAACGTCCAGCGGAAGCGGGTACGCCCGGCTGGCGGCGGGGATTTAAGAGCTACAAAATTGAATGGGTGATTGTTGCTGATGCACCAGCGGGTCCCGATCTCGCCATCACTATGACGCATCCTGCCCCTGTGGCGGTCAACGTCAATAAGGCCTACACGATCACGGTCAACAATATTGGCTCTGCGACGTATGGGGATGTGGTTGTGAGCGCTGATGTGCTGGCATCGTTTACATTCGTCACCTTCGCAGGGACAGGCTGGACGAGAGAATACTTTGAAAGCGGGGTATGGGTCAGCACCGTTACAACTCCGGCGAATGTCACTAAAGTTCGGGCGACACTGGATGCTTCACTCGCAGCCGGAGCAACAGCCACTACGCTTACGCTGACGATGATGCCAACGCTGACAGACACTTATGATGTGAGCGCCAGCGTGACCACACCGGGCGATGTAAGCGTCGGGAATAATGCCGCAATAGATGTAACGGTGGTCGTGTAATGGTTATCCTCTCAACGCCCGACAAAAACAAGATCACCAACGCCAAGCGTGTCACGGTACAGCCTGTATTTAATGTGGTGCCGCTCGTAGAGGTCGCCAGTGCGACACTTGCCGCAGCTCCTACTATTCCGATGATCGAGATCAGTGTGACCAGCACCGTAGGCTGGGGAAACTTCACGGTGGGGCAGGCCTTCACGATCAAGAATAGCGCAGGCAAAATCAAGACGTGGGGTGTTGTTCGGAAACAGCCTACACCCACCACGTTTTACACCGATGCCAAAAGCGAAGGTGATTTCGGATATGCAAGAGATGTAATGCAGACTGTCATCGCTGGCGATACCTTGCATATTTATCAGCATCGCCCGATGTGGGGGCTGCTCTCTCGCGCCACAGGCGAAGCAGCTTATAAGGCGTGGGATTTGCCCTATGATGGTTCTGGGTCTCGCCCTGTACCCGTCGTCAACATGGGAACACATCAACAGCAGTGGGTCAATACCAGTGGTCGCGCTGTGTTCACACTCAACGCCGGAGGGTCATTCGATTGGTTGTACGGGTCGCCCGGCATCATCGCCTATGCATGGGGTCTGCCTGCTGGTGCGGTTATCCTGTCGGGGAGTTCTACGTCTTCGGTGGTGGTGGTTGATTTGCCTGCTGGATTCTATGAAGTGAACTGCACCGTGACGAGCATCAACGGACGGCAAGCCTCCGGTTGGCGCTGGCTGTTTGCCAACTCGGATAATCCCGCCAGTCCTTATGCACCATTTAATTATAAATATGGACTGGATGCCATCGGTGGGGATGCCTCCGTCAATATTGGGCGTGAACTTTCGGTCACGGTGAAGGGTGAAGCGAAAGCCGCGCTCTATCCCGGCATGATGGGCGTGTTGACCAATCGCATTCTCTTCGACGGTCAGGAATTGGCCGAAGGCGTTATCACCAAGAGCTTTGTCGGGTACATGGATGACATGACCACCGAAGGCCAGCGCGGACGTAAAAGCGTGACGCTCAAGTTTTACGGCCCGCTGAAGCTGGCGCGCAGTATTCCGACTGCAACCCAATTGATGGAAGAAAACACAACGCCGACGGAATGGACTCAAGTCGCTCCGGCTTACACCCATCCGGGCTTTGCGGCTTATTATATCCTCCGCAATCATGCGACCTTCCTTTATAACCATGACTTTTATTTTAGTGCCAACCTGCTTGGGCTGCGCCGCCGTACCTATGGCTTTCGCGCTGAAAACATCGCTTCGCAATTGCAATTCTTGAATGAAATTTCAACGGGCGAAGTCAATTGTCGCAGCGATGGCACCATCTATTTTGTCCGTGAGCCGAACCATCTTCCCGGTGTGCCGCGTAATGCGCTCGATACCAAATACACCTGGACAGAGAACAGCGTCCGTGTGCCGCTGGCGCTTGAGCCAAAACTGAGGCCGGACGTGGCGCATGTCATCCTTGATGGTATCTCACATGATGGCTCGGAGATTCCTTCGACCTATCGGGCATTGGCACCCGGCAGCGCTCAGGGACAAGGGCTGTCCAAGAGCGACCTTCCCGACGTGAGCGTAACCGCCGCTGGCGGACAAACAGAACTTGAATTTTTAGTCGGTGATGCTTTTGCTTATGTCAATAACCCGCTGGCAAGTCTGCCTTTAACTTTGCTGATGCCGCTGGACATCTTCGACCCCGCAGATGACGACTGGCATAAATTGAACGTACCTGAGGATTATCTTGCGTTTGAACCTGATCGGTTTGGGGTGCGATGGGGCGGTAGTGACGGGACCGGTATTCGTGTGCGTCCGGTACAGGTCACGCGCACATGGCGCAAGTTGGGCAATGTCTGGTTGATGGATATCGCTGTGAATGTCCGCACTGAAAGCGACGGCACACGCGGAATCTATCTCCCCATCGAACGCGGCGGGGCGGGTGGGTATGTTGACCCGGACGGTTGGATTGATACCGTTGAGCAAGTCTTTCCACCTGATCCGCCGGAAATTAATTTGGGTGCAGACTTTGCTCTAGCGATGCCTTGGAACTCCTTCGGTGAGCCGGGACTCTCCGAGAACTTTTTAGAGGAAGTCGTGAATTATGCGCGTGTGCGCGACTCTGGGTCTCAAGCGCTGGTTGGTCAAGTCCTTGATGCGTGTTGGTCGAAAGGTTTGCTCTATCCGTCTGTGTTGGTCGTTGTATGGGATGGCGGAATAACGCTCACGGTATCGAGTTGTCCTAATTTGCTATCTCCTGCGCCCATCTGGAATACGCAGACGACGATCGTCACCGAAGGTTTATTCTATGGACGCGCCCGAATCGTGCAGAGTACCACCGCGCCTTACTTTCTGGCGGTGGCCTATCTGTCTAGTTTCGGTGTCAAGATCAAACGCCGTTCCAGCGGTGGGTCGTGGGGGGCAGTGGTCAATGTCGGTTCAGGTTCGTTTATAGATGAAGCTAACGCTAACATGCCTTTGGGTATGGAGATTTCCGGCAGTGACATTTACCTACCGGGAACACTCGCCACCGGACGCTGGAAGTTAATGAAGGCCACCGGGTCAGCGGGAGCGTTCAGCGAGATTGCTAATCATCCGGGCGACGATCAAGCCAGCAGTGAACCCATGTCCACCATCAAGAAAGATGGTTCGGGCAACATCTTTACGACGTATAACATCTATGACGATACGCCCATCAGCACCACAATTAGCACCTTCCCGACAGGTAACCGGATTGACCTGCTTCCTAATACCGAACTGGCGTTGTCATCTGATGAGGCCGACGCTGATCAACAATCTATTCGGTACGGCGTTGATTATCTGGCGCAATCGGATGAGCAGAAATCAGGGACGGTATACACAGTGTCTCAACTGATTGGCAGCTTCACCACCAAACTTTTGTATCCAAGCGTCATTGCGGACCCGCCCGGCGTTAGTGGTACGCCAATCTATTGGCCTCCGGGCAACACGATTGACGGCGCGTATCGCGTGAATGTCACCGCTGAACTAACCATGCTCAACAGTAGGCGCGAGGTCTTATACTCGCAGCGCGTCCAGTTCCACACACTCGATAAAAGCCAGTCGTGGAGCGTGTCGTATATCGGCGCGGCGGCCATCTTTGGGTTTCCGTATTTTGTGCAGTTTAATGTCACGGCGGCGATTAATGTAACCTTCATTACACCAATCGAAAACGTGCGCTTTGTTGAAGTGCGCTTCCTCAGCGACTCAACGGAACTTTATGGAAAGTGGATTAACAACAGTGTGACACTTCCAGAACTCCAACTTGAAGCCGTCTTTGGCAGCCTCATTATCACCAACAAACGACAGGCCGGACGGCGCATGTATCGCGTCAGCGGTTCAAGCATCTGGACGGACGTTACCCCGACAGAAGAAAGAGTACCGCGCCATCCCTTCGCGCTTACGGCTGCTGGCAGCGAGTTACGCATGATCGCTACAGCGCTGGACGGGTCACGCGCTTTCTGGCGTTCTGGTGATGGTGGCACCCTTTGGGCGCAGGGACGCAGCACAAATTATAACTGGCTCAAGCGCTTACAGGCGGGTGTGTTCGTCGCGGGCGGGGACAATAAACTGGACATCTCTATTGATGATCTGAGTACGTTTGAGCCGCGTATTGGGACATGGTTGCAGAACGTGGGGCAGGTAGGCCGCATCGAAAACGCCCTTATATTGATCGAGAAAACACCATGAGTATTCTAAATGAAAGCGACCTGCAAGAGATGTACGTCGCCGCCCGCGACACTTGGTCGACGCATATTGAAACCGCAAAGACCTATCGTGTTGGGCGAGTGCTGACGGATGGCACTGTTCAGGTCTATGTCCCTAATCCCGAAATCCCCGGCATGGTGTGGGTGCGTCCATACACATCTAACTCGCTCGACGGCGAAGCGATACCCGCGCTTAACGTGTCGCTGACTTCGGAGGAAATTGTCCCAAACTGCTTTGTCTCGGTCAAGCCTTCAGCCAAAGGGCTAACCATCGTCGGACGCGCGCCAGAAGATGCGCTCTACCGCGAAGGTGTACCAGTGCGTCCACAGCGCCCGATCAACATTTCACAATTCGATGTAGGGCTGCTGCGTCCGATGTATCCAGTCGTCATGCGCTGTATTGTCTCTGAGGCAGCGTACACGCTGGGCAACCTACGTTATCTTGTCCTCAACCGGGACACGAAAGACTTTACCGCCGATATCCCCGTCACTGTTGGGTTGGCTGTGGGAATACTGGTCGAGATTGACCCGGCAACGGGGACGCTCTATTACACCACCGGGACAACCTTCAACACCAATTTGACGCTGAAGGATGTGTTTAATGTGAATCTCATCAAAACCGTTCAGCCGGGGCGGTTCGCTTCGGGGTGGGTCAAGCTCTACAACGGCATGACGGCAATCACCATTAATGAGGTACTGGCAGCACAGGAAGTCCTCGCCAAGTCAGGCAGCGGGGCAAGCGACATTGTGACCTATCGCGGACAGGTCGTGACATTTAACAGCCAAGTAGTAACATGGAGTGGGTTATGAGCAATGATTTAAGAAGTTTTCCAACTTGGTTTCAATCGGGACTGGATGCCGCTAAAGGCACACCCGCATACTTGGGGCAGACTTATTTCGCCACTGACACCGGAAATAGATACATCGCTACGGGTACAAGCTCATCGGGCGATTGGGTGAGCTTTAGCAGTGCCATTCCAACCCCAACCGAAGCGGGGCAACTCATTGTTTGTACCGCGCCGGGAACTTACGGGTTAATTGATCCAGCAAATAGTAGGGGTCAAATACTGGTCACCAATGCGAGTGGTGTTCCGACACTGCTTACGGTGGGGGCAAACGATCAAACGCTGTTAGCCGATAGCACAACCGCTACAGGTGTAAAGTGGGCTGCGCCTCTACCGAAGACCTCCGCTCGGATTGAAGGAGTCAATGGCACACCGACGTACAGCGTCTCCGCCGTAATCGATTGGGCAACTGAAAGTTATGATGATGCCAATTTCTGGACAAGCGCAGATCGTTCTAGGCTGACGATTGCTACCGCTGGACGGTATCGCGTCTCCATGAACCTTTATTCCACGATCACCATAAATTCTACTGCGGATGTAACAATTCGTCTGCTCAAGAATGGCACATCGCTGTCAGTGCTGTATGGTAGATCTTTCTCCACGACCACAACTGAGATGATAGATGGGGCGTGGGAGGGCGCACTCGCCGCCACCGATTACTTGCAGTGGGAGATACTACTCACCAACAGCGCGACACTCTCTCCCTCAGTTAACGCCGCCAATAACTGGACGGTCATCGCTGCATCATGACAAATTATTGGGAATATCCGGGTTTAGGACACGTCCGCATCGGGCTTCAATCGGAATTACCTACGCTGTTCGACGTGCCTAATGATGGCTTCTGGGCGTTGGATACCGGGAATTATTATCTCTCAAACCTGCTTCGCCTTCCGGTTTTGGTCAATGCTGTGACAGCCGCTGCACCTGTCAATGCAACTTACATTACACAGGTAGCCAACAGCGCATTAACTAACGAGTTTGCTCTAGCAGCTTTGGCAAGTGGCCTACTCGCCGTCACAACGGCTACAGGCGTATTGTCCAGTGTCGTACCCGGCGCGGCGGGGCGAACGCTTGTTAGTAACGGCACGGATTGGATTGTCTCTGAAGGATTGAACGCTGGTCATATCGTGGATGGTCGCCTTACGATTACCAGCGGTGAACCTGTTAATGTATCAAACACATTCGGCACAACCATCTATTACGCCCCATACAGGGGCGCTCAAATTGGCTTGTACTCCAGCGGCGCGTGGGGACTGTATACCTTTAGTGAGATTTCTAAAAGCGTCCCGTCTGGTACATCGAGACAGTGGGCGGTATATGCCTACTGGACGGGCAGCGCGGTAGACATCGAACTCCAACAATGGACGGACACCGGGACACGCGCAACGGCGCTTGTAAAACAAAACGGTTGGCTTGTTAAATCAGGTGATCCCACTCGCCGCTATCTGGGGGATATTGGTAGCGATGATGTCAGCGGACGGTGTTATGATAGCAATGAGCGCGCCTTGTGTTACAACTACTACAATCAGGTCGAGAAGAAGCTCAGGCTGTATGCACTCAGTCCCGGGCCCAACTCGTGGACGGTCAATACTGCGTCATGGCGACCCCTGCACAACGACGATACTCGCCAAATTCAAGTTCTCATCGGTGTGAGCGAATCAACGATCAAGTTGCGTCATGATGGGTATGCCATCAACTCACTGTATTACGTTGGCATCGGCGTACCCGGACCTGGCGCTGGCGCTTACCAAGATGAGAGCGATATTAACGGTGCATCACCAAAGGGCGGCGGACAATCTAGCGCTGAGTACATCGACAAACTACCCGTCGGACGCAAGACCATGTATCTGCTAGAACAATCGCCTTTCGGCACGGCTACCGCTTACTCCACCAATGGCGTGAGCTACTTCCAGATGGGCGGACGCGGCACAATCGACAAATATTAAATCCGGCCTGTTCTAATGTCAAACGTAATTACTCTCTGATAATAGGCATTATCGTTAGTAATGCCCTCACAGACCTATTAATTTAGAATTGATATAACTCACCCATATACTTTACATCTTTCTTTTTCGTGCTACACTATATATGAACATTTATTCTATAGACAACGGTGTTTCTTGTCAGCGACCCCATAGCTAAAGCTAGGGGCTTGTAGCAATACAAGCCATGCTGACCAGACTCAGTTCCCTTCGGGGAACTACGTTAGCGGTGAATATAGATAGGCACTTTGGGGTGACGTTCCAGCCCTGAACGCTGCGGTACACGATTAAACAGGTTGAGGGTCTAAGCCAGTGTCGTGTACACAAAACCACCGCATAACATTGTCGAGGAAGACTTTACCCCGCGCAAGCGGAGGAGGCTTTGAGGGAGAGCCAGCAGGTAACTGCAAATCTCCCTTTCCCTTCGGGGATACTTGTCCGACAGAATTGAAAGGATTAAGGTGCTTACCTCCCCATAGCTAAAGCTAGGGGTATCTCGCACCAATTTTGATGACGCTTGACCCGATTACTGATGCGCCACCCACCCCACCGCAAATGAGTGAAGGGGATTTCAGGCGTATCATCCGTGAGGAAATAGCAGCGCACAACCAGCAGCAGCTTGTGGCTATTGACGAGCGTCTTGCGAATGTGCCGACTCGCGCTGAGATGGGCGAAGCGCTGGAGACGGTTCGGTTGGATGAACGTAAAGCCACCGACAATGCGATTGAGACACGCTTCAAGACTCACAAACAAGCTGTCGCCGATGACATCCGCAACTTGGAAAAGACTTTGCAAGAAACGATCAGAGCCGGGAACGAATCGCTTGGCTTGCAGATGCGCTCTTTCGAGAAAGTCATCAACAGCCGCGATGACCAAGTGAGAACCTACGGTGAGCGGCTGGATAATGTCGAAGCTGAAACACGCGACATCAACCTGTTCATGGATGATATGAATGCGCGCAACCGAAAGATGACGGATTTCATCTTTGGGTCAACCGACATGGAAGCAACACCCGGGTTCGTCACGCTCAAGATGATGTTCGCGGGGCTGGATCGCACTGTAGCAAATGTTGGTACTCAAGTAAGTATCGTTCATAGCCAACTTACCACCATCCAAACGGATGTCAATATTCTTAAAACGGAACGTGACCGTGTGGTGCAATTTTTGGTTCGTCCGTTGAGGTGGACTTTATCCAATGCCAAGACGGCTGCTGTCGGCGGTCTTGTCAGCGGTGGTTTGATTTCTGCTCTTATTAAATTACTTGGAGGTTGAGATGAAAGTGTCCCGTTTCGTTACCTTTGTCCTTGTCTTATTGTTGGCGCTGGCACTGTGCGCCCCCGCCTTTGCTCAGGAAGTCACCCCATCCAGCGAGCCAGTTGTCACCCTTCCATCTGATGAAGCGGTGGCGGTGCCCGAAGCGACGGTTACTGCACCAGAGGTGATCAGCGTCGAGACTGCTCCCGCGCCGGATATTGAACTGGTCGATCTGCTGATTAATCTAGCGACTGACCTTTCCAACAGTGCAGCCGCACAAAACCGCACCGCCTATATCGTGTTTGGTGCATTTGCAATTATTGTAGTTATTGCTTTCGCGGTGACCTTATCGCCTGTGCGGCGCGAAAAACTGATTAATGCGACTGATCGGTATATTGATTATCGCCAGGCGGAAGCCGCTAAGACACCCTCCGCTGATGATGATGCGCGGTGGGCAAAGATTGATCGTGAATTTGAACTTCTTAAATCACAAATTGCAACCGGATTGTCGGTTAAAGATTTGGTAATTGGTGCCAGACGAAACTACGACTACGAAGACATGGGCAAACGCAGTGCGGGTATGCGCGATCCCGACTTTGACCGCGCCGCCGCTCCCGACCCGGCGAAACACGGCTCTGAATAATGCGTGTCTTTCTCGCCCTGATCGCTGTTCTCTTGGTCGTCAGCGCAGCGCTGGCGATCAATGACTCGCAGTGGGGTTTCATCGACCCTACCTCAACGCCCCGCGCTCGGTCTGTACCGATGGACGCAACAGCAGAGGTTACGGCGATGCCCACCCTACCTCGCGGCTGGACGTGTCCAGATGGATATACCCCTGACTATTCGATGATCGGCGCACCGTGTTATGCCGTCTACCCCACGTCAATCAGTCCGCCACCAAGACCAATATCCGGTGACTAGGCCGACATGGAAACCATTACCGAGTGAAACAGGATGGACGGGCATCGGTGAACCCGGCGAAGGCGTGTTGTCTTTCGTCGGGTTTTTGTTTATCGGGGGTCTGCTGACTGTCGGGGCAGGGGTCGTGTTAGCGGTGGTAAACGGAATGCTGGCGCTGGTTATCGGGTGAGGGTAAGAACCTCACCGTCCGACCCCCTCTCCAATGAATGGAGAGGGGGTTGGCGGCGTTAACGCGAGACTAAGAGGGAGGCGTACTCCTTCTTCAGTTCCTCCCAGTACTTCCGGTCAGGGTGACCGGGCAGCAGATAGAACGACATGGAGGAGGAATCGCTCCTCCCGTCCGGGGAGGACGAGTTGGAGTTGATGACCGTCCGGCTTATGCCGACTGCGACGGCACCGTCGGCGAGGACAGTCCGGCCTACGGAGCGCCGGACTGTCCGGCTGTTAAACGCGTTTCCGGAAACGCGTTCGGTTTCCTCTGCCTCTGGAATAGCTTCCAGAGATTCCACGAGGTGGTAACTCAACGATGCGTCCAGCGCGTCGCGGTGGGCTTTGGGGGTCTTTTCTTCCCCAAAGAGTTCAAAGTTTGTGTATTTGGTGTTTTTGTTCATGTTTTTGTGTGCGCCCCCTGAGCGCTTCCTTCATTCGTACCGGAAAACCGTCCGGCGGCGGATTAGCTTGATGGATTTCTCGGATACGTTCCACGCCGCGGGATTGCGTCTGCGTCGTACCCTTCCACGCTTTCACTTAACACCAGATGGATGAGCCGCGATAGATCGATATCGCGCCGTCTGGCTTCGGCTGTGACGGCGGCTAGCTGCTCTGCCGTCACAGCAAAGGATATGCTGCGTCTACCGGGTTTGCGAGGCATTTATTATTCCTCGCTGATTTCCCAAAGGC
>Ga0163155_10001365_pt1 | contig 29531 bp, 36 predicted proteins | sample OliLakLV19SP4G1_FD_148611 | JGI IMG/M metagenome (GOLD analysis project Ga0163155, IMG submission 148611) | Freshwater microbial mat bacterial communities from Lake Vanda, McMurdo Dry Valleys, Antarctica - Oligotrophic Lake LV.19.SP4.G1 | ecosystem: Environmental > Aquatic > Freshwater > Lake >... | reverse complement strand
AGGATCTCGACAGGCGAAAGCTCGGCACGGCTTCGGAGGAGCGCTGCCGCCGGCGCCGCGACGTCGCGCGCCAGGATCCCGTGTCCTAGACCGTCGACGACGCCTATTGTCAACGAATCGTCGTGCCGCACGAAGGCGGCATCGTCGCCGCTCTCGCGTTCTCCCTCGCAGGGTCGCCCGAGGATTGCGACCTGCGAGCCATACGGAACCGGGGCGGCGAACTTACGGGCCCAAATGCAGGTTCCTTCGTCGAGCCGGATGTCGAAGTCGAGCTCGTCCATGAAGCGTTGAACGCCTGCGAGTCCACTGCCGAGCCCACCGCCGGTCGAGATCGTGCCATCGAGGGCACCCGTCGGATCGGAAAGACCCGGTCCGCGATCGGCCGCGATCAGCTCGAGACCCCTCACGCCGCAACGTTCGATCGGCCTGGCTGCAAACCGTCCCCCACGCGCGTGAAGAAGATGGTTGCGCGCGAGCTCACTCGCGGCCACCGCGATGCTCTCGATGACCTCCCGGGGGAGTCCATACTCGCCGCCGAGCTTGCGTACGTACTCGCGCGCGACCGAAATCGAAGCATCGTCGAGAATCGGGATGGTTTCGGCATCACCGATCCATGCGGTCAGGTGGGTCGTTTCCACTTCACCACCGTGACCACGGTTCCGCGCCCTACGATCGTCTCGATGCGAAACTCGTCTGCCAAACGCCGGCTTCCCGATAAACCGAGGCCGAGTGATCCTACGCTGCGCTGACCCGCGGAGAGCACGCGATCGATATCGGGAATTCCGGGACCTTCATCCCGGACCTCCAAGCGGATGCCGGTCCGGCCGCCGCTGCCGATCTGCTCCAAGCGGGCGGTACCTTTCACGGCATGGACACACACATTGCGACACAGTTCCGAGGTCGCCGTCGTGATCGCGGCGGTCGCGAACGGGTCGAAGCCGAGGGTCTCGGCGAGCAGCCGTACCTTGCGACGCGCGAGCATCACATCGTCTTCGGACGCGAGGATCAGGTTCTCACTAGACAGGACTGTCATGGGTGATTACCGGCCGGCGCCGTGACGGCGCGCGATCAGCTCCGAGACGAGCGCGAGCCCAGCGTCCACGTTGAGCGCCGTCAAGACTCCTTCCATCCGAAACCCCATCCGCACGAGCGTGGCGGCGACCACCGGTCGCATCCCCACGACGACCGCATGGGTGCCCATGAGCGTTGCCATGCGGCCCGTGTTCGTCAGCACGCGCCCGACGTAGCTATCGACCATCTCGAGGCCGGTGATGTCGATCACGAGCCCGGTTGCACCCGTCTTGGCGATCGTCTGGAGGATATCCTCCTGGAACGCGTCCGCGATGGTGTCACGAAGCTCGACTTGGATCGACGCCAGCAGCGTGGAGCCGATGCGAAGTACAGGGATGGATCCGTGAGCGCTCACGATTTCTCCGTGGCTTCCGCGGGCGCCGAAGGGTGGTTCCTGGCGCTCGACGTGACACGCTTCCCGATGATCTCGAATGCGAGCTCCAGCGCGTCCGCGAGTCGACTCTTCGTATGCATCGCCGAGATATTCATGCCGAGGTTCACGATCGTCTTGGCGATGATCGGTGAGATCCCAGACAGAATCGTCTGCGCTCCGAGTAAGCGCACGGCTTCGGTGGTCTTGAGCAGGTGATCGGCGACCTTGGTGTCGACGAGCGGAACGCCGGCAATGTCGATGATGATGACGTGGGCCTGCTCCTCGACCACCTTTAGCAGCACCGCTTCCATCAGCTGGTCCGCGCGATGCGTGTCGATCGTTCCGATCAACGGGAGCAGGAGCACCTGCTGATAGAGCCGGATGATCGGCGTCGAGAGCTCGCGAATCGCGGCTTGATGGCGCTCAAGCGCGCCGAGTTGCGCAGCGATGTAGGTGTCCATCGCGAGTGCCGTGTCGAACGCGACGAGCTTCTCGATGCTCTGGTACGCAGCGCGTGCCTGGGCGGGATCCGGGAGCTCGACCACGAGCCGGTCGAAGATCGATCGCAGGTAGCGCGCGTACGCGCCGAGGTACCACTTCGGAGGCACGCCGACGCGCTCGTGGGCGATCCCGATGCGAAGCCGGTCCTGAGCGTACGCCAGATCGCAGCGGCCAGAGAACAGCCCGAGGAAGTAGTCGCGCTGCGCTCGTTTCACGCGCACCAGGGTCGCGTGCTCGGTGAACTGCTTCTTCGCTTCGGGATGCCCGAGGATCAGGCGGTAGAGGTCTTCCACGATGTCGTCGGTATGCTTCTCGGCAAAGGTTTTCAGACCGGCCAGCGTTGTCAGATCATCGGCAGTGATCTCGAAGAAGTCGCGACGACTCTGCAGCTCCGCCTCGTCGAGATTAAGTTTTTCTATGTAGTATTGCAGTGGCATGACTTAGCGTTCCTTTTCGAGTGCGCGGTCGATTGCCGAGACCAGCTCGGCGACTTCGATGGGTTTGCGGATGTGGCTAGCTCGGAGCTCCATCTGGGCGGTAGTGATCACGTGGTCGCCGTGTCCGGTCATCAGGATCACCGGAAGCTCTGGTCGGTCTTCGCGCACCTTTCGTACGAGGTCCGGGCCCTTGAGCCCCGGCATCTCGACGTCGACGATCAGAACATCCGGCCTGAACTCAAACACCTTGGGTAAGGCGCGACACCCGTCAGTCGCGGTCTCGACGACGAAACCCTCTTCCTCGAGCAAGAAGGCCAGCGCGGCCAAGGCGTTGGGCTCGTCGTCGACTACCAGCACGCGATGACCGGCCCGATGGCGGCTCGCCTGGTGTTCGCTGAACTGGCCATCGACGTGGGCCGATGGGGCCGCGGCAGCGCGTGCCAGCGGCAGCGTGAACGAGAAGGTCGTGCCGAGGCCCACCCGGCTCTTGACCGAGACAGTGCCGCCATGCGCTTCGGCGATTCCCTTGGCAATCGCGAGGCCGAGCCCTGTCCCAAGACGACGGGTCTTCTTGGCTTGCCAGTAGCGATCGAAGACGTGAGGCAGGTCTTCTTCTGGAATCCCGCAGCCGGTGTCCTCGACCGAGAATCGCGCGTACTCCGTGTCTGCACGAGCCACGGTGACCGTGATCGAGCCACCCTCCGGAGTGAACTTGATGGCGTTCGTCAAGAAATTGGTCAGGACATGCAGGATCCGGGCGCGGTCACACGCCACGACGATGTCGTGCGCGGGCAGCCGCGTCTCGAGACGAACCGACTTCTCAGACGCCGCCGGCTGCACCGCCTCGACCACCTCAGCGATGAGAGGGCGCGATTCTTCGGGACGGTTCTCGATCGAGAGGTGACCGGCCTCGATGCTGCCGACGTCCAGGAGATCGTCGATCATGCGAACCATTCGCTCGGCCGAGCGCTTGATGATCGCTACTGGCTTAGCAAAGCGGGGTTCGTCCGCCGGGAGCAGGCACGTGCTCAACAGAATCGCGTTGAGCGGATTCCGAAGGTCGTGCGACACGAAACCCATCACAGCGTCGCGACTCGCGATCGCGCTCAGCGCCTGTTCGTAGAGGGTCGCGTTGTCGATGATCGTTCCGATCCGATCAGCGACGAGTTGGAGCAACTGCAGTTCGTCGTGGGTAAACCCCCGGGTGACGCGGGAGGCGACATGCACGACCCCTACCAGGCGGTTTCGAGCAAACATGGGCGCCCCGAGCAGCGAACGGATCCCGGCTTTCCGAAGTGCCGGACTCACCTCCTCGACCTCGTCGAGGTCATCGAAGAACATCGCGCTTCTGGTCGCCGCAATCCTCCCTACTGCGCCCGATCCAAGCGAGCCGCCCGCGTCGTCAATGCCTTCGAGACCTATGCTTGCCCGTCGCCAAAGCGTCTTGCCATCCTCCTCCATGAGCAGCACCGCGGCGACGTCAGTGCCGAACGTCGCGCCCATCGAGCGGAGCACGGCCGTGAGTGACTCGTCGAGAGTCGCGCCCTCAAGTGCTGCCTTAGAAATGGCTTGCAGATCGCGGAGCGATCGATTCGCCTCTTCAGCCTCGGCGCGGGCGGCCTCGAGCTGCAGCTTGGTGTGCTGGCGATCGAGTGCGATCGCGAGCTGGTTGGCCACTGCGCTGATAAACAGCAGATCGACCTCGTCGAGTGCTGCCGCTCCTTCGACCTGCAAGACGCCGAACGCGCCGCCATCGGCGAGCACCAGTGGGAGCGTGACGAAAGCTCGATCGCCGACTTCTTGCTCGACTGCGCAGCCAGGCAGAAGCTCGGATCTGCGTACAACAGTCGCTGGCGCGGCGGAGGCTTGCGCAAGATAGGCGAATGCCTTCCGGGCCTCATCGCAGGCGTGCTCGACCTCGGCCGAACCGATCCCTAGTGCGGCCCACGTGAAAGTTCGGTCGAGCTCGGCCGTCGTATCCAGAAGCACCACGGTGCGGAGGCGCAAGCCTCGCGTCATGATGGAAAGAAACTCGTCGTTGTCTTGCTCGATGCTGGCCGACTGGGCGAGCACGGTCTGGATCTCATAGAGCTGTTCTAGACGGCCGTAGTTCCTCGGCACTGGCGTAAGCTTCCGATTGCGTCCGCCTTCGGCCGGCATGCGCTCCGACGTGGAGATCTGCTCGCTGCTCATGACCGCCTCGCCTTCCTCTTGTGAGTGCCCGCCTTGTTGGATTTGGTCTTCTTCGGCGTCACGTCCTCGTCGTCGTGCGGGGAGATCGTGATGCCGCCGGGCCCGATGACCATGGGATGCCTCCCGCTCAAGTGGCCGGTGTTTCGCAGCTTGTAGACTTCGATGTAGCGCTGGCGCTTGAGGCCTTCCTCCGTCGCGGACAAGAGGATGACACCGTCGACCATCGTCTCCGCGACGCCGAACCGGCTGAGGTGATTCGCACCATAGGGGATGTCAGTCGCGAAGAGGCCGACAGCGCCGACGTTCTGAACGAGCGTGGCGAGCTGGAAGACTTTGGTGCGGATGACCCGCGAATCGTCGATCTTGTGCAGGAACACCGACAGCGAATCGATCGCCACGCGTCGAACACCGGTCGCTTCGATGCGGTCCTTCATCAGCAGCACATCCACTTCGACCAGGATGTCAGGCAGAGGAATGCAGACGATCTCGACCCTGCCGTGCTTGATCTCGGCGTCGAGATCCCAACCGAGACCGCGCGCCGCAGCACGCAGACGTTCTTCGGTCTCCTCAAACGAGAAGATGATGCCTTTCTCGCCGGCCAGTGCTCCTCGGTACAAGAACTCCAAAAGCAGGACCGTCTTGCCGGTTCCCGCCACGCCCGAGACCAGTAGGCTAGAGCCGCGCGGGACGCCATCGCCCAAGAGGTCGTCCAGCTTCGAGATGCCGGTCTGGATCCTGGCGGTCGGAACACCCTCCACCCCGGCCTTGCGCTTGATAATCATGCGGGACGCGAACACTTCGATCCCGGCCGGCGAGATCAAGAACGGAAATTCATCGCGGCTGTGGTCGGTTCCGCGCATCTTGAGGACTTGGAGGAACCGTTGCTGCTCGCCGGACTGCTCGCGCAGAGTCAGCATCAGCATGCCGTCGACGATCGAGAACATCGGGTTGGTCGCCACGTCGCCCGGTCCGTATTCACCGAGCAGGATGGCGGTCGTTTCCCAGGCCATGAGTTGAACCGCGAGCTCGTAACAGAACTTGCGCTGTTCCGACCGGGAATCGGCGAGATCTTCGAAAACCTTGAAGCTGTCGATGACGACCATCGCGGGCTGGAATGCCCTGACCTGCTGCATCATCAGCTTGCTGGCTTCCTCCAAGCCCTTGGCCCGAAGGATCACGCCGAGATCGACGAACTGTATCTCGCTCGCATCGAGCTTTCCGGCATCGAAGAAGCTGAACTGACTGAGGTAGAGCAGGGTCTTCGCAGTCGGTTCTGAGAGTGTGCTGAACCAAAGTACGCGGTGTTCGGGGGACGCGTAGTGAAAGCAGATCTGCTGCGCAAGGACCGTCTTGCCCGCACCCGGCGAGCCACCAAACAGGGAGACCGAGCCCTTCGGTAGCCCGCCCCGCAGCAGGGCATCGAGATTTCGCACTCCGGTCGCGATGCGCGGAAGGTCAGGCTTCTTCATGGATTCTCGTCCTCGCATGGTCTCTTCGGGATGGGCTGATTGGAGAGTTCCGCGTGGAGCGCAGGAGTGAGAATCTCGGCAGTCAGTTTGCCGAGCACGGTCAGGAACTCCACGAGCACGAATGGGACCCCTTCGGCAAGCTGATCCATGCGCAAGTCGCTGCGCGCCCGCAGCCCTTCGCAGTTGAGTCCGGATGCCGAGACCTTCAGCGACCCCAGCTCGGGAAATCGCCTCGTCGCGACGTGGAGCACCCGTTCGACAATCACCGTGAGCGTTATCTCTCCGAGCGCGAGGTGTGAGCGCTGCCACAGTGCGGCGAACGCGTCGTCGAAGGCGCCGATCAGTGCCTCGGTACTGTCGCCCTTCGCCGCACGCTGGAGCCACCCATTCACGACGACGTGATGCTTGCTCTCACAAACCGTCATCGGTCATTCCCCTTGAAAGGTGAACGCTGCAGCGTGAGGCGCTCGGCCCATCGGGCCTGTTCCTCTCGCTGGCAGATTCGGGGCGGTGGACGGCATCTTTCGCCGGGAACCTACATCTCACGACCCGCGCTTACAAGCACCGAGTAGATCCCAGTCCACTAGCGCCTTCTCCAGGCGCCAGATCGCTAGGTGAAAGCAGATATCAGCGCAAATAATTATAGTAGCAAAGATACTCGTCAATCATCGTGATCGGGAACCTGCTGGCGAGCTCCTGCGCCAAGAGGCCATCGGCACCGTAGGCATCCTGAAATCGTAGTCCCGCGAGGGCAGAAGCGCGTACCATAAAAGACGCGGTGTCGATGTTTCCAAGTTGTGGGTGCTGAGTGGGTGGAAGGCTTGGCTCGTCTGTTCTTGTTGCTAAGCCCCACGTGAGGAACACAGCATCCGTATCGATGAACCGAGCGATGGCAGCATGCCAGCTTGGATGAATGATGTTGTCGTCGTCGAGAAAATAGATCCAATCTTCTGGCGCGTACTTGAGCGTGTCCAACGCGTAGTTCCTGTGTTGATGTCCCCAAGCGCCAGTGAATGGGCTGTGGAGCTGCTCAGAGCCAAATCCGGCTGGTTTCGCCCTTGCTTCATGGTCGAACACCACGACCCAGTTGCAACCTTGGGGGATACTCGCCTGCAACTGGGGGAGGTTTTCGGGGCGGCAACAGGGAGTGATGATGTGGATCACGGGGACTTAACGCTTACCCTGGAATTCCGTGGGATGAACGACGCCGCCAGCGTAGTTCTTCTCGGAGATGGGCTCGAGCGGTTGGGCAACGTGAAAGCAGTTGCCGATGCCACGGGTTTCTGTGTTCCCCTGGAAAGCGGCCCAGCGCACACCGTTACTAATGACCTTGAGGACGTCTGGGTGGTGATAGGTTGGGTAAGCTTCGTGCCCCGGCCGAAAGTAGAACACACGCCCACGGCCGCGGTGCCACACGGCGCCACTTCTAAACACTTCGCCGCCCTCAAACCAACTAATAAACAAGAGCTCATCGGGGTCCGGGATGTCGAATTGTTCACCGTACATTTCCTCATTTTCAATCACAATGCAGGCTGGAATGCCCTGTGTGATCGGGTGATTCGGGTTCACGACCCAGAGCCGCTCTTTCTCCGCAGCTTCACGCCACAGTAGCCCACAGCTCGTGCCCATGAGGCGCTTGAAGATCTTTGAATAGTGCCCTGAGTGTAGAACCACGAGGCCCATGCCCTCGAGTACACGCCGTTGCACGCGATCGACCACGCTGTCGGCAACTTGACCATGCGCCACGTGTCCCCACCAGACGAGCACGTCCGTGGCGTTCAGCACTTCCTCGCTCAAGCCGTGCTCCGGCATTTCGAGTGTGGCGATGCGTGCCTCAACGCCGAGATGTTCGCGTAAGCCTGTGGCGATGGGCGCGTGCATTCCGTTCGGATAGATGCTCTTCACGAAATCATTCTTCTGCTCGTGAACGAACTCGTTGTAGATGGTAACGCGGGGCTTTTGTGGGGACTGAGTCATGCTGGCAGGCTTTCTTGAAGGGAAAAATGTCCGGAGATTTGATCGATTTCAGGTGAGGGTGTCGAGGCTGATGCGCCGGCCATTCCGTGCTGCGTCAACGGCGCCGAATACCATGTTGATGCTGTGGATGTTGTCAAAGCAGCTGGTTTCCGGTTGTTGACTGGAAGCGATGGCACTCACGAAGTCGTCGAGGACGTGCTGTTGCGGCGTTTTCTCGGATTGCAATAGGGGTAACGCGTGTTGACGGCGTACGGCGTAGTGTGGGTCAACTTCGTAGTGCTCAATGACGCCGTTTTCGTAGCGCAGCGTGCCGCGGCTGCCCTCGATCAGCCAATTGCCATTCCAATCCGAGAAGGAGCCCTGGGTGCACCAGCTCGCGTTGTAGAGAGCACGCACGCCTCCCTCCATTTCGAAGAGCACCGCACACGAAGCATCTCCTCGATAATTAGACCACGGCGGGTTCCAGGCGCTGGCTGACACGCTCTGGGCGTTTTTGCCCGTGAGGTAACGCAACAGATCGAAGTGGTGGATGGACATGTCCACGAGCACTGGAAAGTCCATTTCGTGGCGAAAACCTCCCTTGAAATCGTGCCCCTTGTAGAACTCGACTCGAACCTGACCGATCTTTCCAATCAGGCCTCCGTCAATCGCCGCGCGCAGCGTCGTCATGCCCGCCCCGTAGCGATAATTCTGTGAGATCGCGTAAGTGCGCCCGGAATCTTTGGCGGCTTGGAGCATCGCGGCACAGTCGTCCGGACTTTCCGCCATGGGTTTTTCGCTCAACACGTGTAACCCTGCCTTGAGCCCGAGAACCACATGTTCACGGTGGAGGGTCGGGGGCGTCACACAGATGAGCGCGTCTGCTTGGCCGTTAGCTAGTGCGGCTTCAAGCTCGGTGTGGCAGCGATCCTGAGCCACTCCCAATACTTGCGCTGCTTTGTGCAACGCGACAGGATCGCGATCGACGAGGCCCACGACCTCCGCGTTGGCCGCGCCCTTCAGCGTGTTGACCCAGACGTTTCCAAACCCGCCAACTCCAATCAAGATAAATCGCATGGCTCGATCTCCGATCCGACGGGCGGGAACGTAGCGTCCAGAGCACGGTCGGATTCGTTCAAGCTTCTGGCATTTTGAGCACTTTTGCGTCGCATGAGGGCAACACAGTAATTGGCTGGCGTTGTCGAGGCCATGGACAGAATCGCAGTGCTGCGGCTGCCTGAGCCGTGAGCCAGCGCGCGAGGGGCACGACCGGGATAAGGTGGCCAGGCCGCGCCGCAGGCGTGCCAGGTGAGCTGCTCTTTTCGTTGCTTGGAAGATAGTAAGCATGCTTACTATCTTGCGTTCGACTTTGAGATAGAGGTTACGGACAAGTTTGGGAGCACTTGGGGATGCTCAACCTCTGCGCGGGCGCGGCGCCGAATCTCCACTAATGCTCGGCTCAAAGAACGCGCAAGATCTATGCTGCTGGATCAGGGCGGAGGGAGGCAACTTGTGAAACAAGCACCACGAGCCAATGCGGGGGCTCGCGCACGAACAGCGACGAGTACGTCGGGGGTCAGTCGAAGATGTCGAACCAGCTCCGTTTCTTTCGCGGATCGCGGCGGTATTGATCATCGTCGTCATCATCGCGGTATCGAACTTCGCGCGGAGGCGTGTTGTTTTGCTGAGGTGCGACCTCGTCGAACTCACGCGTCGCGCGAGCGATGAGCTTTTCGAGCTCACCGCGATCAAGCCATACCCCTCTGCAGGCATGGCACACGTCGATAACCACTCCATCCCGCTCGCGCTCTTCGAGGGCGGGTCCCTGGCAGCGTGGACAGTTCACGACGCTCTCCTGAACGCGCCAGATGCCTCAAGCCCTCTAAAACGACCTCGGTTCTTCATAGTTTCTCTCCTTCTGAGAGCGCCACGGTGGCGCGACACTTACTCTCTAAGTCCTGACAGTCATGTAGACCATAACGAAAGCTCTACGTATTATGTCGGTATGAACGACATAATGGCCGCGCGGATGGATTGGGTCAACGATCGCACGGCCCATCCGCGCTGTAGACAAGCTGAAACAGGCCCAATTGTGCTATGGCGCGGCGAACAATGGCGCTTTCCGATTTTGAACAACTAGGCCTTACTCCTCGCGTGTGCGATCAAGGCGCGCCTCTCTTGGCGTACTCCGAAGGTCCGCCGCGAGGCACTAAGCTGGTGCTGGTGCACGGCTTGAGCGGGCGTCGCGACTCGTTTCTGAAAGTATTCCCCGAGCTCGTCAAACACTTTCATGTGTTTGCGTTGGATCTCCGAGGTCATGGGAAATCTGGGCGAACACCGCAACATTACGCTCTCCGCGACTACGCGAACGACGTCCAGTGTTTTCTCGAACGAGTGGTGGGGCCCGGGTCGATCGTGTGGGGCCAATCGCTGGGCGCTGCCGCATCACTGCTGGCTCTTTGCCAACGTCCAGCGCTTGCGGTGGGGGTCGTTCTGGAAGAGCCGCCGCTCCTCACAGCGCCCCCGAATGCGATGGGCTCCGTGTTTGAGTTCTGGCAGTCACTCGTGAAGCAGCAGCTCGACATTTCGGCGCTAGAAGAAGCCTTGAGAGCTCAAGGTGGCCTGTCACCCTTTCAGGTTTCCTACAAGGCCGAAACTCTCGCTGACCTCGATCCCGATGTCCTGGCTTCCGCACTTGCTGGCGAGATTACTTCCACGGACCTTCTCGGGCTTTTGCCGCGGCTTTCGCTACCCACCCTGCTCATTCAGGCAGATCCCGCTTCGGGTGGTATCATTCCGCACGCCGTCATCGCAGGGTTGCAGCCGCTACCAGCTAACATCACCCACCACGCTCTGCTCGGGGTTGGGCATAAGCCCCACGACGAGGTGCCGGGAGCCACCGTTGAGCTCGTCCTTGGATGGTCCGAAACACTCTCAGCTCCGAAGACCGAATGTGGCATGTGCGCGTTCGTGGCAGGCAAGCTGAAGGAAGAGATCGTTTTTGAAAATGAGCTTTGGCAGGTTCGCTCGTTGCCGGGTGCGGTGCCGATTCCTGGGTGGCTCATGCTGGTTTCGAAACGGCACGTGGCTGGCCCCTTCGATTTTAACGACGCCGAGGCTCTCAGCTTTGGGCCGACGCTCAGGCACTTGAGTCGCCAGCTTCGCAAACTCACGGGTGCTTCCCGGATCTATGTGGCAGCCCTAGGTGAGGCCCACCCGCACCTCCACTGCCATTTGGTGCCCCGCACTGAGGATCTTCCGGGCGGCGCTAAGGGGTGGAGCGTGTTCGATCTTCAACGTCAGGCCGTGGAAGGGTCGATTCCCGTGGATCGAGCACAGGTCCTAGCGATGCTCACAGAGATTAAAGCTGCGCTCTTGCACGAGCCTTTACCCTGATGCGGCGTTGGGACGAGATTTTCTAGAACTGCGGGACGTGCGGCGGGCGTGATCCCAACGAAATCCCGAGGGCCCGAGTAGTTGGTGAAGACTTGCCAGCCCGAGGTGACCGGCTTGAAGACACCGCCACTCACGCCACCGTGGGTCTGGAAGTTGTCGTACTGGCTATTCGTCGAAAGCCAAGAATCAAGACCGACTTGCCCGAGGTAGCCGAGCTGGTTGCAGTCGGTCAGATCCGTTCCCGCTTGGGAATGCAGCGCATGGCCTGCACGATGACGATGGCTTTCACGTCGGCCCAGTCCACGCCGAATCGGGTGCCGAAACCGTGAAAGTTGTAGCCGACTTCACTGTCTTCAACCGTTCGCAGCGCCGGCACGCGTCCGCCTGCGGATCCCCCGCCGTTGTAAACACGAGGACATCGCGCGGTTCGTTCGCCCGGGCCCAAGTAGGCGACCCGCCGACCACCACGAGGAGCATCGCCATGACAAGGGCGCGGCCGCGCGAGCTTGTCGCACTGCTTTGTCAAAATCGTCGGGTTGCGCGGCCTTTTCGGCGAGGCGTTTGCTGTCGAAGGCGCCGTACTCCTGCGTGGCGCGATCGACTGCGTCCTCATGGGAAATTCGTCCGGCGTGGGTGAGGATGTCGCGCTCGTTGAGCCGCGGGAAACCATCGAGCTTGGCCACCCAGTCGCCCATCCGCATGGCGATACGCCGCATGGCCTGACCCTCGGCGAACACGAGGTACTGCTCGACCAGGTTGTTGAGCGCGGCCAGTTCCGCCTCATCCAGGTAGTTCTTGGCGATGATCGTGTCTTCCTTGCGCGGCTTGGCCCCTCGCCAGTTCGTGAGACCCATGTTCGACTGCTTGCAATCCGCGCGGGCATGGATGATCTCCGCAGCGGTCTGGCCGGTGATCGCCCAGTGCACTTTGTTCTGTACCGTCTTGAAGAAGCTGAGACTCGTTTCCGACGTCGCATCGTAATCGAGACTGGTCGCCCAGATCCGGAACTGCGTCGCGACACGGGATTTGATCCGGTCTCCGACAGAGATGATCGCGTCGAGGTTATAGAAATTCGTCGAATAGTTCTTGCCGTCCGTCGCAGTCGTAAAGAAATTCTTTACCACTGCCGGTTGGGCAAGTTCTTGCTCCTCAAAGATGTTCTTGAGGTGCTGCCCGACGTTCTGCTTAGTCGTCTGAAACAGATCGGCCATCAGTTGCTGCGTCAGCCAGACCGTTTCGCCCTCGAAACGAACATCAAGCTTGATCGCGCCATTCTCAGCCTCATGGATCAGGAACTCGGATTTTCCGGGGAGAGCTTTCATTAACGGGGTTGCTCGATGGCTCGGGACGGGATGCGGTGGGCCAACCGCCATATAACAGCAACCTACGACGGCGCGCATAGTTCATTTTCGGCAGCGAAGCTGGAAGGTAAATCATGAGAAAGAAGCAAATCGGATCAACGCTGGAGTCGCTTTTTGATGAGCTGGATGAGCGAGAGGAGCTTGACCTTCTGACGCAGAAAAAGCGGGAAGGTGGCTTAATGGGGGACAGTCCTGCTGGGTCGATTCGTCCGCCCGCTGGCGCGGTTCGTGCTTCGGTATCGTTGGATGAGCTTGCCGAGCAGCAAGGAATTGGTCCCGCCGCTGACTTGGACGAGTTTGCAGTGTGTTGGCCGGCTGATGACGAGCCGGATGCATTGCATGCTTTCGTCAGGAACCAACGCGCTCCAGGTCAGCGGCTTCACTGAAAGCCATCCGCGCACTACCGCTCGCAAGCAATCCCAGTCGAATCTAGCGGTGGACCCGGAGTTGTCCCGCTTGCTCGCAGAAGCCCGCACAAAAGAAGTGTCCGAGGAGGACCTTCACGAACAGCGTATTAGCTTCGCATTCGGCAATGCCCCTGAGTCGTCGTACATCACGAAAGAATCCGTGCGGCTCGCCTCGCAACACATTCGGCTGAAGCCCTGAGCCGCGAACTGCCCGGTCATGTCAGTCCGAGAATCAGACAGCCCTGAGCTCTTCGCGCGGGTACAGGAGCAAAACCTGCTGCGGCAATACGACTTGCTGACCAATTGCATCGAGATCGGGCTGATCAAGAGCGTCGAGGGGTTCGACTAGCTTCCGGACTCGGAAATCCGGCTCGTCTACGCAATGTCTACGCAATTCGATGCAAGCGCTATCTGCTTGAAATAATTAATGTTATTTTCAATGACCCCACGCGGCAATGCGTACGAATTGCGTGCGAATTGCGTAGACGAATCAGTCATTTGTGGCGCTCCAGTGGTGCGGGTCCGGGATACCAGCGGGCGGCTTTGGTCTTGCCCGCGGGGTGGGCGATGCCGTCCCTTTTCATCTCGCGCAGCAGGTTCTGAACCTGGCTGGCCTTCATCCCTGGAAGCACCTGGTTCAGTTCGCCCAGGGGACTGCCGTCTCTCGCATTCCGTTCGATATGCTGGCGCAGCAGTGCCTTGTTCGTTTCTCGATCAAGGCCGCGGCGCCGTGTGTACTCGCCTTGCCTGCCGACAAACGTGTAGTAGCGACGCGACAGCGTCAGTTTCCTCGCCGAGGGGCGCTCGAGTGCCCCAATAGCAATCAAAGGTTCGATGCGCTGCTTTGCGCGTTCCGGAATATCCAGTTCGCGATGAACGGCATCGAGAACGATCAGGTCGTCTAAGCTAAGTAAACGCTGAGTCTCGGCGCCCAATCGCTCCAAGAATCGAAGGAAGCCCTCCTCCTGAACTTGGCCGTGGAGGATGACCGAGACAAGGAATTCGTCGCTCCCGGTGAAATCGGGCGGCAGCTTGCCCTCCGAAACCGCCGCGGAAAACATTCGGTCTGCTCCCTGCCCGGAGCGCTCGACCAGCCCACAGCGGGCAAGCGCATCGGCCAGTCGTCGATTGCGTGGCGACTGTCGCTCCAAAATGTTTGCTGCAGTGACCCCAGCCGGAAAACCCCCAGGACTATCGATCTGGATCCACTTGGGATATTGCTTCACGAATACCGAACCGCCGAGCCGATAGTCTCGGTGGCTGACCGCATTGAGGATCGCCTCGCGCACTGCCGCCTCGTTGAAGGTCGGAATCTCGCGGCGGAACAGCCCGTCCTGCAGCGAATACAGATCATTTCTCAGGTTGATCGTGTGCCAGAGCTCCTCCTCAAAGGCAAGGAAACCCTCCCGGTGCTCTTTCCTCTGCTGATACGAAATGGAACCATCCTCTGACCGGTACTCGAAAACCACTTCGGCTTGTGCAAGATGGCGTCCGAGTGCGCGTCGAGTTCCGAATAGGATGAGAGCGGCGAAAGTCAACGAGCCGTCTGCCGTCAGCTCCGCATCCTCCAGGAGACGTTCCACCTTCAGATCGCGCAGATCCGATCTCTTGGACCTTTCGCTCCACCTAGCGCGAAATTTTTCGATCGCTTGCGGATCGAGATCTGCAAGGGTTGCCGCACGACACACTTCAGCTGAAAAATCAGGCTGTGTTTCGGCGAAGATCCGTTGGAGCATATCCTGGGTCATCGGAGCGAGCTCCTCGCCGCTACGCATCCAATAAGCGCCCTTGTATTGAATCGGAAATCCAACCGGCCGTTGCGGAACATCAACGACAACGACGCGTCCCTCCGGATGCTGGATTACGTCGGCGTCGATCCGCAGGCGAAGGCGGTCGACCAGTCCGGCTTTGGTGCGTTCCAGCGATTCGAACTCCTGCGTGCCCACGACACGACGGGGCCGCTTGTCGGTCACGCCTAAGACGATCCTGCCGCCGCCCTCGTTCGCCAGCGCCGCGCAGTACTTGACCAGCTTCTCGAAGTCGAAGTGGTTCTTCGCCTCCTTGAACTCAAGATGCTCGTCCTCCTTGAGGGCGAGCAAATCGACGAGCTGGCCAAGCGTTGTCGTCACTGAACAATCACCTTCTTGCCGGCGTCGATGAGACGCGCGCAATCCTCGCGAATACCATCGAGCGCCGCTTCGAGCTGCTCCTCAGTTCGGAAGATGCTCTTGCCCTTCTCGTCTCGCAGCCAAAGCCAAATGTGCGTATCGAGCAGTAGGTTCACCCCTCGACCTCTCCGTCAAAGTAGCGCTGGATGTCAGCCGGCAACGGAGCATCAAAGTCGTCGGCGACATTTAACTTGCCCGCCAGGGTCCCAAAGCGTCGTTTGCTCGGTTCCGAAGCGGGAACGGAACCCGTGAGTGCCTCGGTGCTCAAGTCTTCCATCACGATCACCTCGACGCGCTTGCCAGCAAATTCTTGCAGATCAGCGTGCGTCAGCGTCTTGCCAGCCACGACCGCCGTAAACTTCAGAGCATGTGCCATGCGATATCATCGCACCAGGTCGATGGTGGTTCCAGAAACCTGCGGGTCCCGGGCCATTCTTGGCGGCAAAACCTCGGCGTTCGATGGCCTCGGGGTCGCAACTTCTGCCCGTCTGTGGCGCACGTCGCCCGCGTTCTTCGAAAGCCTCGTCCTCGATTTACTGCCCGCCATGGGTTACGAAGTCCGCTCAAGCCTCAAAGGGAAACGAAGCTTGGAAAGTAAATCATGAGAAAGAAGCAAATCGGAGCAACACTGGAGTCGCTTTTTGATGAGTTGGATGAGCGAGCAGCGCTTGACCTTCTGACGCAGAAGAAGCGGGAAAGTGGCTTAATGGGTGACCGTCCTGCTCAATCGGTTCGTCCGCAGCCCCCTGGCGTGGTTCGTCCTCCGGTATCGCTGGACGAGCTTGCCGAGAAGCAAGGAATTGGTCCCGCAGCTGACTTGGACGAGTTCGCAGCGCGCTGGCCGGCTGATGACGATCCGGATGCATTGGATGCTTTCGTCAGGAACCAACGCGCTCCAGGTCAGCGGCTTCACTGAAAGCCATCCGCGCACTACCGCTCGCAAGCAATCCCAGTCGAATCTAGCGGTGGACCCGGAGTTGTCCCGCTTGCTCGCAGAAGCCCGCTCAAAAGAAGTGTCCGAGGAGGATCTTCACGAACAGCGTATTAGCTTCGCGTTCGGCAATGCCCCCGTGTCGTCGTACATCACGAAAGAATCCGTGCGGCTCGCCTCGCAACACATTCGACTGAAGCCCTGAGCCGCTCAGTTTTACCTGCCCTTGGGCATGGTGACCCTGACAAAGTCGTCGGTCGCCTCGAAGTGTGCATCCTGGCCCGTTTTGGCGCGCACAAGAGGAACAATCTTTCGACGAACACCCATACCGCGTGCATCGACGTAGCCGTAGTCACGCAACGTATCGACGATCAATGGGTTCCGGGGCGAACGTTGGCCCGCGAGCATTTTCTCTATCGTCATTGAGTTTTGAAGAGCACCAGGACTCGTGATTTCAAGCCGATCGGAGTAGGCCACCACTTCAACCTCGAGCGATCGGGTCCAATCTCGGTGGGCTATGGCGTTGAGCAGCGCCTCCCGCACCGCCTCTTCGGGGTAGTCGAAGTGTCGAATCCGACGAGCGCCTTCGCTGAGTGCCTCTTGCTGCGCGCTAATGAAGGGCCGCATACGTTCTAGGCATCGCTCCACAAGGCCGAACTCAACTATGGAACCATCGGCATTCGTCAATGGGGCGATGGGCACGTCCAGCAGCGAATCATCTAAGGCACTATATTGCTTATCGTCTCCGCGGAATGCCATCCAGCGCACCCCAGCTTGCGGAAGTGCGCGCCGTAGAACGCGACCAAACAACACAAGCCCAGCTATCGTGCAAAGGATGCGCTCATCATCGTTGCGAACCATTAACCCGATCGCCGTGCCGGACCACGTAAGGTTTGCTGGTACCTGCTCGAAGGGTCACTACTGCGACGCGCACCTCATCAACGAGAACCTCTTCATAGAAGGGCAAGATCTGAGGATGAATGTAGCGTCCGAACACGGTATCCATCAGCCAGCGTTCAGTGTCAGAACGGGTGAGTCCGCTGACGCTGCCATCGTCCTCCACCCCGAGCAGAAGGCGGTCGCCGTCAAAGTTAGCCAGGGCAACCAGCTCTTTGGCAAGCTGTTCCGGACGCACGTCGTCGCGCTTAAACTCAACGCCGGAGTTTTCGCCGTTGGCAATGATCTGCAGCAGTTCAGACTTCAGCATGTTGATATACCGAGGTTAGACGTGTCGGTGAGCGTGTCCTTATCCACGCGTCCCACGCGAGACCGCTTCCCTAACCTTGGCGGAGATCTTGTGAGCGAACAGCGTGCAGTTCACCCACACCTCCGACGCGTCAAACTTGGGTGCGGGGCTCTTGGCCGCCTTCATCAATTCCCGCATGGTCGCCAACCCTTGCCCCTCGCCCTGGGCCAGCCCCATCCGCATAAAGAGCCATGCCAGCGCTTGATTCCGCCACTGCGGCCCTGACTGGCCCGTTCGCAATTGCTCCAGAGTCACACCCAACGGCAAGCCACCCGGCGAGTGAAACTCCATGCGATCCGCAAAGGCCGTCACGCGCGTCGGGTCGGCAAGTTCGTAGTCACGGTGGGCCAGAGCATTTCCCAGCGCCTCGTTCAACGCTCGTTCAGGATAGCGATCGATGTTCTGTCGCTGAGTGCTGGTCTTGTCCATCAACAGCGTCTTCTCGGCAGCAACGAGCCGAGACAACTCCAGCGCCTGCTCAAACAATGATCCCGTCAGCTCACGACGGTCGGCGTAGTCGGTAGCTCTGGTCTTTCCGGGGTATCTCGAAAAATAAGAAAACGCACCGGGAATGAACCGTTGTGGCGAACGGCAGATTCACGTCATCGACGGTCGCGCCCTGGCAGGGTCGTCGGTCCCATGGCTCCATGGCGCCTTTGCGAACGAGTAAATCCTTGAGAAGCCCGTTGCGCGCCTTGATGGTCGAGCGGCTGACGCGAACAAAGTGCTTGGCTCCATCCGTAGCTCGACGGAACGTGTGAGCAGCACCGGTCGCTGGCTGCATGAACACTAGGTCAGCTCGGACGCATGGCACGACTTCAAGGTCTTACTCGTTCTCAAGCGGGCCTTCGAACCAGGGGAGAGTGGTGGTAACCCACGATGGCGATGTCGGAACACTCGCCCGTCAGACTCTTGATTTCGCGATCCGTTCTAGTTCTGCTGCGACGGCGGGCTTATCGATGCGCCCCTCAGCCACACCCATCGTCAGCTCGTAGAGAGCCTCGGATGGATGGTCGATGCTGATCCCGTTGACGTCGAGGAAGACCACGGCCGAGAGCATCCCGGCCCGCTTATTCCCGTCCACGAACGCGTGGTTGCTGACAATGTGAAACAAGTACGCCGCCGCCATCGCGAAGGGCCCATCATGAGAGAACTCGCCGCCGAATGAAGTCTGCGGCTGTGCCACTGCGGACTCAAGCAGCCCGCGATCCCGGAGGCCAGCCGAGCCGCCGTAGATCTCGAGCTGCGTCGCGTGCAGCTCGATCACGTCATCGACGTCAGAGGAACAGCGGTTCGTCCAGGCTCACTTGACCAGCTTCCGAAGGGTATCCTCGTGGACGGAGATCATCCGCTTCGTCGACTCGCGGATGCGCTCCTTCTTGCTGAGCTTGACTGGCCGAATGATGAGCGCCTCACCGTCGGTCTTGATCTCGAGGGCTGTGTCCTTCGTGATGTCGAGCAGCTCAAGGATCGGCCGCTCAATGATGAGCCCGAGGCTATTGCCAACTGCGGAGAGTTTCTTAATCATGGGAGCCTCGTTATACGTTCGTACGAACTAAAGCATAACGCTATGCCCGGCCCACGGCCAGCCGGGAACCGAAATTGGTGTCGGCTCCCAAACTATTAAGATTGCTCAGCTTTTAAGTGGAGGCGCCCGGGAATCGAAGGGCACTTTGGCCGCGCCACTCGCACGGATCCAGGCCAATACGGCTCGATTCGTCATAGCCGACGGGCCGCAATCGCCACCGCGTCCTCACCCAGCGAGGCCAGCCTTTCGGCAAGGTCGAGCTTGCCGCGCTCGGCAGCCACGAGAATGCTCGAATCGATCAGCGTCCCCATGGTGACTTGGGAGCCTTGGGTTGCCGTTTGCTCACGCTTGAGGAACTGCGCGTCCGGCTTCGGCAAAGATGCAACGACGCTGGCTAGCTGGCGGGCCGTGCGGGCAACGACGCGAACCGGTGTGAGCCGGCAAACCGCTTCGCCGCCCTTCTCGATGAGGAAATCCTCACCACGGTAGTGCACACGCGACAGGACGTCGGAGAAGGACCGTGGCGCTCGGGTAGCTGAAATCGTCGTCGCTATGTGAGTATCAGATTATCAGATTCTTCGAGATTGGCCAGAGAGTAGTCGGCGACTAACGGTGCGACGCGTTTGACCTGGTTCATGGATCTAGATAATTCGTACGCGGAAGAAACGGTGCTTTCCTACTTTGATCACGTGCTCGCCTGAGCTCAGTGTCGCCGCAGAATCGCTCACCTTTTCGCTGCCGACGGCGATGCCGCCTTGGGCAATCAGGCGCCGCGCTTCGCCCTTGCTGGCCACCAGGTTCGAGCTCAATAAGACATCGACCAGAAGCGCACCCGCTGCTGCGCTCACTTCCGGCATGAGATCTGGCACGCCGTGCTTGGTGAAGATCTGAGCAAACTCGGATTGGGCTTGGTCGGCCGCAGGGGCGCCGTGAAAGCGGGCGACGATTTCATGAGCGAGTTTTTCTTTGGCATTCTTGGGATGCGCATGACCACCGGCAACGTCACTCTTCAATTGCTTGAGCGCGGCCGGCGTCAGCGCGCTGAGCAGATCGTACCACGCCCACATCAGGTCGTCGGAAATCGACATGGCCTTGCCGAACATTTCGCGTGGTACTTCTTCTAGCGCCACATAGTTGCCCTTCGACTTTGACATCTTATCGCCGCACAGAACCCCCCCGTCCATGCGCGCATCGGTTCCCAACAGCAGCGGTGTGGTCATGACCATCTGCGGTCGCAAGGAAAAATCGCGCATCAGCTCTCGCCCCACCAAGAGGTTGAAGAGTTGGTCTTGCCCACCGAGCTCGATATCGCACTTGAGTGCGACCGAATCGTAGCCTTGGACTAGGGGATACAGAAACTCGTGAATGTGGATCGGCCGGTTGCCCGTGTAGCGTTTGTGAAAATCGTCTCGCTCGAGCATTCGCGCTACCGTGTATTTCGACGACAGCTTGATCATGTCGCTCGCACTCATCTTGCGAAACCACGTCCCGTTGTAGGCCACCTCCGCCGTCGCACGAGCGAGCACCTTGAATGCTTGCTGCGCGTAGGTTTCAGCGGCGGCCTGCACTTGCTCTTCGGTCAACGCCGGTCGTGATTCGTTGCGACCCGTCGGATCGCCAATCGCGGCGGTAAAATCACCGATGAGAAAGACCACCCGGTGTCCGAGGTCCTGAAACTGGCGCATCTTGTTCATCAACACGGTGTGCCCGAGATGGAGGTCGGGAACGGTGGGATCAAATCCCGCCTTGACTACCAGTGGCACAGATTTGGCTCGCGACTCGGCCAGCCGCTTTTCCAACTCGCCCTCGCCATGAAGGTCCGAAACGCCGCGAAGGAGGACTTCTAGCTGCTGGTCGACCGGCAAAAAATCCATGCATCCCTATCCCCTATGGTTCACGCAAAAACAATCCGAACGGGGCCCCATCGTGAATGCCCATCCCCAAAACATCATTCCCGCTACTTCTCTGGTGGGCGCAGTAGGATTTGAACCTACGACTTCCACCGTGTGAAGGTGGCACTCTACCGCTGAGTTATGCGCCCGGATTTTTGAAAGTGTGTGTGTTCAGAGGGGCTGGGCTTTTAGCGCGGCGCCTTGCTGATCGCAATCGCGCAATGCTGCCCCTAATCCAGCGGCATAGATCTTGAGTGTTTTTTGGAGCGAGCAGTCGTTGAGATTCGGCGCCGCGCTCGCGCAGACTTGAGCATCCCAAGTGCTCCCAAACTTGTCCGTGACCTCTATCTCAACGTCGAACAAAAGATAGTAAGCATGCTTACTATCGTTCCAACGAACGAAAGGGGCAGCTCACCTGGCCCCCTTGCAGGCGCGGCCCCGCACCCCATCCCTGCGGCTGGCGCGCTCCGCGGCAGTTGGGAGGGCATGCTGGGCAGGTGGGTCTGGGTTTTGGCGGAGGATCCGAGGGGGCGCCGATCGGCGGGTGAATTGCCGAGGATCGCAAGGTATAGGGGGGCCCAATGGTAACTGACCTCCAGCCGCTGCCGCGCGTCGCGCCCTTTCGCTATCGCAACGACCGCCGCCTCGGCCTCTTGATCATCTCGGGCTCATTCCTGGTAGCGATTGCGTTTTCGATCTGGGCACGCGAGCGCGCACAGCCGGAGGAAAGTGTCCCGCCCGGTCCAGCTACGACGGAGGGAGTTGTCGGCTGGCCCAAGCGTGTCGATCCCATTGCAGCCTTGGCCAACGCACGGGAGTTAACTCGCCGCAAGCTGCTGCGCGGTATCGCTATGGATGGTGTCACGAGCGCAGGAACGCTGGATTTCTCGACCGCCACGGCGGATGCCCGCTACTCCTTTCAGAGTGCTCCGGGGCAAGGGCCGCAACCCGCCCGCGAGCCCGGTACGGTGCCGCGCCGGGCTTACTGTGGGCGCCAAGCCGTCGTCATTCAGAAGCAAGGCATCGTTGCCCAGCCTGATAACTCGCTGGCGGCCTGCACGGCTGATCACTCGGAGGGTTTGCCCGATCCCCGTTGCTCGTTGGCCCAGATTTGGGCTGCCGCGAAGCTCAAGAACGCACCGACGGACCGTGTGGCACGGGTTGAGTATTATCGCTCCAAAGCCGGGCCTGCGTGGCGTTTCGCGATCCCCAATTCGCCGTATCGTTTCAGTTGGTATGGCGATTGCCGCCGCGAGCTGAGCGAGGCGGAAGCGACTGGTTTTGTGCCTTAAGCGGCTGTTTCAACTAGGCGCTGAGGTTTACGTCGCCTCAGGCGGGGCTGCTGCCACTTCGCTCGTCGGCTCAATAAAACCAACTTTATTTCGAACGAGCGTCCAGAGCGCCTCGATATGGCGTGGCTCTTCAGTGCTGAAACCTACGACCGGAAGCTGGGTGGTTTTCTGGATAGCTGCGAGGGCGGATGCCTGCTGCGAGCGCGGCATCTTATCTAGCTTCGTGGCCACAAGGATCAGCGGCAGCTGTTTGCGAAATTCTGTTTTTCGCTCGGAGAGCGCCGCAATCAATTGAAAATCCAGCTCTTCGGGCCCGCGCCGGGAGTCCACCAAAAGTGCTACGGCTTGTAAGCAAGGGCGCTCAAAGAGGTACGCCTCTACCAGCTCCTTCCACTCTTTCAATTCGGACTTGGAGCGCTTAGCGTAGCCGTAGCCGGGAAGATCTACCAAGGTGATGATCGTGCCGTCGGTCGAGCGCGTCTTGAAAAAACCCACGTGGCGCGTGCAGCCCGGCGTGGAGCTCGTGCGCACGAGATTCTTTCGGCCCATCACGGCGTTCAGCAGGCTGCTTTTGCCGACGTTGGAACGTCCGGCAAAAGCTACTTCAACTCCAAGAGGAGGCGGGAAGAGACTCGCGTTTTTGGCGCCAGCCGAGAAACTGGCCTCAACAATGCGGTTTGCGGGAAGCTCTGCCATTCGGGAGCGCCCATAGCACGCTCCGAACGGAGGTGCGATTTCTCGCACTTAAACTACGCGGCGCCGCTTCAAGCGCCGGAGCAGCGGGCCCGAAAGGGCGGAGAACTCTTCGCTTTTGAGCAGGGCCAGAAGAGTGAAGAAAACCGCGCAAAACACCAAAATGCCGGCCATTCCTGGGACCAGCCGCGCCCACGCACCTGGGCCGAGCGCGCTCGCTAGCACATCTGAAACGGCCCAACTCGAGACACCAGCGAGCAGTGCGGCTGAGCCATTCTTGAGTGCCGAAAGTGCGATCGGGCGATTCTCAAGAGCAGGCAGACGCCGTTTCACTTGCCACCAGAGCAGCGACATCTGCACCAACGAGGCGCAGCTGACCGCGATGCTGATCCCGACGTGGCCGAAGCTCCCTTTGAGCAGCATAGCCACGGCGATGAAGCTCACCAAATCAAGTGCGCTCACGAACACGGGAGTCCGGGTGTCCCCCGTTGCGTAGAACACGGTTACCAGCTGCCGCACGCAGGCGACCATCCAAATGCCAGCGCCTTGAGCCATCAGCGCCAGTGCCGTTTGCTCGGCTTGAAGCGCGGAAAATTGGCCGCGTTGGAAGAGCATCACCACAATTGGGTGCGCGAGGGCAACCAGCATCGCGCTCGCACCTAAACCAACGAAGAGCGCGAGCCGCATTCCGTAGGCAAACGACTCAGCGGCGCCGCGCGGATCTTTCTTGGCAACGAGCGCAGCAAGGCTCGGAAGCGTGGCGGCTTGCAGCGCCATCACAAAAATTCCTTGCGGAAAATCGCATAAACGGAGGGCAAAGTTAAAATAACTCACCGGACCCTCGCCGAGATCCGAGAGCATGCGTCGCCCAATGATCACGTCGATATAATAGATGCCAAGCCCGATGCACACGGGCCCCATCCGTCGCAGCACTTCACGCACGGCGGGATCGCGGAGGGCGAAGCGGGGAGGGGAGGCATAGCCGATGGCAGCCAGACTTGGCCATTGCGCGATCATTTGCAGGACACCGCCGAGCAGAGCGCCAAGTGCCATCGAGAGGATCGGATCATAGCCGTGGATGGCCAAAACCCCTGACAAGCCAAGGGCACACGCAATGAATGCAACGTTGAGCAGTGCGGGCGCGAAAGAGCTCACCACAAACCGACGGTAGGTGTTCAGGGCAGCCACACCGAGTGCAACCGTGCCGATCGTGAGCAGATATGGAAAAAGCCAACGCGTGAGGGTTACCGTGCGTTCGAATTGCTCAGGGGAATCCTTGAAACCTGTAGCGAACAGCTCCACCAGCTGGGGTGCAAAGAACATCCCGAGTGCCGTGAGCACCAGCAAGACCAGCGTAGAAAGTCCGCGGATCGCCTGAAAGAAGCTCTTGGCCCGGGCTTCCCCTTCCTTCTCCCGCACTTGCGCCAAGACGGGGATCACGGCACTTTGAACGGCGCCCTCCGCGACCAGTTGGCGCAAGAGGTTGGGGATCGTGAAGGCGATCCAGAAGGCGTCGGTTTGCGCTGCAGTGAACCCAAACGCCAACACTTGGTCGCGGCCCAAGCCGAGCACCCGGCTGACTAAGGTCCCGGCCCCCACGATGCCCGCACGGCGAGTGATCTGTGCCGGCGCATGCTCGCCCTCTTCAGCGGGCTTGCCTGTCTTTTCTTCAGCCGATACCAACATGGGAAGAGAGGCCGCGTGTTACCATGTTCATGGCGAGTGCGAGATCTTCTTGTTCAAGCGTGCCGAAAGTTCCGTCACTCGTGAGCGCGAAGCGAGCCCTAGCCTGAGCGCTCAGGTGCAACGGACCACCGCCGCATTTCTGGCAGATCAATCCGCCGCGGGTTGGGTCGAGGAATGAGCTGCGGTCTTCGGGGCAGGTGGTGCCACAGCGCACGCAGCGAGCGAATTGCAGGGCAAAGCCGCAGGCAGCCATGAGCTGCAAGCCGTATTCGGCCAACAAAAGCTCGCTCCGGTTCGCATTCACTTCATCATCGAGCGCGTCAAGCAGCTTGAGCGTTCGGGCGTAGAGCTCTGGCTCTGGCGTGCGATTGGGCGCAGTTTTTCTCAGCCAGGAGAGCGCTTTCCCAGCTGCTTCCAAGCGCGAGAGCGCTTTCAGGATCGTTCGTCGAGGAGTCACGATCTGGCATTCCTTGAGTGAGAGCAAATCGCGACCGCTGCGTTCGTCGAGCTTCATACGGAGCGTGTGGATCGGTTCGAGCACGCCACCGAAGCGCTTCTGACTCTTGCGCGCAAAACGCGCGATCGCATCGATTCGACCGAGCTGTTCGGTCATTAACGACAGGATAACATCAGATTCGCCAAACAGCGTTTGATGCAAAATGAGCGCGTTGGTGTCGTGAACCTGAACGGCTACGAAATTGCGGGGCACTGCTAGGAGAGGGCGCCGACGACTGGCGTTGGGATCGACGAAAGCTCCTGCGGCATGTCTTCGCCGCGCGGCTTGAGCACGATGCTGATCGCGAGCGTAAAAAGGATCAGCAAGAGCACGAAGGCGATCGCGACGCCGAACCCTCGCCCTCGGGTTGGCCGTGCCGCGGTGGACAGCTGAAGCGGGGAAACGAACGCCACCCGGCGGCTGGCCGTGAAGCGCGCCAACACTTCATCAGGGTTCAGGCCGACGGCGCGAGCGTAGGACTTAAGGAAGCCTCGGACGAATACTTCGCCGGGCAATTCGTCGAACCGATCGGATTCCAAGCGTTCCAGGCTGCTCACGGGCACGCGGGTCGCCCGTGCAATTTCCTCAAGGCTCATGCGCCGAATCTCTCGGTGCTCGCGGAGGAAGCTGCCTAGGGTTGCCATGCGGTTGGCGAGACTACTTGAGTTTCGCGAGAATGGAGCCGCATTCTTGCCCTGCCGGTGTTTTTGCGGAGAGGCGAACGCAGCGTTCGAGGGAACCTCTTGCGTCCCCAACTCGCGTGAGACTGATGAGTGCGCGCGCACGCCCGGCCTCGGCGTCCTGGAGCGACTGACAGCTTGGGTGGTCTGTTTCCAGTGCACGTGTAAAAGCTCCGAGCGCTTCGGAGAAACGCTTCTGCCCCTCATAGGCTAGCCCCAGGCGAAAGTTGCCCACACAGAACATCGGCTGAGCGGCCACCGCGCGCGAAAGGGCATCGATTGCCGCGCTCGTTTGTCCGAGCTCCTGGTAGGCCCACCCGAGATTGCCCCAGGCATTTTCTGGCGTTGTATAGAGCATATCGTTGGCGAGCTCCTTCAGAAGAGGAACGGCCTCAGTGGCTCGCTTTTGGTGGATCAGGACGACTCCGAGCGTATTTTTAGCTTCTCGGTAGTCGCTGCGGGCTCGAAGTGCCGAACGGGCGAATTTTTCGGCTTCAGGAAGACGACATTCGGTCGCCGAATGTTGGCAAAAATCGAGATAAATCAGCGCAACGAGATGGGCGGCGTCGGCGTTGTCGTCGTCAAGCTCAGCAGCGCGCAACGCGTGCTTGAGCCCCTCACGCGGCAGATTTTGGCGGAGCCAAAGGTCGCGAGCCACTTCCATCTCAGCTTGGCTCATGCGCTCCGGATCCGAACCTGGCGGCACGTTACTCGGTCGTGAACCGCAGGCGCCGACCAGGAGGCCGGTCACCAGGCCGAGCTGCCATAACCATGGCTTCATCCGCGTTGGCCCCTCGGTGTTGTGGATGTTGAGGGGGTCGAGGGGGTCCTCGGTGACGAAGCGTGGCCCGGAATGCGACCGAGGATTTGGTCCTTAACACCGAGCAAGCCGTAGAGCTCAGCGAGCGCTGGCAGGCTCGGGACCTCAACCTTTTCGCTCACGATCTTCAAATAACCCTGATCCCGTAACTGCTTCACCGTCCGCTTCACCGTCTCCACGTCCAGGCCGATTTGGGTGGAGAGCTCAAGCGGAGAAATCATCAGGCTGCCCCGTTGGCCGCCTGCAGCATTCGCGTGTTCGCAGAGCTTGATCAGGGCCGCGACAACTTTAGATTCGGAACCCTCCAACATGAGGATTTCGATTTGATCTTCGGCATCACGCAGCCGGCGTACCAACTGCTGCAAGACTCGCATCCCGATATCTGGATTTGTGGAGAGAACCTGCTGAAACATGGCGTGATCCAGTGCGAGCAAGTTGCCATCTTCAAGCGCTACGGCCGTGGTGTTGCGGCGCGCGCCTGGGAGCAGGGCCACCTCTCCGAAAAGATCACCAGCGCGGAGGATTCGGAGGCTGCGTTCAGATCCACCCACCTTCTTGATCAGTCGGATGCGGCCTTCTTGCAGGAGGTAGGCCTCAACGGCGTCGTCGCCTTCTCTAAACAGCACGTCGCCAGCCGAGAAGCCACGTCCAAAACGCGAAAGCAAACGCGCTCGATCGACACTCGGAACTTCACTCGTTGGGGGCTCGGTCGTCACGGCAGGGATCTTTCTACAGAGTTTGGAAGGGTGAGGCTAGAAGCTTGGGGACCAACAGATTCGGCTCCCGCACATATTCGGGCTCAGGGGAGCGGTTGGAAGCACCGCTGAGCGTTGCCTCTCCCTGTGGCCAAACGGCTCGCCAAAACGAGGCGGCACGCGGCCGATCGAACGGGCTACCACTCAAAACGGGGGAACGCAGCGGGAGTGTACTTGTGACGCTCCCCAAAAACACGGGCTCAGAGCCCTCCAATCTCGAGTCGAAAAACTCCTGGACCGATGCGCCCGGAAGTACGAACGGTGCCATCAGCTCAGCTCCGCATTCTGTGTAAGCGGCGGCGAAGACATCGCCTTTGCGCGCGTCCAGGAGCGGGCAAAGAATCCGCTTGCCGCCATTCATCGCTTCTGCAGCCATGGATCTCAACGAGGTGACTCCAAACATGGGGAGCCCCCAACCTACAGCCAGGCCCTGCCCGAGTGAGAGCCCGACGCGCACACCCGTGAAAGAGCCAGGGCCGATCCCAAGCAACAGGCAATCGAGCGACTCTTTGGGAAAGGGCGCTGAGCGAAAGAGCTGTTCTAGCAGTCCAAACAGCCTTTCGGCATGTCTCTCCGCTTCGTGATGCTCCAGGCTTGCCACGACACGCCCATCTTCGAACAGCGCCAGGGATGCCACCTCAGCAGACGTCTCAATCGCAAGCGCACGCATCACAGGCCCCAGTATCACTTTTCTCTGTTCTGCGCGATGCGTCTCTCCTTCGGCGGGAAGAACTACCTTTGACCGGGCCAAAGACGTATGCTGGGCCTAGTTTGTCCTTTCAAGTTGTTCCACGTTTCGACTTCAGAGTTCGCTTCTGCGTCGCCAAAGAACGTGGCGATCGCCAGTACGATCAGGATAGGCATCTGTTAGCTCCCGAATTGGGGCTCTTTGCCGTGGCGGACGGCATGGGGGGCGGATACGGGGGTGATTTGGCTGCAGATGCGGCGATTCTCGCGCTCCGGGCTGCGGTTGCGGAGAGCAAATCTCAAAAGGCTGCCGACGCCTATAGTCAAAGCTCAGACATCGAACACCGACGCTATTTGCTGAAGAAGCTGCGCTATGCGGTTGAGGCGGCGAACACGGCTGTTCGGAAGCTCGCGCTCGAACAGGCCAAAGAACGGGGCATGGGAACGACACTCGACGCTGTTTGGCTGGCCCGGAGTTCTGCTCTCATCGCGCATGCGGGAGATAGCCGAGCCTATCTGGCGCGCGCACGCACCGTTCTGCAGTTAACCCATGATCATGTTCCGGTGGAAGCATTGACCGCCCAAGGACTCCTCCGCCCGTCGCCCCGTTTGCAGTCCAGCGCCCTTACCAATGCGATTGGCCTTCGGGATGAGGTGGGCGTGGATACCCTGTTTGTTGAGCTGACGCGCGGCGATCGGCTGCTCCTGTGCAGTGATGGTGTGCACACGGAGCTTCGCAGCGAAACCGAATTGGCCGAGATCCTCCGCTCGGGGCCCATCGAGCGCGCTGCGGAGGCTTTAGTGAAGCGTACCGGGCGCACTGGGCGCGATAACGCAACCGCGCTCATCCTTGAGGTAGGTGAGCGTTTCGTGACGCGCCCGAATCCCGACCGAGGCGTGGCTGCCCAGGATCTCGAACATGCCGGGCAGGCCCCGCTCTTGTCAGATTTGCCGCGGCCGCTCGTGCTGCAAGCGCTGGCGGCGGCTGTTGAGGTCGAGATCAAGGTCGGAGATAGCGTGCCTCGCGTGGTCGCCAACGATCTGGTGGCGTACATCGTGCTCGAAGGGACGGTGCGCTGCGCGGGTGACCGGCTGGTCACCACGGGGGCGCTCCTGTTCGGGGAGTCCTTAGTCGGCGTGTGGAAGCAGGGGAGCTTGCCCCTCGCTGAAGAGCCATGCCGCGTCTTGCGCATCCGCTACGACGATTTCCGAGAAGTCTGCGCCGATGCGGGCCTAGGCGTTGAGTTGTACCGGAGGCTCGCAGCGCACCTAGCGCGAAGTTGACGCTGGTAAAGACACCCGCCTGAAAGTTTTGCCGTTAGTGCTTGCAATCGTAAAGCAACCGACTACGGTGCGCCTCACCCTGCGGTTCGCCAAAGGGCCATGGTTCGGGGCGTGGCGCAGCCTGGCTAGCGCACTTGACTGGGGGTCAAGGGGTCGTGGGTTCGAATCCCGCCGCCCCGACCATCTTTTCTCCCGCCGCTGTCCCAGCA
>Ga0163155_10001363_pt1 | contig 29556 bp, 26 predicted proteins | sample OliLakLV19SP4G1_FD_148611 | JGI IMG/M metagenome (GOLD analysis project Ga0163155, IMG submission 148611) | Freshwater microbial mat bacterial communities from Lake Vanda, McMurdo Dry Valleys, Antarctica - Oligotrophic Lake LV.19.SP4.G1 | ecosystem: Environmental > Aquatic > Freshwater > Lake >... | reverse complement strand
ATGAATGTGGATGGGTATGAGAAAGTGGTGCGGTGAAAACACCGACCACAGGCAGAGTCTGTCTATCTGTCGTTGGGCATGCGCTAATGAATGTGGGTGGGCATGAGAAAGTGGTGCGGTGAAAACACCGACCACAGGCAGAGTTTTCTCACCTCACCACCAACTTAAAACGGCACTGCAAATGCCTGCTTATCTGCCGTAGTACGGGTGCTAATGAATGTGGATGGGTATGAGAAAGTGGTGCGGTGAAAACACAGACCACACGCAGAACACCGACCACAGGCAGAATGACTGTCTATCTTACTGCCCGTGGTCGGTGTTATCACCCCACCACCAACCTAAAACGGCACTGCAAATGACTGTATATCTTACTGCCCGTGGTCGGTGTTTTCACCGAACCACCAACTTAAAACGGCACTGCAAATGCCTGTATATCTTACTGCCCGTGGTCGGTGTTATCACCGCACCACCAACTTAAAATGGCACTGCAAATGCCTGCCTATCTCTCGTTGGGCACGCGCTATGCCAACATGTCGAACAGCGTAGGATATGTATGAAACAACAGCCGGAAAGAGTAGGTTTGGCGGTAATAAATGTGGGTGGGCATGAGAAAGTGGTGCGGTGAAAACACCGACCACAGGCAGAGTTTTCTCACCGAACCACCAACTTAAAACGGCACTGCAAATCCCTGTCTATCTGTCGTTGGGCACTGCCCGTGGTCGGTGTTTTCACCGCGCCACCAACTTAAAACGGCACTGCAAATGCCTGCTTATCTGCCGTTGTACAGGCACTAATGAATGTGGGTGGGCATGAGAAAGTGGTGCGGTGAAAACACCGACCACAGGCAGAACTTATACACGCAACTCATAAATGTTCTACTACGCATGGTCGGTGTTTTCACCGAACCACCAACTTAAAACGGCACTGCAAATCCCTGCTTATCTGCCGTTGTACGGGCGCTAATGAATGTGGATGGGTATGAGAAAGTGGTGCGGTGAAAACACCGACCACAGGCAGAGTCTGTCTATCTGTCGTTGGGCATGCGCTAATGAATGTGGGTGGGCATGAGAAAGTGGTGCGGTGAAAACAACGACCACAGGCAGAAACAAGAAGAACACAGCCTAGTTAATCTGTTTGACTATTAAAATTAATTGACATAGTTAGGAGATTCGCACTTTTGCCAATAGTCAACTATAGTTTTCACCAGCTCTTTTAAATTTTGGAAACTTGAAGGCTTGACAAAAAATCCTTGAATTGATTTTGAGTACGCGTCAATAACAGCATTTTGTTCAGCACTTGTTGTAAAAAATAAGTAGGGAATAGTTTTTATTCGAATGTTCTCGTTTTCATGAATTTGTTTCCTTAATTCTATACCATTTAACTTTGGCATATTGATATCAGAAAAAACAATGAACGGCTCACTGCTTTCTGCAGTCAAATAAGCAAGAGCTTCTTGCCCGTCATTGAAAAAAATAATTTCGTTTTTATAATTGAGTTCTTTAAATACAACACTAAACATTTCTTGGTCGTCAGGGTCATCTTCAACGATAATAATCGCTCCGTTCTTATTCATTTTTTTTTATTTAAAAGTCTACCGTATGGATATAAATTGTTGAAATTATTTTCTAGTTGGGGGTTTCTGCAATCGTGCCAATCATTTTAAACATCTATCAAAGTTTTCATCGTTGCCATCCTGTATTTGCAATACAACAAATTATAAGCATTTTAAATCCTCTTTATCTATTGTTCGCGATTACGAATATCGAACAGGTAAAGATTTATGAATTCATTTCTAAATTTTTAGCACAGCGGCCAGTCTTTTTAGCTTGGCCGGAATATTTTTAAGGGGTAAAACAAAATCCACACACCCTGATACAAAAGCACTGAGCGGCATGTGGTTGACTTCGGCAGACACGTCCTGGCTAAAAATTTTTCCTCCGTTAGCTTTGATGTGCTTGCAGCCCACGGTGCCATCTCCACCATAGCCGGAAAGCACAATGCCGATGGCACGCGCGCCCATTTCGTTAGCCAATGAAATAAAAAATATATCTATCTGTTTAATCCTGCCGCTGCGTGGGTAAACCACTTTGAATCGATAGTTATCCATCGTAAGATCTGAGTCCGGTGGAATTACGTAAACATTATCCGCAACAATTAACATTGCCTCAGCAGCCACAGTTACGGACATTTTCGTGTGCCTAGCCAGTATTTTAGCTAACTCACTATGGGCGGTGGGGTTCATGTGAGAGATAATAACAAATGCCATGCCTGTATCGGGCGGCATTGCGTCCAGCAGAGTCTTATATGCGCTGAGTGCTCCGGCAGAGCCGCCAATACCAACAATAAATTTGGGCTGTGTTGTTTTCACGGCTTAGTCTTTATTTTGCTTTATTCTCGGCAGCATTTCTATCAAAACCCTTTTTCTTATTGATGCCTAACTTAGATTCAGCGAAAGGTATCAAAACAATTCCATCATCGCTTAAAATAAATGGATGAACATCGCTATCGTGGTTAGTGCCTCGAGACTTAACAATGAACACTTCACGGGTGCGTTTTCTGCCCTCGTTATCCTCTACCATTCTTACAACCATCCAAGTGTCAATCAATGATGAAACACCTATTTCACCGCTTGTGTTACTTTGAAAGTTTGCAGAAACAAGACTTGTAAAAAAGGTAGTGATGCTCCTGGATTTAAAGAGATCAATCATGCGGGTAATCATCGATGAAACTTCACGCTGATTCCCCTCTCCAACCAAACTTGTGAGAGGATCTACGACCACAGCCTTAGGTTTAAAACTATCGAGCAGTTTATAAACATTCAGTAGATGCATCTCCAAACCAAAAAAGGATGGTCTAATTGCCACAATCTTCAAAAGTCCTTTTTTCATCCATGGCTCAAAATCAATACCGATAGACTTCATGTTTTGAATGAGCTGCCCTGCCGATTCTTCATACGAGAAGAAAAGACAGCTTTCCCCGCGCTTACAACTTTCCACTGCAAATGCTCCTCCAAAACTTGTTTTTCCGCTACCTGCTGTTCCCGAAGCCAATATGGTGCTGCCCCTAGTGTAACCTTTACTGGACTTGAACAATTTATCTAACGATGGGATGCCTGTAGAAACGCGCTTGCTTGTGCCCGGTTGTTCGAGCCCTGCGGATGTGATAGGAATTACTGAAAGGCCTTCATCATCTATAACAAACGGATATTCGCTTGTTCCATGCTTTGAACCACGATATTTAATGATACGAACTCTACGGGTGGCGATTTGGTCTCTGACTCTGTTATCCAAAAGAATGATGCAATCGGAAATATACTCCTCCAGACCATGACGGGTATACAATCCGGTTTGCCCCGCCTCGCCTGTAACAATTGCCGTGACGTGTTTTTCTTTAAGCCATCGGAATAGTCTTTTTATCTCTAACCGAAGAATACCAATATCTGTAACGCCTGCAAAAATAGATTCGAGCGAATCTAAAACCACACGTTTGGCACCAACAGAATCAATGGCTTCTTCCAGACGAACGAATATCCCTTCCAAATTAAAGTCGGTCTCCTGAATGTCTTTGCGATCCAAAACAACATGCTCCAGCACAATCTTTTTCCGCGAGACAAGTAGCGATAAGTCCATATTGAGAGAAGCCACATCTTTATAAAGCTCATCTTGGCTCTCTTCAAACGACATAAAAATGCCCGGCTCGTTGTAATCGGTGGCACCTTTGATTAAAAAATCAATACCAAAAAGCGTTTTTCCAGATCCGGCATTGCCAGAAACTAATGTAGTTCTGTTTTTCGGAAGACCACCTTCGGCAATTTCGTCAAAGCCTTTGATACCGGTAGCGCATTTGAAAAGCTTATTACGATTAGCGGTAATTTTTCCCTTCGTAGTTTTTGTCATTATGTTAATCCTTTATTTTCATTTTGTTATTCGAAGATAAACCACCGCGCTTTTTTAAAACTGACGGACTATCTTCCGGAAGTTTCTTCGGTTGCGCAACAGAAAGTAGCACATTAATCACTGAGCCATATTCGTTGAATCATTCGGCAAATTTTTTCTCCATTGATAACACCACTTTTTTACTAAGCGCTGATCCTGTGCCGGTATTTGCGTACTCTGCTGAATTACGAAGGCGCTAAAACCGGCTAAAAAATTGTTTAGCGCTACTTCACTCAAAGCCAATGCCAGTATCTATACGTGTTATCTTAAGGTAACTAAGTTTACGATGAAGTGTGGGATATACTATCAGGTCTTTCTTTGTAATGTTTTTCAGAAGACTCTAATTTTCCAAAGTGATTCTTGCAGTTCAGGGCTTGTATTCTGTTCAAATTGATCTAATTGAGTTTGTGTGTTCTCTCACTAAGCAGGAAGTTTTTTGTCAGTTCACAGCGATCGTTGTTTTATCATTTTTGATTCAAGCGTATAGCCCGTTCTATTTTGGAACCATTTCCATTTTTATAGGTTTAGCCACTTTTTTAGACACTTGTTTTTTTCAAAAAGCTTAAAATTTTGTTTTACTATCTGTTTTCCTTTACGCCCATTGTTAAATGATTTTATCAGCGCAGGACTTTGTAGCAGCAACAAATTTATTTTTCAATAACTTTGATCAGCATACCCTTTGCCAGTTGATCATTCAACTGCATTCCATTTAAGATGGCCAATTCTTCCAATCGGTTTGCCGGCACATTGAATTGTTGAAAAGCTGCCTGCACACTCATGGGTTGTTGCAGAGTTTTGATTCGTATCACCTCTGGCTTTCTGTTTATTTTTTCCGAATCATTCAGCTGTTTGAAATTGCGAATGGTAGAAAGAAAGGTGGATTCATAACTGTTGAATTTCGAGAGTTCACTGATTCCCATCAGGCTGTATGAAACTCCTTCGTATTGAATCAACGAAGAGAGGACCCTGATGGTACCCCTTTCCTGTTTTTGATCGGCCACCATGAGAAGAGCAGATAATCCATTTATGTTTTCTTTTTTTGACTCCACTAGTACAAGCTTATATTGTTGCAGCATCGTGTTGGCCGTTTCTTCTAATGAGCCTTTGCCGGCCAGCGTTAAAATGAGCACGGCTTCGCCATTGCTTGGCGCCATCTGCACCTGCTGGGGGGTATTTTCAAGTTTCCAGCCGTCAGGAATTGAAAACTGAAACTTCATGGCCGGATGATAGAAGATAGCGTTTTCTACAAATCCCTGTTTTGGATCTTCGCCAACAATAAGCCCATCAATTCTTTTAAGGTAAATGTCCCTGTTGATCTTGGCGTTGGTTAGTTTTAATTTGGTTTTCCATTCCTCCGCCAATTTCGCGACCGTGATGTTTCGTTCTTCCGGAGATGGGTGGGTGGATAAGAACGGAGGTATTTTTTCTCCACCGGCCACTTTACCTTTCCGTTCGAGCGTCTCAAAGAAGTTAGCCATTTCGGAAGCATTATACCCAATGCGTGAAGAATATTCCACACCCAACTTATCGGATTGGCGCTCGGCATCCCTGCCAAAACTCATTAGCGCCAGTTGCATGCCTGCCGATAGCGGTCTCACAAATTGAGAAAGCGCGGGCACCAATACGACACCTGCGATGATCCCAAGTTGACCTAGCATTGCGTTTCGTTGTTGAATTACTGAATGACGCGCGGTGATATGTCCTATCTCATGGCCGAGCACGCCAGCAAACTCTGCTTCATTATTGAAGTTGGCCATAATGCCTCTGGTGAAATAAACGTAACCACCCGGAGTGGCAAAGGCATTGACCACTGGGGAATCTACGATTTTAAATTCATAGGCTAGCTTGGGGCGATGTGATACCGCTGCCATCTCCTTGCCTTTTTCACTGATGAATTTTTGCAGGCGCGGATCATCGTACGAACCGAAGAACGCCATCACCTGAGCATCGGATTCTTTGCCCATTCCTATTTCCTGCTTTTCGGACATCAGTACAAATTGTTTCCTTCCAGTGACGGGATTCATGGCACAGCCGGAAAGGACGAGGACATAGAAAGTAAACCCAAGTTTTGATAAGCGGGTAATGGTTTTCATGTTGAGTGTTTTAGAGAATGCCCAAGAATGTGTTGAATTAAATTTGATCGCTTATAGGCAGCGACCATATTTAATGCCAGTAATTTTCTTTCGGGCGACATAGACCTCACTTCCTTCCATCCTCTGCCCCTGGTCGGTGTTTTCACGGCACCACCAACTCAAACCGGCATTGCAAATGCCTGTCTATCTGTCGTTGGACATACGTTGTGCTAACATGTCCGACCACCTAGGAAATGTCGGAAACAACAGCCTAAGAGAGTAGGCTTGGTGGTGCGGTGAAAACACCGACCACAGGCAAATATAGAATCCTCGAGTCTATGAATATTCTGCCCATGGTCGGTGAATATTGTAACTATAAAAGCAATCGATGCAACGCGCCTAGAAATTAGAACACCTACTTTCGAGATTTAAGTTTATGATGGATTTGATAAATATTTTTGGCGCTGATAAAATTCCGTGGAGTCAGATTGAACACATAAAGGATAGTGCCCCTGAAATAATCATTTGGGCGATCCCGGTCATTTTCCTTTCTGTGCTGTTAGAAATTTTCATCACCTATAAACAAAATAATAACTTCTATTCAAAAAAAGAGTCGATAGGTTCATTAGGCATAGGCGTGGGTAATATTTTAATCAGTACATGGATCAAAGTAGCGCTGTTCTATATGGCCGTTTGGATTTACAACTTGGTGCCCTGGCGCATGGAGATGAATTGGTGGACGATCATCCCCTGTTATATACTTTTTGATTTCTGCAGCTATTGGGCCCATAATATTTCGCACCGTCAGCGGTTTTGGTGGGCCACACACATCGCCCATCATTCAGCCGAACATTATAACCTGACTGTAGCTTTCCGGTTGAGTTGGGTTCAATACTTGAAAATTATTTTCCTGTTCCCCGTTCCCTTAATGGGATTTCATCCTATCATATTTTTTGTAACTAATCAGGTAGCTATACTTTTTCAGTTTTGGGTGCATACGGAATACATTGGTAAGCTCCCTCGATTCTTTGAGTATATATTCGCAACACCCTCCAACCACCGCGTTCACCACGGATCACAAGAGAAGTATATAAATAAAAATTACGGAGCCACATTCATTTTCTGGGATCGCATATTTGGCACCTATCAACCAGAAACTGAGAAGCCCGTGTATGGCATCACCAACGACATTGAACATAAGGCTAATCCTTTTTACATCAATTTTCATGAGTATGGAGATATGATAATGGATGTTAGGAGAGCAAACGGGTGGAAAGAAAAGATATTTTTTGTCTTTGGAAACCCCACCAAAATTGCCCGCTATAAAAAGCTAATCCAGTTGAATAAATTCCTGCCCGTGGTCGGTATTTTTACCGCACCACCAAATTAAAACAGCATTGCAAATGCCTGTCTATCCGCAATTGGATATGCGCTATGCTAACATGGCCAACAGCGCAGGATATGTCGGAAACAACAACTCAAGAGAGTCGGTTTGGTGGTGCGGTGAAAACACCGACCACAGGCAAAAAGTATCTTGCCTTCACCACATAAAATGAACGTGCGTGGGTATAACAACGTGGTGCGGTGAAAACACCGACCACAGGCAGACTAAAAACTAAGATCAAGTGAATTCTGGACTAAGGAAGGATTTAGTCAACGCATTGGTTTCATTCTCTGCCCGTGGTCGGTGTTTTGACCGCACCACCAACTTAAAACAGCATTGCAAATGCATGTTTATCTGTCGTTAGACATACGCGTGCTAATATGTCGAACAGCGCAGGATATGTCGGAAACAACAGCGCGAGAGAGTAGGTTTGGTTGTGATTGAAAACACCGACCACAGGCAAAAAGTATCTTGCCTTCACCACATAAAATGAACGTGCGTGGGTATGTATGACAACGTGGTGCGGTGAAAACACCGACCACAGGCAGAACCGACCACAGGAAAACTAAAAACTAAGATCAAGTGAATTCTGGACTAAGGAAGGATTTAGTCAACGCATTGGTTTCATTATTTCTAAGCCTTAGAACGACTCTCCTATAAATAAATAGAAGCCAGTGCCTTCCCTCGTGAATGCAAAATCTAACCGCGTCCAAATATCTTTTTTTGGAAATAACAGAAAACGTAAACCAAGACCACCAGAAACTGTTAAATTCGAAATATTTAAATCAATCAATTGATTGAAAACTGTGCCAGTCCCTGCAAAAACAACTGCCCCGATCCTGTTGGTGAAGCTAAATGGAAGCGGTAAAAAACGATATTCTACCTGAGCTGCCAGTTGATTATTATCCCTATACCTGCCATAATAATAGCCCCGCATTATACTTTCTCCGCCCATTTGTGCGAGTTGATTGAAAGGAACATCGCCAAAATTGAACTGCCCCAATAGTTGAGCAGCCAATACATTATTTTTCCCGATGGGTGTGTAAACTCGGGTATCGGACAAAATTGAGGTGAATTTAAAAGAGCTTCCCCATGCAGGATTGTAATGCAGAAAAGCTAACTCGGAAAAAAATCCCTTTCGGACATTTAGAACATTATGCCTATTATCTTGAACTAACCCAAATCCTAGCCCTAAATTATTGGAGCCTTTATAGCCCAAGGGGAATTCAAAAGCATTGTTACTAGATTCGGCCAATACAAAATCAACTGCTGCAAGACGCTGGTATTCTAACTCTACACCTAAAAATAAATTTCTCTTCAATTTTCTTAAGACACGTTCCTTAATAATAATTTGATTTGCATCAACCCTAGCGGTGTATTCTGTTGGTGTGTCCATCCCTATTCCATGATAAAATAATGGGAAACTTTGCAGGCGTAATCTGCCAAGAAAAAACCACCGATCCTGATCGGAATAGATCGCATGATCAACCCACAATCCGTACTGATTCTCTAAAGTAAAAAACGCAAAGCCGTTTATTTCACTTAACCTATTGGCGGTATCGCCTTTGGCATAATATACATATAGAGAGTTAAAGCCTATCTCCCATGTTGTTTCTGGGGCATAAGCTAAAGTAGGATATACTAAAAGTTGTGGTCGGGATAAATCAGTAGAATCGTTGATAAGACTATTCCAATATCTTTTGACGAAACTCTGAGCATTTAAGCTATTTGGGGCAAGTATTAAACTCCCGATTAAGAAGACAAGTAGAAAAATTCTTAATCTCATTTTGCCGTATTCAATTAATTTTACTCAAGATGATTTGCAAACAATTTATGACTTCATAAGTTAAAACTATTCAAAAAAATTTTCAAAATTATTATTCATTAGGTTTCTACACTTACCTCTTCAATTCTTCAAAAAAGCACTAACGATTTGATTTAAAAATAGGTTTTTAACTTGTTATTCCGCCCGTGGTTGTACTATAGGCACACCACCAACTTAAAACGGCATTGCAAATGCCTGTCTTTCTATCGTTGGACATGCGCTGTGCCAGCATGTCGAACAGCGCAGGGTATGTCGGAAACAACAGGCTAAGAGAGTAAGTTTGGTGGTGCGGTGAAAACACCGATCACAGGCAAAGCGGTGAAAACAGCGCTCACAAGCAAAATATCCTACTACCTCGCGTGAGGGATTGAAGTGGAAATCCTTTTTGACCTCACTTCCAACCCGCAAAAGACAACGAAGTGCAGGTGGTGATGAGCGAGATGCGCTACAATTGAAAAACGGTGAGGGCAAAAAGATTGTAACGAAAAGCCCGGCTCCCTGCGCCTCGCTGGGGGACACGCCCAAAAATAAAAAACCCCGAACATTTCGTCCGGGGCCTCTCTAATTTGCAAGCAGAGAGAATGAGTTTAGTTGTTAGTGAGTAGTTGTTAGTGAGTAGTTCGACACTACCAACTTCCAACTATTAACTTCCAACTATTAGCTATCAACTTCTTAATATCTGTAATAGTCTGGCTTAAACGGCCCATTCACCGGCACACCAATGTACTTAGCTTGCTCAGGCGATAGTTCTTCTAACTCCACTCCTATTTTTTTCAAGTGCAAGCGTGCCACCTTCTCATCTAAATGCTTTGGCAACATGTACACTTTGTTTTCGTATTTCGTAGTGTTCATCCACAACTCTAACTGTGCCAACACTTGGTTGGTAAATGAATTGGACATTACAAACGAAGGGTGGCCTGTAGCGCAACCTAAGTTTACCAAACGCCCTTCGGCCAACAAAATTATCTGGCGACCACTCTTCATGGTATACAAATCTACTTGTGGCTTCACTTCATCTTTCTCTGCATTCTTGTTCAACCAAGCAACATCAATTTCATTATCGAAGTGACCAATGTTACATACAATGGTCTTGTCTTTCATGCTCTCGAAATGTTTGCCCAATACAATACCGGAATTTCCTGTAGCGCTTACAACAATATCCGCTTCTTTAACAGCCGTTTCCATCTTCTTTACTGCAAAGCCATCCATGGCAGCTTGTAATGCACATATCGGATCGATTTCAGTTACGATCACTCGCGCACCTGCACCACGCAATGAAGCAGCGGAACCTTTGCCCACATCTCCGTAGCCAGCCACCACAGCAACTTTGCCGGCCATCATCACATCAGTAGCTCTGCGAATCGCATCTACCAATGATTCTTTACAACCGTATTTATTATCAAACTTAGATTTCGTTACCGAGTCGTTGATGTTGATAGCAGGCAGGGGCAATTTGCCAGCATGCATTCTCTCAATCAAGCGGTGAACGCCCGTTGTTGTTTCCTCAGAAATTCCTTTGATGCCTGCAATTAATTCTGGGTTGCGATCTAACACCATGTTGGTCAAGTCGCCACCGTCATCCAGGATCATATTCAATGGCTTGCCATCTTTAAATGCATACAGCGTCTGCTCAATGCACCAGTCAAATTCTTGTTCATTCATGCCCTTCCATGCAAACACAGGGATGCCCGCAGCAGCAATGGCGGCAGCAGCATGATCTTGTGTAGAGAAGATATTGCAAGACGACCATGATACTTCGGCACCCAACTCCACCAGTGTTTCGATCAACACGGCCGTTTGAATGGTCATGTGCAGGCAGCCGGCAACGCGGGCTCCTTTCAATGCTTTTTGGGGACCATACTCTTCGCGAATGGCCATTAGACCGGGCATTTCGGCCTCGGCCAATCTAATTTCTTTGCGGCCCCAAGCGGCCAGGGTCATGTCTTTTACTTTGTAAGCGGGTTTTTCTGCTACGGTCATAAATGTTTTTTTCTGTTGATTTTATTGTATAAACCGCAAAGGTAACACAAAGTTTGGAAGGGTAATATCAAAATTTTGGGCGTGCCCCGCCTTCACACTACCCCCGCTGGGTCGGGCTTTTCGCTACAAGTCCTCGGGGCACGAGGCGCGCCCCTGCGGGCTTTCCGCTACAATCCCTCACGCGCTTGAGCAAGCACACGTAGCCTTACACTAAGGCATGGTAGCAAACTCGTCCGTTGGGTGGGTAAGTAACTTTTGTTGATGTTCAAACATTTCAACGGCAGCTTTCAGCAAGCCTATCAGCCCCACACCTAGGGAAATGAGCCCAAAAGAAATTTCGTGTAACAAACGCACAGAGCTAAACATTCCGGCCACGCCCAAACCTAAAAAAATAAAAATTTCAACTGCCACAACAACGAAAAAAAAATTCGCTTTGGCACGGTTTTGATAAATTTTCTTGGCAAAACTAAATTGCACTTTTGTAGTGTCTTGCAACGAAGCTAGGCTTATGGCCAAGCCCATAAACACCAATGTCATATTAATATTTGTCAAATCAATTTCGAGCTTCTTGGCAAGCGATTGACCTAAATCAAAACCCGTAACAAGTGAGTAATATGCACTCAGCAACAAAAACGGATATTGCAAGTAGCTCATCAGATGGAATAATTTTTTGGGGTCTTTCATGAGTTAATGTTTCTTTGCAAACACGTGTATTCGAAATAAAGTGAACTCTATAATTATGGGCGTCTCTAAAAACCTTTGTTCTCTTCACCTCAACCCTTTCCCTTCCACCAAAAGAGAAGGGTGAAGGGAATTTTTAGAGACGCCCTTATGCTTAAAGAACACGCGACTTAGTTGATTTGTTAAGAAAATCTGAACAGAACTTTTAACTGACCTTACACAGCAAAGGGGTCTGACCGTTATTTTCGAGCTCATAAGGCCTGTCTATCCGGTAGGCAGAAGGAAAAGTAATACAAGGTTTGTAAGGGTGATATCGATTTTTACAACCGGTAAAAGTCAATCCATCCCAAAGGTTCGTGGAAAGACAGCAGCGAAAAATTCCACAATAGGTTTGAATAATTCAAACGATTCCCTTTCTTTGCAGCACCAAATATGAAAAACGCTCAAAACATCCATCGCCATCACCACGCAAATAACTTGCATGGCGGCTTTATGTTTTGATCTGACTATAAAAGATTATTCTAAAAAGGCTTGCCAACAACGGTGAGCCTTTTTTTGTTGTTATGGGTTTAAAATTTAGAGTTATACAAATTACCAAACGTTGTGATTTTGAGCTTGTCGAAAACGACTTAATCGAGTTTTCAAATAGGCTTCGACTGGCTCAGTCTGGTAGTAAGTTGTTAGGGTTGCGCACCGCCAGTTAAAATGTGAAAAAGTAAAATAATGAATACACTACTTCGAATTGCCGTTCAAAAATCAGGTCGCCTGCAAGAAGACTCGCTCAAGCTTTTAAAAGAAAGTGGGCTGAGCTTCAGCAACGGAAAAGACCAGCTAAAAACTCAAGCCCGAAACTTTCCAGTCGAGTTGCTCTTTCTGCGCGATGACGATATTCCGCAATATATCGAAGACAAGGTGGCCGATGCCGGAATCGTAGGCGAAAACGTATTCATCGAAAAGCAAAAGAAAAACGAATTGGTAAGACGACTGGATTTTGCCAAGTGCCGACTTTCCATTGCAGTGCCCCGCTCAGAAAATTACACAGGCATCCACTACCTGCAAGGAAAAAATATTGCCACCTCCTACCCTGTCATCGTTCAACAATTTTTAGATAAGCATAAAATTCAAGCGGGCATCCACGAGATCAGCGGCTCAGTTGAAATTGCTCCGGGCATTGGTTTGGCCGATGCCATCTGTGACATTGTAAGCACCGGAAGTACCCTCATGAGCAACGGTTTGAAAGAAGTGGAGACGGTCATTCAAAGCGAAGCTGTATTAATTGCTACTCCAGAATTGGCGCCAGCCAAGAAGGAAATTCTAGACAAATTAATTTTTAGAATAAACGCAGTTCAGTCGGCCAAGAACAACAAATACATTTTATTGAATTGCCCTGATGAAGCCATTGAAAAAATCACCAGCCTAATTCCCGGCATGAAAAGCCCCACTATTATGCCATTGAGCCGAAAAGGTTGGTCGAGCTTGCATTCGGTAGTAAATGAAAATGATTTTTGGGAGAAGATCGCTTTGCTAAAATCGTTCGGGGCAGAGGGAATTTTGGTGATACCGATAGAGAAGATGATTGCATGAAAAAGAATATACGAGACAGGAGTTAGAATTTAGAAGAAATTTAAAATGAAAATTGTAGAAGATAAATAGAACTTGATCAGCGACAAAGAGAGCCAAGACATGAACTAATCCACTTCCCCCTCTCATACGAAGTAGAGAGGGAATGGCCTCGCAAAGCGAGGTCGGGGGTAAGTTGAGATATGAGCAACCAGTTGGAGCTAAATAAAATATTTTAAACAATCTTTAGAAATTTAAAATGAAAATTGAGGTCAATCCAGAAAAGGAAAAATGGAAAAAACTGTGCGAGCGTCCACAGCTTGAACTGGAATACCTGGATACCAGCGTAAAAAATATTCTTGCCCGTGTGAAAAAGTCGGGTGATGAAGCCTTGAAGGAATTGACAAAACAATTTGATCAAGTGATTATTGATCAACTACAAGTTACAGAACAGGAAATTAAAGAAGCAGTAAATCTCGTACCAGACACACTCAAAGCAGCTATCCGAACGGCAGCCAGCAATATTGAAAAGTTTCACCGTGCACAAAAGCGAGAGACTGTAGAAGTCGAAACGATGCCAGGTGTTACTTGTTGGCGCAAAGGTGTGGCCATCGAAAAAGTAGGCATCTATATTCCGGGTGGTTCTGCTCCGCTTTTCTCCACCGTGCTCATGTTGGCGATTCCGGCAAAACTGGCTGGCTGCAAAGAAGTAGTTCTCTGCACGCCTCCTTCCAAAGATGGAAAAATCAACCCAGCTATTTTGTTTGCTGCTTCGCTTACTGGTGTAACGAAAGTTTTTAAAGTTGGTGGAGCACAGGCCATTGCAGCCTTTGCGTATGGAACTTCTTCCATACCCGCTGTCAATAAAATTTTTGGCCCCGGAAATCAGTTTGTAACGAAAGCAAAGCAACTGGTCAACCAAGAAGGGACTGCTATCGATATGCCTGCGGGGCCCTCAGAAGTATTGGTGATTGCGGATGATAAAGCTGACCCTTCTTTCATCGCTGCCGATTTACTATCGCAAGCAGAACACGGTGCAGATAGTCAAGTCGTGCTAGTGACTACGGATCAAACCATAGTTGATAAAACATTGGAGCAAGTCGCGTTACAAATAGAAAAACTACCACGCAAAGAAATTGCTAAGGAAGCATTAAAAAATAGCTTGGCAATTACTTTTAACTCAAGCGATCAAATCGTAGACTTTGTAAATGAATATGCTCCCGAGCATTTGATCATCAACGCTCAAGACTGTGATTTGATTGCCACTAAAATCATAAATGCAGGATCTATATTCTTAGGAGCTTACACACCCGAGTCGGTTGGCGACTATGCATCTGGCACGAACCACACATTACCTACTAATGGATTTGCGAAAGCATACAGTGGTGTTTCATTGGATAGCTTTATGAAATTTATCACCCTACAAAAGTTAACCAAAGATGGATTGAACTCGCTCGGGCCGATAGTAGAAGAGATGGCGGAAGCAGAGCAATTGAAAGGGCATGCAGAGGCGATTAGGGTTAGGAGGAATTAGGAGATACGAGATAGGAGATAGGAGTTAGGAGTTAGGAGATAGGATTTAGGATTCAGAATACAGAATACAGAATACAGAATACAGAATGTAGAATGTAGAATGTAGAATGTAGAATGTAGAATGTAGAATATAGAATTTAGAATTGGATGCAAAATGAAATTTGATTTAGATAAACTAGTGCGATATCACTTAAAAAAACTAACGCCTTACTCATCTGCGCGAGATGATTTTAAGGGCAGTGCTTCGGTATACCTAGATGCAAACGAAAACCCGTATCCTTCCGATTACAATCGATACCCTGATCCGCACCAGCGAAAGTTGAAAGAAAAACTTTCGCAAATCAAAAAAGTAAGTATCGAACAACTATTTTTAGGAAATGGAAGTGATGAACCAATTGATTTACTAATTCGTGCTTTTTGTGAGCCAGCCCGCGACAATGTCTTGATTCCCCAGCCCACGTATGGAATGTATTCGGTGAGCGCGGAGGTAAATGCCGTTGCAATCAAAACGATAACGCTTACGGAAGATTTTGATATCGATCTGGAATCCACCCGAAAAGCGTGGGATGAAAATACCAAACTCCTTTTCCTGTGCAGTCCAAACAATCCTTCCGGCAATCTATTGAGCGTGGAAAAAATAAAAACGTTACTAGTTGAGTTCGCTGGGTTAGTTATCGTAGACGAGGCGTACATTGACTTCACTTCATACGAGGGGTTTGTTCCACTGCTTAATCAATTCCCCAATCTTGTAATCCTTCAAACTCTATCAAAGGCTTGGGGCCTAGCCAACATCCGCCTCGGAATGTGTTTCGCCAGCAAAGAAATCATTTCAATATTAGATAAGATTAAACCACCTTACAATATCAATGGCATTACCCAAGAGATTGCATTAAAAAGCCTGGACCATACAGCACGAAAAGATAAATGGGTAGCCAATATCATACAAGAACGAGAGCTTGTAAAAAATGAATTGTTAACGTTGCCAGTGGTTAAAAAAGTATTTCCTTCTGAGGCAAACTTTCTACTAGTGAAAATGGACGGAGCAAAAAGTATCTACAAAAAACTTGCTGATAAAGGGATAGTGTTACGAGACCGATCTAATGTAATTTTGTGCGATGACTGTCTGCGCATCACCATCGGCACGCCCGCAGAAAACAACGAGTTGCTAACAGAATTGAAAAGGATATGAAGAAGGTTTTGTTCATCGATCGAGATGGGGTGTTGATTTTTGAATCACCAGCCGATCCACAAATTGACAGCTTAGATAAATTAGAATTTATTCCCGGGGTTTTCACCTGGCTGGGCAAAATCGCCAAGGACACTGAGTACGAATTAGTGATGGTCACCAATCAAGATGGACTTGGTACCGCAATCTTCCCCGAAGAAACCTTTTTACCCGTTCATAATAAATTACTAAAGGCACTAGCGGGAGAAGGCATTCGGTTTTCGGCCATCCACATTGATCGATCCATGCCGAATGAAAAAAAACCCACCCGAAAGCCAGGCACGGGAATGTTGCAACACTATTTCACTGTCGAGTACGATCTAAAAAACTCTTTTGTGATTGGCGATCGTCTTACCGATATTCAACTGGCCAAAAACTTGGGAGCCAAAGCAATCTTGCTTCGCCATCCTGTACTAGAGGATGTAATTGTACCGCAAGACCTTGTCGACACATGTGTTTTGACTACAAAATCTTGGAAAGATGTATATGAAGCCGTATCATCAAAGAGAACAGGCGCAGTTCACCGCAAAACAAAAGAAACAGATATTCAAGTCAGCATAAATTTAGACGGATCCGGTTATTCAGCGATTAGCACAGGGCTTGGCTTTTTTGATCACATGCTAGAGCAAGTGGCGCGTCACGGATTGGTTGATCTTGAGATTAACGTAAAAGGTGACTTACATATTGACGAACACCATACAATTGAAGACACTGCCCTCGCTTTGGGCGAAGCATTTGTACTAGCACTAGGAAACAAAAAAGGAATTGAACGTTACGGTTTTTTATTACCAATGGATGAAAGCCTTGCACAAGTAGCGATTGACTTTGGCGGCCGGCCTTGGCTAGTTTGGGAGGCAGAATTCAAACGTGAAAAAATTGGCGAAATGCCCACCGAAATGTTTTTTCACTTCTTCAAATCGTTCTCCGATGCTGCCAAGTGTAATTTGAATATTAAAGTAGAGGGGCAAAACGAACACCACAAGATTGAAGCTATTTTTAAGGGTTTTGCAAAGGCTATCAAAATGGCGGTAAGAAAAGATCCATATAGTGATCAGTTGCCGAGTACGAAGGGAACGCTTTAAGGTACGAAATACCAGTTACGAAGCACGAGATAAAAGTAGTATGGACCTAAAGAAAAGATTTAAAGATTTTGCCATTTCAGCAGGAGAATTGATTCAGCTAATCCCCAAAAGAGCTTCTGGCAATTACAGTGTCATCTATAAAAACCGCTAGATTAAATATTGATAAATCCCGTAATTCGTAAGTCGTACCTCTTACCTTGTAATTCGCATTCAAAAATGAAAATCGCTATCATCAAATACAACGCTGGCAACATTCGTTCGGTGGCATTTGCGTTAGAACGACTTCAGGTCGACTTCACAATCACCGATAACCCCGAAGAAATTGCAAAAGCCGACAAGGTAATTTTTCCGGGGGTTGGCGAAGCGAGTTCTACCATGGCTTATTTGAAAAACAAAAAACTGGATCAAGTAATTGTGAACTTAATACAACCCGTACTTGGAATATGTCTGGGTATGCAGTTGATGTGCACCCACTCTGATGAAAATAATACACCGTGCTTAGGCATCTTTGATGAAACGGTGAAGAAATTCAAACCATCCAACCTTCAAAAAGTACCGCACATGGGATGGAACTCATTAACGTTAACAAAAGATTGGCTACCGAGTAATTTAGATGATGAATTCGTTTACTTTGTACACAGTTTCTTTGTTCCAGTGAATTCAAACACATCGGCCATTACCGAGTACACCCTTCCGTTTAGTGCTGCCATGCGAAAAGATAATTTTTACGCGGTTCAATTCCATCCCGAAAAATCGGCAAAAGTGGGCGAGCGTGTACTGACAAGTTTTTTTAGCGTTTCCGTCTAATCAACATCCATTCCTATGAGAATTATCCCAGCCATCGATATTATTAACGGCAAGTGCGTGCGACTATCCCAAGGCGACTACGGCCAGATGAAAATCTATCGGGATAACCCGGCAGAAGTAGCCAAAGAATTTGAAGATGCTGACTTAGAATATTTACACCTTGTCGATTTGGATGGTGCAAAAAAAGGAGAAGTCGTCAATTGGAAGGTGATACAAGATATTCAAGAAGATACGGCTTTGAATGTAGATTTTGGTGGTGGTGTAAAAACGGATGATGAAGTTCAACAATTATTGGATTTAGGAATCAGTCAAATCAATGTTGGTAGTTTGGCCGTGAAAGAACCTAACAAATTTATTGAATGGCTGGAAAAATTTGGTTCTGAAAATTTCATTTTAAGTGCAGACGTAAAAGGCGAAAATGTATCGATTAATGGCTGGTTAGAAGAAACTGATTTCAGACTATTCGATCTTGTCACTACGTTTTCAGAGCATGGCCTTGAATACTTAACCGTCACCGATATATCGACTGATGGAATGTTGAAAGGACCAAATTTTGAATTGTATAGAAAATTGAAAAGCAAATTTCCTCAACTAAAAATAATAGCGAGTGGAGGAGTGAGTTCGGTCGATGATCTTAAGGAATTGAAAAATTTAAATTTATTTGGCGCAATCGTGGGCAAGGCGATCTACGAAGGAAAAATTAATCTCAACGAATTGAAAAATATCTAATGATAGCTGTGTGTGCGTTAATGGATAGCAATAGGAATCAAAATCGAAAACCCGAAGTTGAAGGCAATATAAAATGAATAGGTTACAAAATCCTAGAACAATGAAGAGACAAATAATTGCGACACTGCTAATTGGATTCTTAGGTCAACAGGGCTTTTCGCAGGACTTCGACAAATCGAAATTGGATGGTTACTTTACGGCCCTTGAGACAAATAACAAGTTTATGGGAAATGTTGCCGTTTCAAAAGACAAAAAAATCATTTACACTAAGTCTATTGGCTACATTGATGTAGAAAATAAAATAAAAGCAAACGAAGAATCGAAATATAGAATCGGCTCGATTTCGAAGACGTTTACAACTGTTTTGGTTTTAAAAGCAGCCGAAGAAAATAAATTAGATTTAAACCAGACAATTGAAAAATATTTTCCAGCCGTCAAAAACTCACAAAATATTACAATAAAGAATCTTCTTAATCACAGGAGTGGAATTCACAATTTTACTGCTGATAAAGATTATCTCGCATGGAGTTCTCAATCCAAGACAGAGAAAGAAATGGTCGAGATTATTGCGAAAGCAGAAAGTGATTCTGAACCAAACACGAAATCTTCCTACAGTAATTCAAATTTTGTTTTACTGACATACATACTTGAAAAGATTTATAAGAATCCTTATTCAAAAATATTGACCAAGTATATTACCCAACCAATTGGACTGGCAAATACATATTTTGGCGGAAAAATAAATATAGCCAACAATGAATGTAAATCATATAAGCACATGGAAAATTGGAAGCAAGAACCTGAAACCGATATGTCAATTCCATTGGGAGCCGGTGGAATTGTTTCTACGGCAAGTGATTTAGTAAAATTTAGTGACGCACTATTTTCAGGTAAACTATTGAAAAAAGAAAGTCTTGAATTAATGAAAAGTGTTTTAGACGGTTACGGACTTGGGCTGTTTCAATTTCCATTTTACGACAAAATTGGTTATGGCCATACAGGAGGGATTGACGGGTTTACGTCAGTATTTTCAAGTTTTGAAAACAATATTTCATATTCTCTAACCTCAAACGGGACGAATTTTAACAACAATGACATTTCAATTGCCGTATTGAGTGCCGTTTACAATAAAGCCTACAATATCCCTGAGTTTAAAAGTTATAATCTTACTTCAGAGGATTTAGATAAATACCTTGGCGTTTATTCATCGACACAAATTCCTTTAAAGATTACAGTATCGAAAGACAATAACACGTTAATCGCACAGGCAACAGGGCAGCCTTTGTTTCCACTCGAAGCGACAGACAAAGACAAATTCAAATTTGACCAAGCAGGGGTTATTTTAGAATTTAATCCAACAGAAAAGACAATGATTTTAAAACAAGGTGGCGGACAGTTTACATTTAAGAGAGATTAAGACCATCAGGACTGTCAGCGCAAAGCCCGACCCGCACGCGTCACGCCCTGTTTAACTAATGCCAGCAACCGAAAACAAAAACTTAAATCAACAAAGTGCTCACCAAACGAATTATCCCTTGTCTCGATATCAAAGACGGCCGCACTGTAAAGGGCGTAAATTTTGTCAATATCCGTGATGCTGGCGACCCCGTAGAATTAGGGCAAGCCTATGCGCAACAAGGTGCGGATGAATTAGTGTTCTTAGACATTTCAGCGACAACCGAAAACAGAAAGACACTTGTTAAGTTGGTCAAAGAGATTGCCGTAAATATCAATATTCCATTTACAGTAGGCGGAGGAATTACTTCTGTGGAAGACGTTGCTCCACTTTTAGAGGCGGGAGCGGATAAAGTAAGCATCAACTCGGCTGCGGTAAAAAATCCGGATTTAATTGATCAACTATCAAAAGCATTTGGGTCTCAGTTTGTAGTCTTGGCCATTGATGCCCGCAAAATCAACAATCAATGGATGGTGCATACACATGGTGGATCCCAACCAACGGATAAAAAATTATTCTCTTGGGCAAAGGAAGGGCAAGAGCGCGGGGCAGGTGAAGTCTTGTTTACCAGCATGGATCACGATGGCACAAAAAGGGGTTTTGCTATCGATCCACTTTCTAAGCTAAATGAGTTGCTGAACATCCCTGTAATTGCGTCAGGCGGTGCTGGAAAAAAGGAAGATTTCTTAGAGGCCTTTGTAATTGGAAAAGCAGATGCGGCTTTGGCAGCCACACTTTTTCATTTCGAGGAAATCAAAATCCCGGATTTAAAGATGTATTTAAAAACCAAGGGAGTTCCGTCCCGCATTTGATATGATTGATTCCACAAAATTAGATTTCAATAAATCGGGCGGACTGATTCCGTGCATAGTACAAGATGCCGTTACCGAAAAAGTAATCATGCTCGGCTACATGAACAAAGAGGCGCTCGACAAAACCCTAGAAGAAAAAAAACTCACATTCTTCAGCCGAACAAAACAACGGCTATGGACAAAAGGAGAAACATCGGGCAATTTTCTTTTCTTAAAAGAAGTAAAAGTAGACTGTGACCAAGATACGCTGCTGTTTAAAGTAAATCCGAAAGGCCCTTCCTGCCACACCGGTGCTGATACTTGCTTTAATGAGGTCAATAGAGCAAACGGGCTAGCGTTTTTAGAAACCATTATTCAGGATCGGAAAAAAAATCCAAAAGATGATTCCTATACAAACAAACTGCTCAACTCAGGCATCAACAAAGTAGCACAAAAAGTAGGCGAAGAAGCGGTAGAGTTGGTCATCGAAGCTAAAGACAACAATAAAGAACTCTTTTTAGGCGAAGCGGCCGACTTGATGTACCACTATTTAGTCTTGTTAGCAGCAAAAAATTATACGTTAGAGGATGTTTTGGCAGTGCTCCACAGCCGCCACACCAAATAACCAATAGCCTTCGCGCCCATTGTCAGTGCCACTACATTTCATTTCAACTAAATTATCTTAATTGGTAAAAATCAATTTGCTATGGAGTTAGAAAAACAAATCAATGGATACCCTTTCGTTCGGTACGAAAAAGAAACTCGCTCCGCGGAAGAGATGGAAATGCGTAGCCAACAATTTTATGAATTGTTACAATCGAGAAGAAGTGTGCGCGAGTTCTCTTGCGAATCCATCTCAAAAAAAATAATCGAAAATATTATCAAGACAGCCTCCACTGCGCCTTCGGGCGCGCACAAACAACCCTGGACATTTTGTATTGTTTCCGATCCGGCCATAAAGTCTAAGATCAGAGAAGCAGCCGAAAAAGAAGAGCAAGAAAGCTATGCTGGCAGAATGAGTGACGAATGGCTAGCAGATTTAACTCCGTTACAAACAGATTGGCAAAAGCCCTTTCTCGAGATCGCCCCTTATCTGATAATTGTTTTCAAGAAAGCTTACGACTTACTACCCGATGGAACTAAGCGAAATAACTATTACGTTAATGAATCAGTAGGTATTGCTTGTGGATTTTTATTGGCGGCCATCCATCAGGCCGGATTGGTCGCACTTACACACACGCCCAGTCCAATGAATTTTTTATCTAAAATTTTAAATAGACCTGAAAACGAAAGGCCTTTTTTATTGATACCCGTGGGCTATCCGGCAAAGGAAACCTATGTGCCTAAGTTGACACGAAAATCTATAGATAAAGTTACGGAGTGGTACTAGGCTTTCTTTTTCCTAAAGAATCTGCCCTTCTTCTCGGGCGCATTCTCAGCCAATGTCAAACACTCTTCCAAAGTCAGTTCGACTGGTTCTTTACCCTTCGGGATTTTTACATTCTTCTTTCCCGCTTTGATATAGGGGCCAAAACGTCCGTTCAAAATTTGAATATCTGGATTGGTATCGAATAATTTAATGGTCTTGTTGGCATCCGATTCTCTCTTAGCTTGGATCAATTCAATAGCGCGATCAAACGTAATGCTGTAAGGATCTTCTCCTTTTGGAATGGATACGAATTTCTTGTCGTGCAAAACATAAGGGCCAAACCTTCCAATATTTGCGGCAATTGGCTTCTCTTCAAAATCGCCCAAAGTGCGGGGCATCTTTAGCAGCTCTAGCGCATCTGCCAGCGTCACATTCTCAATAAATTGCCCCGGACGCAGACTAGCAAACTTCGGCTTCTCACCTCCATTATCATCGGGATTCTCTCCGATCTGAATATAGGCGCCAAACTTCCCGAGCTTCACGTACACATTTTTTCCAGTCTTTGGATCTACACCTAATTCTTTGTTCTTATTTTGAACAGATGATCGCTCTACCAATTCAGTCTTAGTAACCGCTTTGTGAAACGGCTTATAGAACTTACCTATCATCTTTTGCCATTTCAAATTTCCATTGGCAATTTCGTCAAACTCTTGTTCTATTTCGGCTGTGAACGAGTAGTTGGTAATGTCTGGAAAATGTTCCACCAAAAAATCATTCACCACCATGGCAATGTTGGTCGGGAATAATTTGTTGCTCTCCGCGCCTGTGATTTCTGTTTCGGTGCGGGTTACCACTTTTTTATTTTTCAGCTGGATCACATTGTACTTGCGCTCCACTCCTTCCCTCGCTTCTTTCACTACATAGCCTCTCTTCTGCACAGTTGAAATAGTCGGTGCATAGGTAGATGGTCGGCCAATGCCTAACTCGTCCAATCGCTTCACTAAGCTTGGTTCGGTATAGCGTGCCGGGTGACGAGTAAATGTTTGTGTGGCATTCAGCTCACCCAAGTCTAAAACTTGTCCCACCTTCAACGGAGGCAATACTTTGCTGCCTTCGTCTTCACCCTCGTCATCGTCCTTCGACTCCATATAGACTTTCAAGAAGCCCTCAAACTTTACCACTTCACCAGAGGCTGTCAGCTTTCTGTCGCTTGTGGAAATATTAATTGAAGCCGTTGCTCTTTCCAATTCGGCATCGGCCATTTGCGAGGCGATGGCACGCTTCCAAATCAATTCATACAATCGCTTTCCATTACGGTCTGTATCCGGGCTCATCATCGAAAAATCCGTAGGACGAATAGCCTCGTGAGCCTCTTGCGCATTTTCTGATTTGCCTTTATAATGGCGGGTCTTCACAAATTCCTTTCCATAGGCAGAACTGATCTGCTTCACCGCGGCATCCACAGCTTCAGTAGATAAATTAACGGAGTCTGTTCTCATATAAGAAATGTCACCAGACTCGTATAATTTTTGTGCTACCAACATGGTTTGCAAAACCGAGAAACCCAGTTTGCGCCCTGCCTCTTGTTGCATGGTAGAAGTGGTAAACGGAGGTGCGGGAGATTTTTTGGCTGGCTTCTTTTGCAAATCAGCAATAGAAAAATTAGCGGGCTTGCACGATTCTAAAAACTCCAGTGCTTTTTTTTCTTCCGCAAATTTTTCTGAAAGCTCAGCTAATAACTGTTTGCCTTTTCCTAACTCAAAAATTGCGTTTACCCGAAAAGCAGATTTAGTTTCAAACTTATCTACCTCCCGCTCGCGCTCAACAATTAACTTCACGGCCACCGACTGCACGCGCCCAGCCGACAATCCTGTTTTGATTTTTTTCCAGAGAATAGGTGAAAGCGCAAAACCCACCAACCGATCTAACACCCTACGGGCTTGTTGTGCATTAACTAAATTAATATCAATGCCACGCGGAGTTTTGATCGCATTTAATATGGCGTTCTTGGTAATCTCTGTAAAAACTATACGCCTCGTTTTCTTGTCGGTTAGATCAAGCACCTCTTTTAAGTGCCACGAGATGGCTTCCCCTTCCCGGTCCTCATCAGTCGCTAGGTAAACCATGGTAGCAGACTTGGCCAAACTCTTTAGATTTTTGATTACATCTTTCTTATCAGGAGATACTTCGTAAGTGGGCTCAAAGTCGTTTTCGACATCAATGGCCGCATTTCCTTTCTTTAAATCGCGGATATGACCCATGCTGGCGGCCACTTTATAATCCTTGCCTAAAAAGCTTTCGAGTTTTTTTATTTTCGATGGCGACTCAACAATGACTAGGTTCTTCGACATTCAGTTATCTTTCTTTTAAAGCCCCAAATATCAGTAAAATTTTATAACCATCGGATTTAAGTTCAATCCACGATTTATTTTGCCATCTAAAATCTCCGCGAAAATATTTTTTAATCGATCGCCATCCGCCTGATTCACATTATCTTGCAACATAATTCGCGTTTTGCAAGATTTTGCGTTTAGAATTTAAATCTTTGGATAGTCATGACCCTGATTCGACATCTTTATTTGATCCGTCATGCGGAAACTTTTGAAAAAGAACCGCACCAGAGCGACTTGGAAAGGGAACTTACTTTAAAAGGTAAAAGCGATGCCGAAAAACTAGGTCTATTTTTGAAAAATAAACAACTATATTTTGATCAATTGATCACCAGCCGGGCTATACGTACGCAAACTACTGCTGCTATTATTGCCAATTCCATTTCTTATCCGTTGACTTCAATCATTGCAAACCCGCAGGTGTACCATGCCGGCCTTCAGCAATTGGCGACCATTGTTTCCCAGAGCCATGACGCGTGTTTTCACCTTGCCATCATTGGTCACAATCCAACCATCAGCCATTTCGCCAGCAATCTTACCCCACGGCATCTGCCGAGTTTTTCGCCCTGCACGATCGCTGCCTTTGAAATGGAGCTAGATAAATGGACAAGTTTTTCGATGGGCAAGGCAACCCTGAAATTCTTTCAATCTCCACCGATTTTATGATTCGCTACATTTTCTTTTACTTTAGGTTTTTATTCCCCTATGGAGCTTACTCCGCAAACCGTTTATAATCAAATCATCGACCAACAGAGAATTGTTGTTACTGGAGTTGACCAATCTAGTGTGACAAGATTCGTCAAGTTCATTCTAGACAGCTACCAGCGAAAATACAATCATTTTTCAGCGGGTAAATTGACGACTATGGCGGGAGCAGCGGTTACATTGATCGAGTTTCCCATGAGCCCCGAACTAAAGGCATTTCATCACCATGTTCTTCTACTTACACCCCTTTTAGATAATGAGCTAAACGAAGTGAAAGGCTTATTAGACGCTACGCCTAAGGGCGGCATTATCATTTATCCCGAGGGGGATGAAAAACTAAAGGCACTCATAGGCAAAGAACGTGCAGATATTCAACTCATTTCGTATAAAGTTCCGCCACATGAAGTCAAAAACGGCCAACTGATTTTAGTGAGCAGCAACAATGAAAAATTTCCGATTAAACTCACAGACACAAAAAACCTGTTGATGCTGGCGGCCGCTAAACAGTTAGTGCGCAAAATCGGCATTTCATCCACTCAATATTACAACGCAGCTGCGTTAATCGAATAGTTCTTTCACTCCTATCCCCCCATTACTCAACCTCTTGGCATGAAATTAAACTTAAAAATACCACTTTGCTTTTTCGATTTGGAAACTACCGGCATCAACGTGACACAAGACCGCATTATTGAAATTGCGGTTATCAAGTTAATGCCTAACGGAGAGTCCATTCACAAAAGTAACTTGATCAATCCTACTGTTTCGATCAGCGTTGAGTCTACTGCGATACATGGGATCTCCAATGAAGACGTGCAGGGCAAGCCTAGTTTTAAAGAAGTAGCAAAGGATTACGTGAAATTTTTTGAAGGTGCTGACTTGGCGGGCTTCAACATCTTGAAGTTTGATATGCCTGTACTGGTCGAAGAATTTTTACGGGCCGAAGTGGAATTTGACTATAGTCGGAAAAAGATTATTGACGCACAACGTATCTTCCACATGATGGAGAAGCGCACGTTAGCTGCTGCTTTTCAATTCTATTGCGGAAAAAATTTAGAGCAAGCACATTCTGCGGAAGCGGATACCCAAGCCACAATGGATGTGTTATTGGCTCAAGTGGAGCGATACGAAAACAAAGAAGTCACCAATAATCTCGGAAAAAAAATTGGGGCAATTACCAACAGTGTCGAGGCGCTCAGTCAATTAACGGTTGCTGATTTGGTGGACTTAGCAGGACGGATGGTTAAAAATGACAAGGGAGAACCTACTTTTAACTTCGGCAAACACAAAGGTAAATCAGTGCTCAAAGTGTTTAAAGACGAACCCGCGTATTACGACTGGATGATGAATGGAGATTTTCCCTTGGACACGAAACGTTGGTTAACAAAAATCAAGTTGAGTGTGCTGACAGGAAAACTGTAAATCAACTAAACTTCCTACTAGACTTCCTTCCAAGTGTGGTCCGCCAACAATCGGACAGCCGCGATAAAATTTTTATACGGACTTTTGGCGCCCCACTCCTTCGGCCCAATCATCGTCAACAAATGAGTGCCCTCTGCTTGTTGGTACAAATAATAGATTTGACCAATCACGGGGCTAAAACTAAGCTTGGCATCGTAGATCAGCATACTCAATTCTCTGCGCTGGTGGATTTCTTTTGCTTGGATGGCCAACAATTCAATTTGCTGGCGAATCTGCGTGAGCATCATGTTGGTCTGCTCTTCCATGGCGCTTAGTGCCTGGTGGCGAATAAGGCCTTCTTCGTTTGGCTTAATCACTGCACCCGAAACCGAAGCTGAATAGGGCAACACGCTCATTTGCTTGTGATAGATTTCGATATTGGTAGCTTCTGCGCCACTCTCGTGATAATGTCGTTGCGTTACTTTTAAAAAACCTTTGGGTGTAATGTCGTGATGAACTTCCAACACCAATTTATTTTGTTTAAAAAATTGTGCTTCAAAGTTGAGCGAATCAATAATGGTGCATTTGATAGTGTCTGCGATCTCATTGTTTTTCAGCTCTTGTTCTTCACCGGTAGGGTAAGCCGCATAGCTGGACTCAAAGGCTTGGTCTTCAAAAGAAACCCAGTTCATATTGATTTGAAGCTGGCGCGTATTGTCGCCTAACTGAATTTTATATATACCTGACCGTGGGCGGTTGCCCGTTTCATACGTTCCCTTTTCGGGGAATAATTGCCACGATGCTAAAAAGTTGTACAGGTCCGTCATGAAAGAAAAATAAAATACGAATGATTGCTGCCAGTAGAACAGGATTTCTACAAATTGGTTACTGCAAAGCACCCATTTTGAAAAAAAAGCCCACAACAGATGCTATGGCCTGTAGACAGCTAGCGCCTCTGGCATCCAGCCATTTAAATCTTTGATTCGGCTTCTATCGGAAGGGTGAGTAGACATGAATTCAGGCGGCTTTCGGCCGTTGCTCATAGATGTCATACGTTCCCAAAACTTAGGAGCTTGCCGCGGATCGTAGCCAGCCATCGCCATAAAAATCAACCCAATACGATCTGCCTCTGATTCATGCTGACGGGAAAATTTAAGCATCCCTAAGTTGGCACCCATTCCAATGGCCTGTAAAAAAATCTGTTTAGTCATAGTAGCATTTTGCCCCATGGCAGCGCTCAGGGTAGACAATCCAAATTGTTGAAGCAAACCCTGGCTCATGCGCTCTTTGCCGTGATTGGCAATTGCGTGGGCGACCTCATGACCCATTACCACTGCAATACCCGTTTCATCTTTACAAATAGGAATAATACCGGTGTAGAACGCAACCTTACCTCCCGGCATACACCAAGCATTCACCGTTTTGTCATCTTGGATTAAATTAAACTCCCAAGCAAAACCAGCCAATTGATCACTTGCGCCTTTCTGGGCCAGGTATTGCTCAACGGCTTTTTGAATTTTTATTCCTACCCTCTTCACCATTGCTACCTGCTCTTGATTGGTAGACAAAGAGCTCTTACTAATGACCTCTTGGTATTGCGTGGCGGCCATGCTATTAATTTCCGAACTGGAAACCAAGTCCAATTGCTTTCGGCCAGTAATAGGCACTGTTGCGCAGCCAAAAAGTAGACAAACGCAAATAAACAGAGAGGTAATTTTGGGTAGCATAAAAAGTTGTTTGAATGTAGTATTCAAAGATAAAACCAATGTTCTTAAAAAGTATCAAAAACATAAAGAAAAGAGGCTTTGGACTTTATATTGTTTGTAAATTTGCAGAAACAACACGTTTTCATGAAAATTTTTGCTATTGGCCGTAACTATGCAGAACATATTCAAGAGCTGAATAATGAAAGGCCTGATGAACCCATCATCTTTACCAAGCCAGATACGGCTGTTTTGCGTAACAATGCCCCCTTTTATTATCCCTCATTTTCTACAGACGTCCACCACGAAGTGGAGTTGGTATTGCGCATTTGCAAGGAAGGAAAGAACATTGAAGAAAAATTCGCTTCAAAATATTATGACGCGATAGGAATTGGCATTGATTTTACTGCCCGCGACATTCAAACCAAACTGAAGGAAAAAAGCCTACCGTGGGACATTGCCAAAGGATTCAACGGTTCGGCTCCTATCTCAGACAAGTTTATTCCCGTAGAACAGTTTGCTGACAAAAATAATATCAATTTCAAATTGGAAATAGACGGCCAACTTAAGCAACAAGGCAATACTAACTTGCTCCTTTTCTCGTTTGATTATATCATATCCTATTTATCAAAATTTTTTACGCTGCGTACCGGAGATTTAATTTTTACCGGAACTCCAAAGGGCGTGGGGCCTGTTACAATCGGAAACAAATTAACTGCCTACATTGAAGATGAGAAGTTGTTGGAATTTGAAGTTAAGTAATCTTATACACCTTGTTTTCCAGTTGGCCTTCGTAAATGGCTTACTGGCTCAGTTTAGCTTGCCGCAAGAAATTCTAACCGGCAAATCGATCGGGCTTGCGCCTTATTTATTTCCGGTAAATCCCGGTCAGACAAATTTCTTAGCCGGCACTATGGGCGAACTGCGCTCT
>Ga0163155_10001357_pt1 | contig 29644 bp, 37 predicted proteins | sample OliLakLV19SP4G1_FD_148611 | JGI IMG/M metagenome (GOLD analysis project Ga0163155, IMG submission 148611) | Freshwater microbial mat bacterial communities from Lake Vanda, McMurdo Dry Valleys, Antarctica - Oligotrophic Lake LV.19.SP4.G1 | ecosystem: Environmental > Aquatic > Freshwater > Lake >... | reverse complement strand
CTCTTATCATATCCGAAGCCTTTAAAAGCTAGTTGTGTTGCTGCGTACACTGCAAGGCCGTTAATAAAGATCGTGCTAAATGTAGCTGGTGTTGCAGATGCAAATGTGGCTAAGTAACCAAATAAGAAACTAATCAAGTAAGTTAATGCTACTGCTTGTTTGCTGTCAGTTATGTTTAATCTAATTCTAATAAAATCTATCACAGGTGGCACAAACACACCGCCCAAAAGTGACACTAGAACTTCTATATTATTCATTACTTTGTATTATTAACTAACTTAAGTGCTTCTACAATTGGTTTTAGTAAATCTATTTCAGTTACAAGCGCTAAATTCTTAGTCTCTAATACTTGCCTTTCCTGATTAAGTGTAGTAACCTGCGCCTTTGTTTCGACTAGATCTTTCTCTAGTTGTTCGTTATTTGTAGAAGGTATTTGATTCACATAGCGCCCAGATACCCAGCCATCGCCCATAAAATACCAAGTGCTAACACCGTCTATTGCCTCGCCTGATGAGAGTGTGCGTGTTTCAAACGGGGTGTTAGGTGCTACCTTGCGAATCGATTCGGATTTAGTGCTCGGCTCTTTTCGAACGTTCATATCTGTTGTGTTTGTAGTAACGCACTTTACAGGAAATTGCAATCCTACCATTTCATATTCTACCACTTTCGCCAGGGGGCGCAAATGCCTATCTGTGTATGTCCCCCAACTGGTCCAGACTGGATGCTTGCCACTGGGAGTTAGCCAGCCAAGCCCTAGGCTACGATCCATATAGTCGATAATTACACGCCAAGTGCCACCTTTAGGCAATCCGCCAGCCCACGCTTTTGGATTCTCCATTAACGCAATGTGGTAGTGGTTCGTTGTCGTATCAAATAACCTAGTCCCCCTAGTTACATTCCCCCTGTTTATACAGCGCGAGTGTGTAAACTGAATTACCCACCCATCCTCAGGCTTACCCCACAGAAAGGCATCATCATCGTCGGTTGCCCCCGATCCTTTATACTCAGATAAGAAGCGGCCTTCAGCAGGCGCTATGCCAGCGCCGAACCTGGAGGATATATCAAGCGCATGATTATTTTGATTAACGCCGTGCGTTCGCTGGGTAAGAACTAGGACATTACCTTGTATTAAATTGCCTAGTTTCATGTCTGGAGTATTTTTCTATAATTATCGAATAAAACTAGTATTGCCCCAAATTCTATTACTAATAATACTATGCCGCCAATTGCGAATACACGCCAATATTTTTGGACAAATTTCAATTCGTCGATAAATTCGGACATCTCGTGTATCTTTGCAAGTGCTTGGACAGCATCTTTACGTTGTAAAAGTAATTCCTCTGCCCTAACCTTGTCCTGGAACTCTAACTTAGATAGACGCTGCCCAACTAAGTCACTTAAACTAACAATCTTGTCTAAAATCCCCTGTTGCGTTTCCTCAGACCTGTCAAACCTCTCGTCTACATTAACCTTTAGCTCATCGATTGCTTTGCTTAGATGATTATAATTAGACTCAACGACTGCTATTCTTTCGGTTATGGTTGTCATCTAGAACTTACTATTCTTCAATTAAGTTATCTCGTCTATATTACCAGCTTACACTATTTGTAGGTACTTGACATCCTAGTTAATCTTTATCAGTTATTCTTAATCTGACTTGGCAGTTTGTATTCAACAACTACCGCAACTAGATTAAAAGTCACGATCGCAAAATGGGCAACGTATACCTGTATCCTATCGGGAAATATTAGATAACTGAACGAGGAAGTAATGGCCCAGTCCCCCCCACCGACAAGTATAATATTAGCGTAAGACAATTGTTGGCTACTATCCTCATATTCCACGAAGCAAAATGTAAGGGGAGGACTTTTAAAAGGCCTTTTAAAGTAAACATCTTTAGTTCCTCTGTAGAAGGTGCCCCATGGCGGGGGCTCAGTAGATACATCAACGGTAAATGGTATTGTCTCGTTAATAATAAACGCATCGCCGTATCTTGCCAATTCTTCAGGTACCAAAGACTGTAGTACTAATGCATTATTGTCTTGCAAGTTGAGCTCCTCTATCTTTTAATACAAATAAAGTAAACCTTGCCTCGTTACTAGTAAAATAAGTTCTAACCACAACCGTGACCTCTGAGGTGGATGGGTTTATGTCGACCGAAGAATTAATCGATGTTGCATAAACCATTCCATTCACCTGGAACTCAACATGAGGCACAAACGCATTGCAGTCAGTTCTTCCGTTAGGGTTTCTCCATAAACCAATAACTTGCGGAGTTTTTCTCTTCTCTCCTTTCCTAAAAGGAATAGTTGCAGTACCTTCAAAATAATAAGTAGACAGAGCAAGTGAAACAGTTACGTCTAAGATCTCGTCAATAGCGATTGAATTAAATAAGTACTTATTTAGTTCTGGATTAATGTTGTGCGTTGTTAGATCAGGCATTCTATTGTCTCTATGTCTTTGTGTTTATAATGTAAATCTCAAACTCAAATTTGTTAGGTGGATCATATTCCGAATCGATTTGCACGCTTACATATCTTTTAAATGGAATTATCCTAGCGTATAAAAATATTAACAAAAAGTTAGGCGGAAATCCTACGTCCGCAGTCTCGTAAAATGGTAACTTATACGTATTGAATTTAGACCCATTGTCATAGCCCATAAAACCTATAGCAGTAGGGGACTTGTTATAGTTTTGGTTCTTATAGGGAATGTCAGCAGACCCCGTAAAACTTGCTGAGAGGGTGTGTTTAATTATCTCATCGTAAATTAGAGTATTCGCTAAGCTCCTATACCCTTCTGGTTGAAATTCATTTCTATTATGAACTAGCGACCCGTTCGGTGTCTCCTTTCTTAATAGTTCATCAAAACCAGCCTCGGATATGTCATTGATGGCCATTAGAGGGCTTTCAGATCAACTATATCTAAAGATTCATGGTTAATCTGTATCTCGTAAATTCTCGCTTCACCCGTCCAACTCAACTCAATGCTTATAGTTCGAGCATTACCACCAAATAAAACCGACGCATGTTCGTATCGATTAGTTGTAGCCGCAGGGAGGGAGGATAGTGTTGCGTAACTGTGTGAGCCATCTAGAGCTACTTTTACAGATATAGGTACTGAAGAGTAATATTTAAATTCTAAAGTGGATATCTCGTTCATGGCAAAACTTCCCTCTGTCCTACTACTTAGCACAAAGTGCTTAGTCCTATATAAAGACGTGTACGCTGCAATCTGCCCATCAGCCTGATCATCTGTGAACGTACCGACCTGGAACAATTTATGGACAGTGCCACTTGTTAGACTGCCACCAATTACTACCTTCTTCCCTCCAGTTATATACCTAGTCAAGAAAGGTGCCAGTTGAGCAGCATTAAACGTGTCGACTTTCCAGTTTTTCTGGTTATAATCAAATTCAACTAGCGCGTAACTAAGTGTCTGCCCCTTAACAGTCCCTGTTAGACTTCTTAAAGCACAGTAGTATCTATCCTCTGTCGCCACAGCGCCTATTACCTCAAAGTTAGCGGTATCAATCTTGTTAAAGATAGCATCTCCAGTCACGTCGTTGGAGATAGGCAAACTCATTTTTTCTGGATGTGTAGTGTTTGGAGCCAGCATATAAAAAGCGTCTCTGCCCAAATACATAATATTACCGTTGAGAACGGCTATCGACTTATGCGAAACGCACCCAAACCCTTCTACTTCATTTGTAAACAAGGTGGCTGGATCAGCTGTCATATAGCCGTTCTCATAGAAAACAACAAAAGGTCTACCATTACCAAAGGCGGTAACCCCAGTTGGAAGTGAGGAGAATATAAAATAATCAGTTGCAACCGAAACTTTATCAGAATCTAGATTAGTAAAATAGCCTCTCCTAGGATAAGTGGTACCACCGACTCCTAGCATATAGCCACCGTTGACTGCTAAATACTTTGCTTCAAGTCTTATCTCGATATTATCACCATCCCACGTGTCGCCTATCGCAGTATCTAGAGTGACTATGTTAGGGTCTGTATATGCGGTTATAATAGCCGAGCTAGCGTCGGTTGTATTAAATACCTTCATCCCCACCATCCCACTACTAAATATTGTCGTTGTCGCTACTAGTGTACTAGCAGTAGAGGCAGATGAGACTGTTGTCGAAATAACTTTAACGTAAGTGCGTGAACCTGTTTCTGTGAACCATCTAACGTACTCTCCAGCAGCTGATGAGGCCATGTAGTGTCTATCTATAAAGTTCACCATAGAAATCTCTGAGGTATTACTCCATTCACTGCTAGCTTGTGCTACCCAAGCACCGCTAATATCCACATACAGATTACCCCCATAAACCCAATGGAGATAGAATGTTCGGTCAGGCTTCTCGAACATATGTAACCCCCTAACAGGTGTGGTACCAGAGATCTGTGTTAGGTATCTGTCTGAGCCCGCCCTTGTCGCAATAGCCCCGTCTTCATCTTGCGATAGATTGATCGCTAACTCAGAGTCTTGATCTCTAAGTAAGTTGGGAGCACTATGTTGATTCATAGTGCCTGATAGATTGTTTAATCGTTTAATTGCCATATTGATCACCTATGTCATACCCTGCTCCTTGAAATCCTCGCGATGTATTCTGGTATCTATTAGCTAACATCTCTCTTAGAGATGTAGTCTTTGCGAGCGCAGTTGCAGTACTATCTCTCCGATTAGGTAGTAGACTCAAATAGTATTCCCTATCTTTATCTGTTACCCTACCACCTTCTGCAGATTTGGCAACATTCTGAGAAAGTAGACCTATCCGCATCCTTAATGCATCCCCTTCAGGATCTAGTCCCAGATTCCCGATTAAGTCTCCCAAGATGCCACCTTGGATTGGTCCGAATCTATTGGCGTACTGTCCAGTGATGTCTTGTTGCAAGCCTTGCAGATCACGATCTGTTGTCTGTATGTCGTTTAATTGCGACTGCGCATTAGCACTCAGTGACCTAGCTTTAGCAGGCTCGAATGCAGACTGCAGGCTCATAAATCCCTGGATATTCTTCGGATCTATTCCAGCATTGATAAATTCCATAACCAGATCAGGAGTCATCTGTGTCCCCCCTGCTGAGTTAATACTATTTAATGCTGCACGTGGATCTGATTGCCCATCCTCCATATAACCCATGTCTAAACTATCTTGGTCTTGTGGTCCCATGTTTTCTCCAGATCTAGTTAAAGTATTAATTAAAGCCGAATTTAAGAGTGGCTTAGCTGCTTGATTTGATAGTACATCACTCGTCTTATTAATCAAGTTACTGTCTCCCATCCCAGACAGGACCTTACCGACTTTCTCCATACCTCTTCCTGCAGTTCTTTCTAGAAACGGTTGGGCCTGTGCTAGTAACTCTGCTCGTCCGCCTGTAACTGATATCTGCCCCCTATTCGCAGCTTTTACCATACCAGGTAGCTGATCATATAAAGCTACGTACGCTCGGTTAATATCTTTGTATAATGGAGATGCTGCTTTAAGTTTGCCTTTAGATACATCACTAATTACTTTTGAGATCTGAGCCTCATTTGAGACTGGATTAACACTCCTTGCGACCTTGCGAGCCATCGGCCCGAATTGGATAGAGAGATCGTGGAAATCGCCTGCAGACAGTGGTACTCGGCTGTTAATGTAAGCGTCCACATTCCTCAGAATAGAGTCAGGCATTTCTACAGAATTTAGCAAAGCATCTCTAACTAACCCCCTAGTCTTTGACAGTTGTATTCCTTGTAGTTTTGCAACTCTAGGTGCCACCTCGTCGACTAAGTCGTTTATATTAGAATTAATTGTCAATCCTGCAAGTTCATTATCTCTCAGGTTACCCATTCCCTCGGCCAATTTACTTATCGTTTCTGGTCCTATCCCCTTATCGCCAGCCCCTGTTAATTTATACATCTTATCAAGGGCTTTCGTGTCGCCTTTGTAGGCTCCAGTAAAGTCTAACCCTCGCTTAGATGAGAACCCAAGACCACTACCCCTGTATTGCATATCGCGTCCTTGGTTAATAAGTTTCTGTCCAACCCCTCTACTCTCATTGCCAAGCAATGCCTCGTCGGCCCCATATATACTCCTAGCGATTGCATCGGAACTATTAGTTAACTTTGCATTATTAGGTGTGTAGTTCAAGAATTGCGAAGCTAATAACTTCTGTTGCTCTGGATCATCTATACGACCAATACCCTCCAGTAAAGAGTTGTACTTATCGCCAGATGCTTTAATAACACCTTTACCGCCTGTGTTATTAATTGTATTACCAGCGTCATCTATTAGACCAGCATTCCGCAGTGCGTTCGCTGCTCTGCCACGTGGTGTCAATTTATTAAATTGCTTACTTAGAGCTTTAGAGGCAACACCAGTGACACCACCAATCGCAGCGCCCATTCCAACATTTCTTAGGATGTCAGTTGGATCTTCGAAATCGGAGTTAGCGAAACCTGATCCAGCACCACTCGCTGCTAAACCAGCAACCGTAGATCCGAACTTTGTCCCAGGTAATAATGAAGCCCCAAACCCTGCAGTTTGTCTAACACCAGTCCCTACAGGGTCGGTATATAAATCATCGTATTGGAACCTTGGCTTATAACCGCTTATCTTCCCATCCCCAGCTGCGTAAATACCTGCATTTGCAAATTCAGCCATAGATAGAAATGGATCTACTAATGGTCTAAGTATCCCATCTGCTAAGTTACCAAGAAGTCCGTAATCTGGTCTTGTGGGTCTTGCCATAGTTTAATATGCTCTATCGTAAAATTTATCTGGAACAGTGCCTCTAAGAAAGTCAAGAGAGCCCTCTATGTTCGCCCTAGCTGCAGAGCCAGGGTCAGCGATGAAGGCACGAGCGCGATCCGCCAAACCATTACCCATGCTCCTACCCCCACTATACTGGCTGTAAATATCAGCTGCGTTTCTTTGTCCTGCCCTAAGACCAGCAATAGTCTGGTACATTGGATTCCCCATTGCATCAGCCGCCCCATTGCCTCCACTCATCGCCCCTTGTTGTGCTGCTGCTTGTTCGGCAATCCCTTGCGCATTACGACCTTGGTCTATTAGTCCAGACCGTCTGTTTCTTTCTGCTATTATCTCCTGCATCCTTCTATATTGGTCTGCCTGAGTTCTTGCTGAATTATTCTGAGCTGCCCTTGCCCTCTGTGATTGTAGTTGTTGTTGTAGTTGCCCTGCTCTGTTGTTTAGTACATCGTACTGAGTCATAAAATTCTGCCTCTTATCTTGGAACTTCCCTCTTTCAGTCTCAGCTAGGTTGTCGATCTGCGCGCCATAGTAGTTTTGTATACCCTGATTAGCACCAATGCGACTAGTCAGTCTACCAAGAGAACCACCCAATAATGACAATTTAGCAGCAGGTGACATATCAGATGCCCCAGTTCCCATCTTTGTAAATGGATCAAATAGAGATGGTAAGTATTGAGACTCAAGTCCCGCCCTTTCGTTTACTAGTGGTCTCAAGACTGGAGTGTCGTATAGCTGTGTTATTTGGTTCTTAAAATCTGGCAAATCCCCCATTGACTGGTATTGCTTGAAAACATTATCAGCCTGAGATCTAGTGTCGTTATATTCCTGTTGTGTGTTTGGCATCTTTAGAATTTATATGGATTAGTATAAGTAGTTGGAGCACTGGTTTGTTGATTATACTGTTGCGCTAACCCTGGATTAGTCTTTAAGAACTCATTTGCAGAGGGTACAGAAGGCATCGCAAACATAGCTGGATTCTTGTTGTAGTCCTCGTATTGTCTATTATACCAATCTGTTGCGTAGTTCTTAATCTGTCCAGAGAATTGTCCCACTTGCTCCTTCCTCTGCCTTTCATACGCGTCTGATAATGATCCTCGTTGATAATTAGCACCACCAGTTCTATAAGCGCCACTCTGCGCAAGATTACGATTCAAGTTGTTCATGGAGTCGTAAGACTGTCTTTGTATCTCTGGATTTATCTGAGACTCAGCTAATCCAGTCACCAAGTTATCATTAAAGACGGTATCGAATGGTAGAACCTCATTGAAGGATTTTCTCAATTGTGGCGCCGTACCTGCAAGTGCTTGAGTATCTGCTTGTTGAGGAGCCGCAGGCGCTGCTTGACCTAGCCCGAAATTACCCTTAGCAATCTGTTGCAATAAGAACATATTCTGACCCCTTGTACCTGCGTAATTGCCTTGAGGCGAGCCAAGACGTGAGTATAGTTCTTTTTGCTTAGCATAGTCTGTCCCCCCCTTGAGTTGGGCCTTACCTGATACGTCCCTTATTAATTGGTAAAGATTAGCCATTATCTTGTTCTCCTTGCTATAGCACTTATGTGCCTAGGTAGAGCTGTTCCCATCGTGGGATTAAATGAGTTAGGAGCATATCTAATAAATGCATCCATTCTTTTCTTTTCATACCTATCCCACCACATCTGCGCTCTTTTACTATCTTGTTTCAAGTCGTATCCTCGGCTGACCATAGCATCAATTAAAGCCAGATCTAGATGAGGTATCCTCAACGTGGAAGCATCAGTCATCGCTGCTGGTAATTGTATGTAGTTTATTTCAAATGCCTGAGATATTTTTGATTTAAACCTTGGTTCTATTCCTATTCCTAAAACATCAACACCATTTACCGTGAGATTAGTTGTGTAAAATACAGGATAACCATCCGACCCTGACTCATTACCCTGTTGGTATATATCGTGCTTAAGACCCTTACTAAAGACTGTTTTATATGTCGCAGTATCACTATATTTAGCAGCTACAGTTTCGATCATCCATATATCATTCCCATCTCCCCCAAAACTAAACTCTTTGCCTAGTACAAAAATACTGTTGCCGTCCCAAGTATCTCCAATCACTACATCTACTGTTACGGTTGTAGTACTGGTAAATGCTGTAATTACTGCACTAACACTATCAGTGCTATTGTTTACCGTTAGCCCAACCATAGAAGCGTTAAAGATTGCAGTGGTCGCTACTAGCGTGGATGCCGTGCTAGATGCCGATACAGTTCCATTTGCAACCCAGTTGTCTGCATAGCCAACTCTTCTAAAATCAGACGGATTGTGTGGAGCGAATAACGGAAAGATGTCGTTCCTATATGTGTCGTTTGCGATCTCCTCAATATCGACCTCTGCTACTCCTCGATTAGTCAACCACCCACCTGCTGTAGAGTAGATCTGCAGAATCTTCCCTGCTCTTCTCTTCATCTCTAATAAAGTCAAACTCATAATTTAATATATTCTATTTAGTTAAATTTCATAGGTACCAGTTATAAATAACTTATCACTAGTTGCAAAAGTCATTGGTACTGTGGCAGATAATTGATTCTCGGTTGTGTATGTACTAGCAGAGTTAAGGACGTACAAACGCAACGATGACACACTTAATACTCCAACCACGCCGAGGTAGGTGGTAGTCCCAAAATCCTCAATACCCACATGACCGATTGGCGCGAACCCAACTACACTAGCCCAATTACTATTAAGGTTAATAGGTGGCGTAAAAGATACGGAGCCTGATACCCCAGCTCCTCCTAGAGTGTAGGTGATCATAATGTGCACTGTCCTCCCATGTTGGGCATATCTTGCAGAGTTCAACGTCCCCCCAGAAAGATTAGTAAACGTGGGAACCCAAGTCCTCCATACACCAAAGTCGGTTCGTAAGGTATTGACCCCATCTCCAACCATTAAAGCATTGTCATTTGTATTCCATTGTATATCTCCCTCTGCGGTGGGTGTTGGCGTGGTACTCTGTTTTAAAGTTACTGTTGGCTGAGTCAGTGTCTTGCTCGTTAGAGTCTGAGTGTCTGTATCACCTATAATCACGCCAACTGGTGCTATCTTGCCACTAGATTCTACGGCAGTTCCACCACTACTTACTCTTAGTAACTGATTAGAGGTCAAAGAAGCCACATCTAGATTAGTAGCTAAGACTTTGCGACTATCTGCCCCACTATGCCTATGTCCTCCTACAGTATTCTTAACCACATAATCCAAACTAGAGGCTACGGCACTTCCAGGAATACCAAGTGCTGCCTCGATAGCGATGACCTCATCAAAGACATCATTAACCTGATCTTTAGGGAGTCTAGCGTCCCCACAAATCAAATCACTGTGTGTTACTATGCTTATTGGAAAACTAGCTGCCATATGTGTAATCGGTTAGATTAGTAGAAGATCCAGAGTAATCAGTTAAAGGTGAGGCAAAGTCTAGGCACCAAAATGAGACGTTGCACCAATAATCATTAGAGCACCACATGGGATTCACGCCTGCGTAGTCTGTTAGTGTTGTAGATGTCGTAGTGTAGTCAGTTAGTGTTGGCATAGTCTGTTGAACGTGCCTCTATCCGCATAACAGGACATAAAACCGTACCGTGTTCAGTCTGTAGAAGTCAGAGCTTTTCTAGTAACCGATCTAATCTGGCCCGCTTCTCCCCTACTGTTAAAGGTTTATCCTGCGCTAATAGAGACACCTTTTCTTTTTCTGCAGTTGGGTTATCCATCGTGCGTCATCTAGGTTAATTAACTCATTCTACTGTTTTGTCTACAAGATATCAATTTCTTGTGCTTATCATCGTCCCACCCCCAATAGACCCAAGCGCCTAGGAAGAACTCCGCCAGCAGGTGTGTAATCTACAAAGAGCTTCGGATCACTGGACGTTCCAGCCTCATCAGCGTAATACCCTAGCAGTCTTGATTCCCCACCACTTGCCCATACCCCAGTAAACGAATTATTAAAATCCCAAGCACCCCTAGCACCAAATCTACTAATGCCTCCAAGTGTAACATTAGCCCTGCCGTTCGCATTTAGTGTTATATCAACATAAGCACCAGTTGTAACACCTGCGTAAGTGACCGAACCAAATGTGGTAGAACCCAGTGTGGTAAAGTCTGCGTTGACTAAGTCGTTATTACTTGCAGGTGTTGCGCTTACCACATGTAGACCATCGTCACCCACACCATTCTGTTTTTCATTTATAAATAGTGAGAATGTTGAGGAATTAATAGTACCACTTACTATAGTGGTATCAAACGTGTAGATTGGACGATTTAGCCCAGCAAATTGATTTGATGTTGTAGACCCAGCAAGTCTAGTAACAGAGTCGAATGTTGTTGTTTTGACAGCTTGGTTCCCAGCACCAGCCCTGATAGTTGCAAATGTCTCGTCTATAGACACTCTTGCTGTATTTCCGTCCACCGTAGTACCCCCAGAACCAGCAGCTGGATAAGCAGTTAACGTATCAAAACCAAAGTTGATATTAGCTCCCAGTTTACTAAATAATATATCCAGAGTGTGTAGGACCTGCCAAAAAGGTTTAAGGCCATAATACAATCGTTTCGAGTATTTATCATGCGTTCTAAATACACCCTTTACATTTCCGTTATCCCCAAAAGTAAAGATTGCGTTAGGTAGAATTGCATCAATCCTTTGCCTACTATCTATACGGAGTACCAAATGCCCAATAAAAGAATTTGCAAAGAGTAGTAAGGCGTTCTGGTTTTTTATAAACCATGTTTTATCAAATACCATTATTTCTTATACCTTTAATAGCTATATTAAGCAGATCTGTAACCTACTACTGACACCTTAGTGCTAGCGCCTGTTGTCACATTTGCGCAAAACAAGGCTGTGTTAAGAGATTGTCTTAACGCCACATTAAAACTAATTGCAGCACCGCCATAATTAGCGCCAGCAGGTGATAATGTTAGTACCGTGCCGCCATCACCATCTTGAAAGATAATATCAGTCCCTACTGTAGCATGGGCATTAGACACTGTTATATTAGTAATATTATTTCTAAGACCAGCACCAGGCGCTGCTATTAATAAAGTCGATGTAGTCCCAGTCATAGCACTGGTAATGTTGCCACTTATATAGTTCTCTGGTGCAGCGTAAGGCTGCACAATCTGTTTACCTGTTAACGTGGCAACCAGATCTGTCCTATCGTTATTAGCCACTGCAGCTATATCAACATTGGTAGCTCTTGCCCCCATCTTGTGTGGATTGCCAGAGTCAACGCCGTCGTGTGCAACACTTGCACCTGTTAGAGTTGAAACAGTAGTAACTGTGGACACAGTTGTCACAGTTGCTAATATACCAGTAGAATCACTCGCCATTGTAACCCTTTGAACACCAGTTCCAGAGCCGCCGTTACCCATTGTCACTGCCACGCCATTCATCTGGCTAATATTTGCTCCTGCACCAGATACGATATTATCGAGTAATTGCAAGGCGGTGAGTGATGCGCCGTTCTCTTGTACTGCGAAAGTACCTGCGTTAGTAACAGGGTGACTCGGGACACTTGCAACTGAAATAGGCAATGTCGCTATTGCAGAAGTACCATCAGATAACCTAACAAAAGCAGGCGTGCCAACTGGTGCATCGACTGTTAGCGAACCAGAGTTATCTGAAATCGGTAATGTCGCTATTGCAGAGGTACCATCAGACAGCCTAACAAAAGCAGGTGTACCAACTGGTGCATCGACTGTTAGCGAGCCAGAGTTATCTGTAATAGGGATAGAGTCTACATGCTTTACATATAATTCACCTTTACCAGTTCCTCTTGCAGCGACATTGTCACCATCTGCACTGACAGCCGCACCTAGCGCATCTGCTCTAATTAAATTTAATGCCGTACCAATCGGATCAGTTGCAGCTACTGCATCCTCGGTGTATTGGGTACCTGAAGAGCTACCAGCAGCAATATTAACTTTCAGATTATTAGATCCATCCAACTGGAGAGGCTGAATTGCATTCCCTGTCGACTCGCCCATAGCCACTGTACCAGTCATTGAGGCACTTGTAGCGCCCTCTACATATTGAGTACCGCCCCCAAATGAAGTAATAGGATTACCAGAAGCATCTACTAACTCCGTTGAAACTACCCCCTTGGCGCCTCTCTGAGAGATTGTTGCCCAGACGTTAGCATTAAGACCGTCTATCAGTTTTGTATGCTGTTGCTCAGTAGGCATATTACTTCGCCTGTGCTTCCATAATTAAAATTCTTTCTCTTTTTTCTAGTAAGCCCTTCTGGAGATCGAGTTCACGCTTGTAGTCAGATAATGTAACCTCATTCATCTTTACACTTTTCTCACGCTCTGTTAGTTCGTATGTCTTGCTAGAGATTTCCTTATCCAGATCGAGTAGTTTATGCTCTGTTAAAACTAACTTTTGACCAATTTCTGTTAGACTCTTATTAATAGCCTCTAACTCTAACTGTTTCTCACTAACCTCGTTATCTTTAACTTGTTTCTCGGCTTCAAATTGTGATACTTCCAGTTGTAGTACCCTCGTTCTATTCTCAAGATCATCTACTTGCTTCTGTGAAGCATTAAAGATAACCTGATTCCCTTCTACTCTTTCGAGTAGTGAAGTATTCTCAGCTGTGAATTGTTTGTTCTGCTCTTTTAGTTCGGCCACTTTCAGTGCCCATTCGTTGTAATCACCCTCGGAACTAATGATGTTTCGCATAGTCTAGTTGTTTATTTTAAATATAATTGATAATAACATTTATTTTAGACCGAGAAACTTTAGGACACTTAACGCTTTATTTAAAAGTCTCCCTGCAGTCCCAGTATTCGTAAACTCGACGTTACTTGTTTGATAGCCCCAGACTTTGCTATTAGTGGAATCGTTCAGAGACCTGCCCATCGTGCCAGCAAAATCATTGTTAACAGAGACAGCGTTCCATACATTATCTGCAGTAGGTAATGTTCTTGAGCTAGCAAGTGGTATTCCATAATCGTCAAAAGCATCGAGTTTCTGTGTATCAATCACCACTCCAGAACCGTTTCTTATTACCACTTTGCCTACATACACGTCTCTATTTGTGCCTGTAGCATCTGTTTGCATCTCGAGCTGAACGGTTATTTTAGGCACTGTAGTAGTAGGCGTGAAAGATACTTGTAGTATCTGCCCTGCTGTTGTGCCTGATGCCACATTCGTTATAACGGTAGTGTTGTCGTAGGTTACTCGAAGGGTTGGCTTTGTATGAACACCAGCATAAAACGTTGCGTTGTTGATTTTTATATATATAGAAACACTACAGTCTAGGTTTTGCGAATTACCAATTAAAGATGAGCCATTATTATCTTGATAAGTTAGTAATGATAAAGGTTTAGATGGGCTAAACTTAACCGATTTTTCCCCTGCTACAGCCACACCCCAAGAATTATTCGCCTTCAAAGCCGTAGTATCTGCTAAGCCAAAACCTGTTGAAAAGATAATACCTTCTGTCTTATACACACGGTTATCCCCAGCCACGTTGTTGTAATCCTCGAAAGAAAAGGTCGAATTAGGTGCCCAGCTTGATTGGTTCGCAACAGAAAAGGTAGGACTCCCTGTTGCGTTAGAAAAGCCAAAGTTAGTAAAAAATGAGCCAGCCGAGGGGTTAATGTCTGATGCACCTACTGATACCCATACTGACTCTTTAATAAGCGAGTTTACCGCCAAGTTAGAAAGGGTGATCGGAATTGGTAGTGACCGAAAAACATTTCCCACAGTGTCTTGCAGGTTAACAATAGAGTTGATGCCCCAGATCATGGTGCCTGAACCTCCACCACTGTGAAAGATATTCCCCTTGAAACTGCCACCCGTTGTGTTGTATCCACCATTACCACCGTTCGTAAAATAACAGTTGTCGAATATATTATTCTCGTAATAATTGATATTCTGAATCACCGCTGTACCTCCAAGAGAAGGCATTTGATAGTTACCTCGCACATAAAAAGGATATACAGATGAAAAAACCGTACCGTTACTTATTAAGCCTCCAGTCTCCAGAATATTATTATCAATCACCGCTCCACCAGTGAACTTCGTGAATAAAGCCTGAAGAAAGAAACTACTGTTGTTGGGAAAAAACATGTAGTTACTATCAGTGGTTGGCATTGACCTTCGTGTCAGATTCTCTTCATAAATATTAGCGGTGGTGGCGGTTCGTGCAGTCCAGCCGATAGAGCGTAAAGCACATCCTTTAATGTTCCAGTAGTGAGGATAAAAAGTTAAACCAGTAGATAAGAATGTAGTTGATGTTGCATTTTCAATTTCAAAGCCGTAATCAGTAAAGTTCGTTCTAAAGACAAACCCACCTGCCAAATAGTTAGCGGCCAGAGTACCTGTGATGTTAATTTGAGTTCCTGAAATAGTGCTGATCGTGTATTTTGTCACCGTAGTGGTGAGCGCGTCTCGATATCCTACATAGATAACGTCTCCATTGAGCCAGGGTTTTACTGCTCCTGCACTTACGTCTCTATCTACAGTGATAAAAGAAGCTCCTGAAGTGTGAGCACCTGAGAGATAGGCATAGCGATCGGTGGGGAGTTGTCCAAAGATATTAACTGAAGATCCTTCTTGCACCAATCCTGAATTAAGCCCTAACCCTCTAAGCCCTGTGTTACTTGCCGTTCCAAGAGTCGCATTTTCTATTCTGATCTTACCTCTATTGGTAATGGTGATAGGACTACCAGATGTACCTGCCCTGAGTCCACCGTATAGACTAAGTATACCCCAGCCTCTAATCGTGAGGGTATACGATCCACCAGTTCCCCAAATTAAACAGTCCTGATTCGTGACATCAGTACTTCGACACGCAATCAAAGCAACTGACTGTGTTGCGTCCCCAGTACCAAGAACACCAACAACTGTAGCTGTTTGGTCTACTGTAACCGTGCCAATGTCTCCTCTGCCACAGACAATCGTATCGTTATCAGCAAAAGTAGCGGTAGTCTCTGAGAAAGTCGCATAAAAAGGATTAGTACCGTTTGAGGTAACAAGAGTAGGCTGCGTTCCAGCTCCGCTAGATGAGATGTTAAGTCTCCATGTACTCGCTGCGGTGGTGTAGGCATAACTGCTTGAGAAAACAAAGGGGACTGCTAGAGCTGTTGTTGTGAGAACCGTTGAGTTACCAAGCTCGGCACTAGTAAGCGTTCTGCTTATTCGAGTAGTCCAAACTGACGCTACAAACTCTGGAAAGTCTACGGTGACTGAATAACCAGTACCAGGACGCAGACACAACGCCACCCACTTGAGGTTGCCAGTTGCCGAAAAGGTAATTGGTATTTGTCTTGAGCTAGACAAAGAGAGAAGCGTTGCACTAAATACACCCAGATTAGAGGCGTGACTAACCACAAAACCGTTAGCTGTGCTAAGAGTGGTATTAGTGGTTGCACCTAATATTGCCATATTATTCTATTCCTAATTTGGTTTTTAATTTGTTTAGCTTATCGTCAATTGAATCTTTGAAATCTAACTTATCTTTTACCTTTGCAGTCAATTCAGCAAATAAGATATTAATGTCAGTATCTGCGTCCATTTGGAAGGCAATCGTTATATCTTCACTTTCTTTGTCATTATGAAGTCTGACAATAACTTGCATATTGTTGTCATCCAATCTCTCTATTCTATCGAATTTTTTATCCCACATTGTGTTAAAGGTTAAGAATAAGATAAAGCCGCTCTATTACTCCAGATATTATCAAAGTTAGCATTACCATCAGCCCAAGTTTTACCCTCACCATCAACGTCGGATAATCTAAAGACCCTCCAGATCGCTGCACTTGTGGAGGCATAACTGCCCATTGCGCAAAATCCGTAGTAGGTAATATCTGTTGTGGTGGTTGAATCTGAGCGAAAGGAATAGTTGGCCGTGTCTCCAAATGCGGTAATAGTACCACCTGATCCATCAGAGATGGTAACAACTACAGCCCCATTCGCACCCTGTGTCAGAACGGTAGCCTGGATGTTTGTGTTGTCACCATCAACAATTTTGACGATTTTATCTTCTGTCATTTACTATTTGTCTTTATCAGTCTTACTAAGCATTGCTACAAGTCTCTCTTTACGTGTCACCATTGCGTCCTTAATCTCTATCTCTTCTCTATAGGCATCAAGAGTGGCCTGATTCATATTTAATGTTTTCTCTTGTTGCTCCACTACCTTCTCGCGATTATCCAGCTCTACTAGCCTTCTAGAATGCTCTAACTCTAATTGTGCTAGAGTATCCTTCTTCCTCGCCAGATCTGTGTCTAGGTCCCTATTAGAGTCTCTTTTAGTAATAGACTCGTTATCTAGGGTGGTAATCAACACATCGTACTCCATCTTCAGTGTTCGCTGTTCTGCTACACGTACATCAAGCTCTTGTAGTTCACTCACAAATCGGTCATAGGCCTCTTTGCTAGATCTGAAGTCAGCCTCTATCTTCTCTGTCTCTTGCTTTGTTGAGACGTTTTGATGTCTCAAGTCAGCTGTTCGCACTGCTATCTCATTTAATGTTTTTTGTTTCTCTAATATCTGCTTATCCATTATATGAGCGTAACAGTTATAGTAACTGCAGCAGCGGCCGTAGTAGCAAATATGGCGTAGATAGCCATAACATCACTCCTGAACGGTGTAGTAGAAGTTACCAGGATAATATCGTTTGTTGATTTATTTAGCCTAATATATACACTTCCAGTTGTCTCGATACTAATATAATGTGCTCTCTTCTTACGGACACCAGAAAAGAGCGTAGTAAATGCGGCGACTGTGTTTAGATTAACATCACCACTAACGCCAGCAATATTAGCACTGCCAGACTTCCACTCATACTCCTCTTTATTCCAACCTTCACCATTTTCTCTTGCAATGTACATTATTGTAAAGAGTTAAACTTATTTACTATACTTATTGTAAATCTTAATCGACTTATCTCTTATCTCCTCAAATTTCTGCTTTTCTGCCTCTGTTTTAGCCTGTCTTAAAGCCTCATTGGCTCGGTCGATTCTGTGTTCGAAACCAGCTTTTTTATACATAGCCTCGTCCCTTCTAGATGCACTAGCATAAGCCTCTGCCTCTCCTTTGTGCTTGTCGTAGTCGAATCCCATAATTAAGATAGTACAGTTGGTAGAACACGGTAGAAGACTCTAATTAGAAGACCAGTGTTTCCTGTAATTATTTCACCTGCGGTCATGTGTACCATCAATGCTGCGTTTGCAGTTGGATTAAGCTCTACTCTAGCAGTTCCTACTGCTGATTGTGGAACCAATGCATACCTTGTTTGTGCTGTTGCTTGATCTAAGAAGCCAGTAGTCTCGATTCCAGACACGATAGTGCCTGAAGCGTCAGTATACCTTAGTACCAAGTCCTCACCTGCTGCAATGCCTGCATATGCAGTGCCAGCTGGCTTAAAAGCAATCCATAGAAAGGGGGTTATAGCTTTATTTGCACCTGGTGCCGCAACGACACTAATCGGAGTTGCGAATAAAGCTAGGAGTTCGGCTGATGTAACGGTAAAAGTGCCAGTATCTCTGGATACTGTTTCCGCATAAGCTACATTAGCAAGCTCGCCAGTCGAACCGATAACCGACACGTCATTTACTGTGAAACCATTAGCACTGTTCACTGGTCCTGAGAAATTTGTTGTTGCCATGTTTATTTTTAGTTATCTTAATATATTCCCTTAATTCACCTATAAGGTCGACTCGATAACGAGGTGTGGTTTAACCTAAAGCTACCACAAAGGTTTATTACTTATGTATAAGAAATACCATCACCCTTTGAACCCCAAGTTCTTCTCCAGTCTGTCCAACCAGTTGAAGCCTCATATCGTACTTTCCACATTAAAGTATCGTTCATGTAGCCCACGGTTTCGTTTAACTTGCCAACCTCTGGTCTAACGCCCCATAACCAAGTTAAAGGACATTCGTCCCCCAACAAGAACCATGCAGTGTCGGAACCACCAGCACTTGCAGACAAGTATTTCCAAACAATGACTTTATCGATACTTAATCCCTCAAATTCTTGTGAATTTTTGCGATCGTATACATTAAGATCGTTATCGGCTGTTCCGCTTCTCTTCTCGGAACGGGCTATAATTAATGCCTCTTTTCTGAGTTGATTAGGTACTACTAAAGTAGTAGCAAAAGAGCTTGTTAATTGTCCAGTGTCGCTTAAAACGTCCTCAAAGGCAAGCATACCTGTTTCTAGATTGGCCTCTGTTAGAGTCAATCCAGTTGAACTTACGTTTGACTGATTACCATTTCCATCTGCTCTAGCATGAGTTAGATCAAACAATCGGCGGCCGTCGTCTAGAGATGTAAAGCTAGTATTAAAACCGTTGCGGAGTACACCAGCACTTCTATTCTCAACCGATCTCCGCGTACTTGCTGCTTGCCCTCTTGCGAGATTAGTAGACTTTGAAATGCCAGACTTATCATAACGAATAAATTCGTCGGTTAACGTAATCACTCCACCATGCTTGACTGGTGTGAAAGTTGTGCCGTATGTCTGGAAGATAGACTGAGATGGATAAGGCTGACCCTCACCAACTATACTAAGTGTACCTAGGTCAGAATAATTCTGAGTTTTCTGATTATAATCCTCTTGCTTCTCCACAGTGAAGATTTTCTCCATTGTAGATTTCACTTGATCCATCTCGTCTGTAAAGTGATGACGGATAGCAGGATCGATTGCCTTTCCGAATTGCAGAGTTGACATTGGAGTCGTTGTACCCATTGCTTAAAATTCTATAAAATTATCTAATAAATTGATGCTTAACAATCACAAACTCACCGACACTAACGTCAGAATCCAACACTGGGTTTACCCCTTGTGGATTTACTAGAGTACATACAAACGCTCTGGCTGTACCAGCTCCGTTATAAGTAGTCTCTCTTGTTGAGATATCAATCGCTTGTGCGCCAGTACCACCTGTAGTATCGAAATACTTACCCGCGTCTGTGGCTACGATACCAGTAGAGCTAGAATCCATTATTACAACAAGTCCAGGTGTGCAATTTACACCACCACCAACTGTTGAAGCGGTCATTGCTTGTATTGCTACACCTAATAGAGTCTCTGCAGCGGCACCAACTTCTAGTTGGCTTGCTTTAAGAACTACTGTATCACCGTTTGCAATAGTTGCATTACTATCATACTTTTTAATAATCTCAGGCAAGCCATAGAAGCTGCCGCGAGTATACATTAATCCTGCTGCCATTATGTTTAGATTTTAAAATTAACTTTTTCTTTTCCACTTTAAATAATCCTCAGGACTTAATCCTGTCTCCTTAGCTACTTCTCTCTCAAACTGTGTAAGAGAGGATGTATCAACACTTGACTTTGTTGGACTGCTTACACCGGGGCTACTACTAATTCCAGATTGTCTGTTAATAGCCTGGAAATATCCCTCCATTCTGCCTTCCTCTCTTAACTTCTCGGGATGCAAGACTGCGTTGTACGCATAGTCTAGTGCAGCTTTCTCTTCCATCTTATGCGTGTTCTGCATACTCTGAGAGATAGTGCCAATCGAGTTCCTTATAGAAGATGCATCCTCAGGGCTCCTGTTCTCATAAATATCAGGTCTTTCAGCCTCGAATGATGCGAACAATGTATCTCGTTCCTTCCTCTGTTCGACTCTTTGGGCATCTGCTGCCTCCCTCTGTCCTTTTGCAAACTGTATATCAGGATGTTCATTGATCAGTCTCTGTATGTCTGCGCTAGTATCATTCTTTGAAGGTGGGGTCTGTGCTTGTCCCCATAACTCTGGGTTGTTAGTCTTTAATTGACCTACAATCTGCTCTACCTGGTCTGGAGTAGCACCCTTCTTTGACAAGGCGCTTCTATATCTTTTCTCAGACTCAGTCACAAAACCTTCATAAAACTGAAGTAGCTCATCCTTTTCTTTAACCGAATCTTGAACTTTTTTAAACTCCTCCTGTGTTTGCTTAAGCTTTCCGTATTCTCGTTTTAATGTCTCTACGTCGGGCTCTTTATCAGATGTCTTGTCTTCTTCCTTAATAGGATTAGTTGCAACATCTTTACCTGTGTCGTTTTTAGTTTCCTCGTGTCCGACCACAGGGTCGGGGGAGTTAGATGAGTCTTTGTCTAAAGTATCTCCTTTAGCTGCTGCGTCAAACGCTGCCTGTAAAGAAGGGTCTAGCTCAGTCTCATCCGAAACATCAGTCTCTTCGTTCATTTCTTTGGGATATAAAGTTAAAGGACCGACCACAGCGATAGAGGATTAGTCCACGCTATACAGTCGGTTCTTCCGTTTTGTACTAGTAGTCAATAGCCCTATTCTCTCTTCTTTTTTAAAAGATGTCAAGATTTTGGCTTGCTGGTTAGCTTTGCTGCCATTGCCCTGGCATTTATAATAACCTTCGCGTTCTCGGGTAAATCTAGTAGATACTTCATGGTCTCCACCTGCCCGTTCAGTGTTCTGTGTATATCTGCGTTGTACGGCACCGAATTGAATACGATATCCCTTGCCTTCACTATTCTTATTGCAAAGATCTTTTTTAAGATACCAAACAGGGGATCGTCTTTAAATCTTTGTATAATAAGTAAGTCGTCATCGCTTAACGCATCCAGCGGAAGCTCTACATTCTCAAAGATATCCATAGTTGTTATTCTGTAAATTTAAACTGGGCCTAAACCTGGGTTAGGGAAACCACCCTGCATCGCTGGGTCCATCATTGGCGCTCCACCCATTGCTGCCATTGGATCTTCCATGCCTAGGGCTGATTGCTCAACTGGCTCTGGGGCTGATGGTGCTGGAGCTGCTGGCATCCTAGATGCTACTACTGGCAGCGTCATGTCCCTTTCCAGATGTGTCCTTAAATTACTTATTGTTAGACTGTTTCTCTCCATAGCTTTTACAATATCAGCAGGCGGCTCGAAGTTGGACATTATAGGCATTCCATCTGGTCCCACCGTCTCTGGTGCTTCTTGTGCCATCTCGCTAATTGTCTGCTCGTACATAAGATTAGTATTCTCCAAGGACTCAGCAACCTGGTCGTGGTATTGCAGATGCACCTCACTGCGCCCTGGTCTACCGTCTACTATCTTCCCCTCTAACATTCTATTAGTCTCTAAGACCGCGTCAGCAATCTCGACTGCGTCAGAATCGTCTTGGTTCAACAAAATCTTAGACGGCACATTGAAAGTATCTACATATAAGGTAGCCACTTCTTTTAGATTAAACACTGCGTTCGGGTTCATAGCAACACTTTGCGGATTATCTGGGTTGGCGGCTAACGGTATCACCTGGGTCATCATGTTCGATATTTTTTGCATCTCCAGACCTCGCGAAATAATCTCTAGTGAATCTGGAGTTACTTGCACCTCTATCTCCCCTTTTGTGTCTAGGTATTCTGGTTTAGTTTGTAAGAAAGAGTAATTCTCCTTATCGTCGCTAATTCTTACCTCTTCTAATCCGCTGTCAATCTCAACTTTTTTACCTTCTATCCTAATAGTTCTTAGATTATCCTCGATCTTCTTAGCGTCCCTTGGCTGCATACCCTTAACATAAGGCTCACTGTAGAATTGCTTAATCATTTGTGGTAACTGTGCACCTGCGCTATAAAGGCCGTACATAGCCCAATTGTCTACGATATTAGCTATCATGTTCTCGGCCGTTTCCTTAGACATTACCGCAAACGTGGCAGGGGCATTAGATGGAACAATTGACGTTTGCGTGGGGTCTATTTGAGAGGCTATAGTTGCATTTTTCGAGATAAGATCTAGCGCTTTAAATGCATCAAAGCCCACTGGATTGTAAGGCATAGGCATAATCTTATTACCTATGCTTGGCGATTGTGATGTGTCTATAGGGATATATTTACTGTTTGCTCTAATTAATGCGGCTGTAGTCTCTCCCCATACCGATTTATCTATAAACGTAGTATTGTTCATGCTTTCATAGATCTTATCCATCACCATGTTAATCAATATTTCTTCTGCGATCTGCTGGTGCTGCAACAAGTCAGGGAGGCCCATGCCGTATTTTTGGTTGGGGAAAACGATACAAGGCAGCTCGTGGTAAGTTAGTTGCTTATGGTTATTTGGAAGAGGCTTTGAAATAATAGGGATGTCGTTTACTAATACTATGTGCTTATCTAACATCTTATTCTCGTACTCTATCAACTCAGCATCATCGTCTAATAATATATCCGTTGGCGCCGACCACAAAATGCGCTGATCTGTGGCGGAGTAACCTCCAGATGCTTTTATCTTATCTAGATTTTTAGCCTCTGGATCTATAGCGTAAGTGGATCTAATCTCGTCTATGTTTACTATTCTCCTGCGCATTACATAGCGTGCGGATTTATTTACACCCTGCATTTGTTTTGCAGACGGGTCATAATAAATTTCTTCGGTCGGGATGTACTCGATCGTTATGTCAGAGTAAGTGCATTCGAGTGCTGGTTTCTGATATGTTACTTTAATCTCAGTCTCAGTTCCTTCGGTTACGTCCTTACTCCTTTTAGGATTCTTCTCTCTGTATGTATGTTTTACCCATACCTCTTTATATTTAAGTTGGAAGTACCCATTCCCAAAAATTAAGGATTCTTTAGATGCTAACGCAATTTCTTTGCGCCCCTCTGTCGTCGCCATAATGTGATTAATTATAATTTCAAAAATCTTTGCTTTTTGTCTATCTTCATCAAATGTTGCTTTAGCGGAAAATTGAATCGTGAGTTTTCTTTGTTTTTGTGAGGTCGACTCAATTCTACCTAATGTCATAGGTGATTTAATATTTGATCTGTAGTCGTCGCTAGATGGTTCGACTGCCCATTGCATCCACATTTTTAAATTCTTTTCCCTATGTGTCCGCCAGGAGCTGCCCGACACTGTATCTGATTCGTCTTTTAAAGAAGAAGGCCAATAACAACCGCTATCTATTTCACGCTTTGCATCTTCATAGTGCCCTCTAACTAGTTCTACATCGTCGAAATCCTTCTGCGTAGCACTTTTCCCCTTCTTAGAAGTGTCATACTCGTGGATACCAACCCATTTATTAAATCTTTCTAACTTAGCCTCTATACTATTTTTAACGTCTTTTTTAGCCATTAAATGTGAATTGTTGTTTATTACCTATAATTAAAGTAATTGAATTATTATGCTTCTTTATAGTCAACTCGCCAAAATCGTTATTTTGTAGAAACCTATGTATTTCTAGTAGGATCTTACTTTCTTCAAAGCTACAATCTACTGTTTCTGAAACAACGCCCTCGCTCTCTTTAAATGTTAGATTTAGTTTCATGTTATTTCTAATAATGTATTATTCCAAGTCTCTAGATCCTTCTTTAATTCGTTTAAATCGGATAGATTTGCGATTATTAGATTCTGTTTGCTAATTGTAACATTCCGCACCTCATGCCCGTAAAAAGTGTGATTACATTCAGGGCATAAGGTAAGCGTTTTCCCTAAAGATTTCTTATACACTATCGCCGCCTGCTTGTAAGTTACACTAGATTTGCACTGGTCGCAGGTAACCATACTAGGCTGCATTACTTTAATTACTCTCTAATAGTTTTATAAGCTCGTCCCTCGTTGCTTCTGGGTCATGATCTAATTTAGCCTTCAAAGCCCTTGCAATTAAAGATTTCCTGTTCAGACCTCGCCATTCCGATTCGTCGACCAGCTCTATTGTTAAGAAACCCTCAAATTGCGGATTTTTTAACTTACCGCCTGAACGCTTTATAGTGTCCTCATTTTGCACAATCTCTTTTCGTACCAGGTATTTTAATTGCTCCATTCTCTCCTCAGACAGTGTTATTGCTTCGCCTGCTTTAATTGTAAAAAAATAAGCTGGCACTACCGATTTAATCCCGTTTACTATGTAAGTTTCCCTAAACATAGACCCTAGCGCTTTTCCAGATAGCCAGTTGGTAAATCTCTTAGCCATCGGTGTTTTGCTATTTGCTATCTTCTCCTCATCGAGCTGTCCTATAAAATCAGCACTTAATTTATATTCCTCCCAATCGCTGCGATCCTTTTCGCTTAGGAGTGGAATAGTCCACTTAACTTTCACGGTTACATCCGAAACATTAGTTATCTTGTACTCCATAATTTGGTTGTACTAAATTTAATTAAAATAATACTAGCACTAAGTTAAATAGATCACCACCTCCACCCTCAAATTTTAGGTTGCCCTATAGTAAAAAGTGGGAATGTTACGCAAATGTATTAAACTACGGTGATTTTCCTGCCTTTTGTTACGCAAATGCTAATCTGCATGTCCTCTAGTATCCGCCGTTAGGCCGATACCCTCTAATCGGTTCTATCTTTTCCTCTTCTCTACTTAAGTATTGTGGTTCGTTATCTGCAAAATATTCCACGGCCGTACGGTAGTGAGAAGTATAATCGTGTATCGGTTTATTAACCTCTGCTGTAGATTGCGAGTCCTCAGATCTCCTAGGATATCGAGCATTTTCCATGGCGTCTATTAAAGGCGCACAACGCCGCTGATCTACTTCTGTATACCTAAGCATCAGTATTGTCTTTTCTCTCAAATCTCTGTGACTCCTACCGCCCCAAGGCTTAGACGTTACATATATATTGTACTTATTTAATACCGTCTGTGTAGAGCTGCCTGTTATTACGCTTCTGCTGTCTACGTTAGGATCCCCAAAATGGCTAACGTCTTTCTTAAAGTCCACGTGCGACTGAATCTTGCTAATGTCTTCTTGTGTATAAATATGCGTCCCTGAAATCGCTTGTCCTGTTACAAAAGGGATATAGAAATCTATAGACTTATTAACATTACTATAGCAATCTATTATGTATAGCTTCTTTTTCGCCATATCCTTTTGCCACCAGATCAATGCGGTGGTATCCAATCCGAAATCCCACGAAATGAATAGCGGTAGGTTTGGGTTGTAATTAACGTCGGAAAGTTTAACGCTTTTTTGCCATTCTGACAAATAAACCTTTCCCTCCATAGACCCTGTATAAGACTTTAAGATTTCCCGCTCAAACTCTTCTTTGGACCTTCTACCTCTTTGCTCTTTAAGCCATTCGGCGCCTTTAGCAGGGATAGCTGAGTAATCGATAGAGAACACATCTACTTTACCCGCTAAGCCTGCTATTAATTTATACGCGTGCGAAGTCTTGCCGTTATCGGGGGGGGTAGTAACTGCAAGTCTAATCTTTGTTACATCTCCCGCTGATTCCCACGCGGGCCTAGCCCATCCCCAGAATCCAAATTCGTCGAACAGAACCATCGTTTGCCTTCCGCCTCTAGCAAAGCTGGGATTAGCTGATTCCCCTGTAATAGTGTTATCGTTCGCAGGATTAGTTAACTTTAAGTATGTTCTGTTCTTTTCCATCCGAAAATCTTGGGGTTTCATCCACGCAGGTAATTCTCTAATTGTATAGTCTAGCTTATAGAACAAGGTATCTGGATCTCCTGCAGAATCTACATAATCCTCTTTTCTAGATCCTACGCGGGCATTAAAAAAATCATCCATCAGCCAATGCTTTAGCAAAAAATTCATAGTTATGACTGTGATCCCTACATCTCGAGGCTTATCCACAAAACCATCGCGCGGATTTTTTAATAAAGATTCTAAGTATCTCAAATACTCGATTTGCTGCCCCTCGTAGAGCATAAGCGGCAGTTTAGCTATTTTATTTCGGGGATCGTAGGTCCAAGCAAAAGTGTCGAACCATAAAAGATCGTCGGATGCGCACTCTAGCAAGAGATCTCGTCTATAAAGCTGGTCGCTATTTGCCTTCTGTATCCGCTCCAGCCGCTTCTCTAGCAAGTTTCTGTAATTCCTCATCCGACAATCCTTTAAAATTTGTTATATTAACCTCCATTTTTAGGGGTTCCCCGTCGTCGCCTGAAAGTTCTGACCTAGTAGAGTATAACTTTTTTTGCCTTCGCTCTAGGTATCGCCAAGAATCTTCTGTAGACCCTTCCACAACGGCTTTAGCGACGTTTCTTTTTGCAGCAAAAGAAACAAAAGACCGCACACGTTCCATTTTCAATCTAAATTGTGTAGACATGACCTGATAGTTATAGTAGCTAGAGTCGTTTATGCCTGCGTATATGCAAGCTTCTTGGATTGTAAAATCATTTTTTAGCGCTTCCTCTAATTTAGATAATACTTCTAATGTTAAGACCTTTTTATGCCTTCCCATGAGCTGTTTTATCGTAAAATCTTGCTTTTTTGCTTCCATTTGCTTTTATTTTAGCACTTGTAGCCTATTTTACAACTTCGCTGTATTCGGTAAGCTTTCGGTCCAAGACACTTGACAAAGTGCATTACATTGTATTACAATTATTTATAACTTATTAAGTCGGTAACGACAAAAAAACAATGAAGAGGTGCAGCGAAGATGAGAGATTAACTTAATTACTTATTACAATAAATTATAAAATCATGAAAGATATTACAACATACATAAGAAATAGACAAGATTTTCAGAGAACATCTACAAAACTATTCAAGACTGTTAATCCTATCGTGGGGTCTATTATAGAAGCGATGCAAGATTTAGGGATGGAAGTTATCGGGGATAAGTATGAGTTAAAGCTAGGAAAGTCACAGCAAGAGAATCAAGTTTTCTTCTGTCCTACAAACAACGGATATTTAGATTGCATAAATTGGTCTGAAGTAGGCACAGGTAAAACAGGCTATAGACTATGTAGAGATTATAACGGAAGCTGGATAACATACGCAACATTTAAACAGTTTAAGAATCTAGTAAACGACCTAGATTTGATTATTACAGAGATCCAAAAATTCGAGACTAAAAAGATAGCCGAAAGAGATTTGGTTTTGGAAAAGTTAAAATCTACAATCCAGAAATTAGTTTAATTATTTATAACTTATTAAGTCGGCAACGACAAAAACGATGAAGATGAAAGCAATAGAAGTAGCAACGCAAGAGGAGTTTGATAGTCTACCAAATTCTTTTGAGGAGAGAACAGAGATCCACATACTTAAAAGTGCAAGGGTTAAAGTTGAAGGAGGTAAAGAAAATGGTCTTGTGGTCGCACATGATGGGAGTTCTGTGTTCGTATATGATGGGGGTTATGTGAAAGCATTTGAGGGGAGTTCTGTGGGAGCATATGAGGGCAGTTCTGTGGGAGCATATAAGGGGAGTTCTATGGGAGCATTTGAGGGGAGTTCTGTGTACGCATTTGATGGAAGTTTTGTGTTCGCACATGCGGGGAGTATTGTGGTCGCATATGCTGGGAGCGATGTGGTCGCATATGCTGGGAGTCGTGTGGTCGCACATGTGGGGAGTCGTGTAGACGCATACAAGGGGAGTTATGTTACTTATCAAAATTAAGCTAAATATTCGGCAAGCTTTCGGTCTAAGGTACTTGACAAACTACACAGTAATGTATTACAATTATTTATAACTTATTAAGTCGGTAACGACAAAAACAATGAAGATGAAAGCAATAGAAGTAACAACGCAAAAAGAGTTCGATAATTTACCAAATTCTTTTGAGGAGAGAACAGAGATCCACATACTTAAAGGTGCAACGGTTAAAGTTAAAGGAGATGGGGGTTCTGTGTTCGTATATGATGGGGGTTCTGTGGAAGCATTTGAGGGGAGTTCTGTCAAAGCATGTGGGGGGAGTCATGTGGTCGCACATGTGGGGAGTCGTGTAGACGCATTTGGGGGTAGTCGTGTGGTCGCAAGAATGGGGAGTATTGTGGTCGCACATGTGGGTAGTATTGTGTACGCATATGCTGGGAGTTCTGTGAAAGCATTTAAAGGGAGTTCTGTGAAAGCATTTAAAGGGAGTTCTGTGTCCGCATTTGAGGGTAGCGATGTGTACGCACATGAGTGGAGTTATGTGGTCGCACATGCGGGTAGTCATGTGGTCGCATATATGTGGAGTATTGTGGTCGCATATGCTGGGAGCGATGTGCTCGCATATACCGGTAGTCGTGTGTTCGCATTTGAGGGTAGTTCTGTGAAAGCATGTGGGGAGAGCGATGTGGTCGCATATGAGGGGAGTTATGTTACTTACCAAAATTAAGCTAAGTATTCGGTGAGCTTTCGGTCCAAGACACTTGACAAACTACACAGTAATGTATTACAATTATTTATAACTTATTAAGTCGGTAACGACAAAAACGATGAAGATGAAAGCAATAGAAGTAGCAACACAAGAGGAGTTTGATAGTCTACCAAATTCTTTTGAGGAGAGAACAGAGATCCACATACTTAAAAGTACAGCGGTCAGTGTTAAAGGAGATAAAAAAAATGGCTTTGTGCAAGCACATGATGGGTAGTGTTGTAAACGCACATGCGGGCAGTTCTGTGCAAGCACTTGAGGGGAGTTATATGTTTGCATATGAGGGGAGTTCTGTGGAAGCATATAGGGGAAGCGATGTGTCCGCATTTAGGGGTAGTTCTGCGAAAGCATATAAGGGAAGTATTGTGTACGCATATGGGGGCAGTGTCGTGGAAGCACATAATGGAAGTATTGTGTACGCATTTGAGGGGAGTTCTGTCAAAGCATATAAGGGGAGCGATGTTAGATATTTTAATTTACCTGATTAGTTCGTACCTTATAAGAGATTAGTCTAGTTATTATTTAAATCCAGTTATTAAAAGGTTATGGGTAAGATACTAAAAACAAAGATAGTATGCTTAAGATTTACACAAGAAGATTACAATGCAATAGATAAGGAGGCCGTTAATAAAAACATGAGCCTCTCGGCATATGTACGATCTCTAGTAGTTATGTATATTAAATCTAAAAATGTAGAAAATGAAGAATAATAGAACAGAATTATTAATAACTTTGCTTTTTTTATGGACGTTATTTATAGTGCTTTTAATTGCTTCTGTTTATATGCTACTAGCTAGTAGTTAGTATATATAGAAATTAGATTGATGCTAAGTTTTACTTTAATTT
>Ga0163155_10001356_pt1 | contig 29650 bp, 20 predicted proteins | sample OliLakLV19SP4G1_FD_148611 | JGI IMG/M metagenome (GOLD analysis project Ga0163155, IMG submission 148611) | Freshwater microbial mat bacterial communities from Lake Vanda, McMurdo Dry Valleys, Antarctica - Oligotrophic Lake LV.19.SP4.G1 | ecosystem: Environmental > Aquatic > Freshwater > Lake >... | reverse complement strand
GCTATGGATTTATTTCCGCGACGATGTTCGCCCTGCTCATTGTTATCGGCGCCGTCCTGGGTGAACGGATTTTTCTGTCGCACAGCGTCCTCAAAACGGCGCTCGACACGCAGCGCCTGATGAAAGTCAATCTGCTGACGTATCAGTTTGTTCTGACCGGCGCCGGAATCGGGCTCTTTTACGGATTGCTCGCGGGGAAAAAGCCCGCCATCTGGTGCGGCTTGGCACTGGGTGGCGCCACCGGGTACCTGCTGGGCATCGCAAGTTTAGAAGTGGTCACGCATGCCGTCAGTGGCGGCGGCAAAAAGCTGAGCATGGATCTGTTGATGGACTACGACCAGTGGCGCTACGACCGCATCTGGCATTTTTCGTGGCAGCTTGCCAGTGCCGCGGTCCTTCTCCATCTGGCCGGATGTCTCGGCGCCGCGCTGGGCGCCGGCGCTCCCGTGGCGAAGCCCGCAAGCGCGCCTGTAAAAAATAATTAATACCAATCGCAGTTGTTGATCAGGCAACAGTACGTGACCCAAGTCCTTTAATGTCATAATGTTCCAGAATCCTTGATTTACGGTTTTGAACTGCGATTGGTATAACGCCGTCTCAGGCTTTGAACTTTGCGCTGAGCCGGCGCATCGCTTCGTCCACATTCGCGCGGCTGTTGAACGCGCTGATACGGAAATAGCCTTCGCCCGACGAACCAAATCCGCTACCGGGCGTGATGACCACATGGCATTCATTCAACAGCGTGTCGAAGAAGTCCCAGCTGGTGAGATTCCCCGGCGTCTTCACCCAGACGTACGGCGCGTTGACGCCGCCATACACGTTCAGTCCCAGCGCGCCGAGATTCTCGCGAATGACTTTCGCGTTGGTCATGTAGAAATCGAGGGTCGCGCGGACCTGCGCCTTGCCCTCAGCGCTGTAAATGGCGGCCGCGCCGCTCTGCGTGATGTACGACACGCCGTTGAACTTCGTCGTGTGGCGGCGGTTCCAGAGCTTATACAGTTCGACGCTTGAACCATCGCGCGCCTTGCCTTTGAGCGACTTTGGCACGACGGTGAACGCGCAGCGCGTTCCGGTAAAGCCGGCCGTTTTCGAGAAGCTGCGGAATTCGATCGCGACGTCGCGCGCGCCGGGGATCTCATAGATGGAGTGGGGGATTGACGTGTCGGTAATGTACGCTTCGTATGCGGCATCAAAGAAAATAATCGCGCCGTTCGCGCGAGCGTACTCCACCCATGTCGTGAGCGTCTCTTTGCTCGCCACGACGCCCGTCGGATTGTTCGGGTAGCAGAGATAGATGATGTCGACTTTTTTCGACGGCAGCGGCGCGATGAAATTATTCTCGGCGGTCGTCGGCAGGTAAACAAGGCCCGCGTACTCGCCCTTCTCATTGGACGGCCCGGTGTGGCCGGCCATCACGTTGGTATCGACGTAAACAGGGTAAACCGGATCTGTCACGGCGATGACGTTCTGCTCGCCGAAGACATCCAGAATATTTCCCGTGTCGCACTTGCTGCCGTCGGAGACGAACACTTCGTCCGCCGCGATGTCGCAGCCGCGCGCCTGGAAATCATTTTTCGCGATGGCCTCGCGCAGAAAACCGTAGCCCTGCTCGTCGCCGTAACCCTGGAACGTGTCGCGCCTGGCCTGGTCGTCAACGGCCTTGTGCATCGCCGCGATCACCGCGGGCGCGAGCGGCTCGGTGACATCGCCAATGCCCATGCGGATGATCTTCGCGGCTGGGTTGGCGGCGGCGAACGCTTTGACGCGCCGGCCGATCTCCGGAAAAAGGTAGCCGGCTTTCAGCTTGAGGTAGTTGTCGTTGACGAAGGCCATGACGCTTTATGTTCCTGGTTTCGGGTTTCTAGTTTCTGGTTCTTGAAGACGAACGTTTTAATTCAAAACGCGAATTTGAAAATTCAAAATCCGAGTTTGTCCGATCTGCCGGAATGTGGAACGATGAAGCCCGTATGATAAATTGCCGCAGGCTTCAGCTTTATCTTTCGACGGCCGTTCTCGTGATGATCGGCCGGGGGCGTGTTGATCGGCGCGAATTTGTGTGAACAAGAGTTCGGAAAAAAATGGGATCACTCACGGCTGAAACACCTGAATGCGGTCCTCGCCTTCGCCTTCGTTCAGGCCGGAGCCGCTTTTGACGTCCGCGATTATCTTCGCAGGCACCTGGAATTTCACCGTTCCCAGATTCAGCTTCTCGCCGCTCTTTATGGAGAACGATGCGATCAGAGTCGGTACAATTTTCGTCTCCATGGGTGCGGCTTTCGGAAAGGTCGAGCCTGCATGATTGTACGGCGTAATCTCGGCGTAAATTTTGTAATCGCCGGGCGGCAGTCCGCGCACGGAGAAGTTTCCATGCTCGGTCGCCTTGCGCATGCCCTTCGGCGGCGTGCCTAGAATGATCGGCGCGCGGACATCCTGCTGCGCGAATTCGTTCGGGTACGCGAACGCCAGTTGGCCGAAGGCGTGGCTGCCGATAATTTTCAGGCTCAGTGATCCGAAGTTCGTATTCGAATTCCCGGCGCTCGGCTCGCAGATTAATCTCCCTCCGACCGCCGCGTTCGCTGCCGCCAGCGTCACGTCCGTCGATGCCAGCGTTTTCATCTCCGCAACGTTCGCTATCGGCCTTGCGGTAATCCCGCCCGCCACCAGCGACGCGCTCGCTTTTTTCGACGCGCCCGCGTTGTAGCGGTAGCCCGAATAAGGCGTCTGAATCGGCTGCAGCACAAGATCGTATTCGCCGCCCGCGGCTACGCCCCAGAACTCGGCTCGACCGGTGCCGTCAATGGATGACATCAGCGCATTCAGGTTCGAGCCCAGTTCCGGCGCGGCCATGGGATTCCAGGAGCCCTTTGTCATCAAGGACGCCGTGAAATCTCTCGCGCCTTCGTTCAATTTTACGGCCGCGCCGCTAGCCATATCCAGTTTCAACGTCACCGCTTTGCGTTCGGTTTCCGTACTTTTCAGCGAGACTTTCACGCGGCCCTGCGAAACCCATCCCGGCGCATGTGCGCTCACGAAATAGTCGCCCGGCGCCAGTCCGGTAAATTCAAACGTTCCGGCGTTGTCCACTTCGGTGACGCGGCTTTTAGCATCCAGCATAAACACAATGCATTTTTCCAACGTTTTTCCGGCCGGCGTTTCAACCTGTCCGCGCAGCGTCAGTCCCGCTTTCATGCTGACCGAAAGTTTGCTTTCCTTGTCCGGAACCACATGCGTTTTTATCTCGGTTTCACAGAAATAACCGTCGCGTTCGACAGTCAAGCGGCGCATGCCCGCCGCCAGTTCCGTCAAGCGCGCGATGCCGTCTTTGTTCGTCACCGCTTTGCGTTCAGCCGTCGTCTGGTTGTACACGTTGCGCTGCACCGCATTGCCGCTGATGGGGCGCAAGATAGCGCCTTTCAGCGGCTTTCCGGATTCGTCGACAACGCGAACGATCAGATCGCCGTAGTCCTGTTTCTCCAGCCGCGCCACCAGATCCTTCAGCTGCGTCGCCGGCGTGGTCAATTCCAGCAGATAGGGTTTGCAGTCCGCGGCCTTGATCACGATTTGTGTGGGCATCAATTGATCGCTGACCGAAAACTCGAAGACCCCTTTATCATCGCAGTTGCGTCCCCAGCGGCTGAACCCGGAAACCAGCCCGACTTGAGCGCCGACCGCGGGCTTGCCATTCGGCAGGAGGACCGTGCCTTTCACGTTTTGATTGGCGCCGCTGAATACTGGCGCTGGCGTGATCGCGTCGGGGGCCATCGTTGTTTCGCCGGCTTTCATTTCAATGCCGTAAATAATAATAAACTGTCCGGTGCGGGCCTGAATTGAAAGCGCGTACTTACCGGGGCGTAGATGTTTCATTTCGTACGCGCCATCGGCGCCGGTCTGCGAACTCGCTTTGCCGTTGAACTGCTGATAAATAAAGCGCCAGGTCATGACCGGCTCGCCGTCTTCGTAGTCGATCGCTTCGTCTTCCGGAATGGCGTAAACCTGGCAGGACTGCATGCCCTTGGCGTCGGAACTGGCGACCTTGCCCTTCAAAATGCCGGTTTTAACAGCCTTTAAGACGCCCGCATCGGCTGTCTGACCGGACTCCACGGTCACTTTCGTTTCTTCCCACGCCGTGTCGGCTATCGACCACACATTCAATTCGTATTTTCCCGGCCTCTGTTCTTCCAGAGTCACCTTGCCCTCGTCATCGGTCTCCGGCGTCTCGGGCTGGCGCTGCATGTTGACCGATTTCAGTTGCCGCGCCATTCTCTGAAGCTCAGCTGCACGCGGGCCTCCGTAATTGTAGTCCATCGACAGACTGATGCGCGTTTTCTTCAAAGGCGTGCCGTCCGGCTTCTTCAGGACGAACGTCACCTTGCCGTTCTTGCGCGGCTTCAAACTCACGTCAGGCACGTCAACCGTCTCTCCTTCATGCATGCGGAACGTTCCGCCCAGCGCGGAATAAAAATCAGGCGCTTTCACCACGATCTGGTAAGCGCCGTCGGCAAGGCCTTCGAGCTTCACCTGTCCTTTCGCGTCGCTGGAAGCCGAAAGGACATTGCGGTCCCAGTTTTCCGACGCTACAAGCTGAAGATCGAAGACATCCGGATCAAAACGGCGATTGGTATGGAAGAAGACGGTCGCGTCCTTCAGCGGCTTGCCGTCCGCGTCCTTCACCGACGTCTTGATCGTCCCGCCCTTGCTTAAAGTGAAAAGGAACGGGTTATTTCCGCGCTCCAGTTGAATGCCCCAAAAGGCGGATGCTTCGCGCACCGGCAGCCACTTTTTCCACGTGAACTGCATGCCGATGTGGCCTGGTGCCTGTGCGGGAAGCTGGGCCTCGCCCTGCGCGCTGATCGTGATCGTTTCGCTGCGCGGTTCGTTCCAGTTCACGCTGCCGCCCGTCTGCGCGTACACTTTCGCCTCGGCCTCAGCCCCCACCGCGGGCTTGCCGTTTCGATCAAACGCCAGGATCGTGAGGGTGTACTTGTCGAGTCTCTGCAATAACGCTGTCGCCGCCTCGCGGATTTCCAGTTCGTCCGAGCCCGACGCTTTTTCCAGCGCCGTGCGGGACGATTCACCCATCGCGACCAGTTTTTCAGCCGCGTTGCGCCGCACGTCGAACTCGTCATGCTTAAGTTGTTCAATGAGCCGGGCCGGATCGGGTGCGGCGTCTTCGCCCCGCACTGATGCGAACGTCAGTAATGCAAGTGCGGCAACCCCAAGGTGCGCCCATCGCATAAGCCATTCGCGCGGAAAGGACATAGGTCAGGTTACCAGTCAACGTTAATTCGACGGACTCATCTTAAGCCGTGGTCCCGTGGGCACCAAACAAAAATGTAAATTGTTGCGCCTGAGTTATGAAACATTTAAGGCGCGGTAAAAGACACAAACCGGGCGGCAACCGATAATCAGAGCGTCGCGGTAAACGCCGTTGTCGTTTTTTACTTTGCGTGGCATAGTAAACGCATAAATTGTCTCTTGCCGGGCTCAGCGGTCGTGACTATTACTGATGCGGGGGGAGGGGACGCGTGCAGCCGGATGCAAAATTAGAAGCCTTGATCGCCAAAGCGCCGATATGGCCGACGCTTCAGGCACCCTTATCCAAAGAGCTCATGCCACGCCATGTCGCCATCATCATGGACGGCAACGGCCGCTGGGCCACTCGCCGCGGTTTAATCCGCGTCAACGGGCACCGCGCCGGAGTCGATTCCGTGCGCGCGGTCACGCGTTACTGCGGCCAGGTGCATGTCACCGCATTGACGCTCTATGCCTTCAGCACTGAAAACTGGAAACGTCCGAAAACCGAGGTTCGCTTGCTGTTCCGCCTGCTGAAAAAATACCTGGTGGACGAACGCCCGGAACTCCTTGCCAATAAAGTGCGGCTCACGTCGATCGGCAATACCGCCGCGCTTCCCGACGACGTGCAGGAAGAGTTGCATCTCACGGAGGCGCTCACGGTAGCCAACACGGGCCTGAATCTGTGTCTGGCCTTAAACTATGGCGCGCATGACGAAATCCTGGTCGCCGCGCAGAAACTCGCCAAACGTGTGGCGAGCGGCGAACTGAAAAGCAGCGAGATTACCGAAGACGTATTTGGCGAGACGCTTTATACTGCCGGTATGCCGCCGCTGGATCTGCTCGTCCGTACCGCGGGCGAGCGGCGTTTGAGCAATTTTCTGCTCTGGCAGGCGTGTGACGCCGAATTTTACGTGACAGGCGTGTGCTGGCCGGAGTTTCAGCAGCAGGATCTGGAGTCCGCGATCAACGAATTTGCCCGGCGAAGGGCCGCGGTGATGAGCCTGGAGTCTTGAACTTCAGCTGCCGCGAGAGTCTCAAACCCTTCGCTGACCGCCAAACAATCACGATGCCGTGGATATCGCAGCGTCTTCCATCCTCCTTCATCCAATCCCTGGGATCAGGCCATGCTCCGAAAACGTGTTTTAGCCGCAACGGTGATGGTCAGTTTGTTTGCCGCGGCGCTCATGATCGACCTCTATTATTTCCGCGACAGCATTCTTCTGCACACCATTTTTCTCATCGGCGCCTATGTTTCCTTTCATGAATTCTGGGGCCTCTGCCGCGCCACCGGACATCAGACCTTCAGCGTCTGGGGCACATGGAGCGGCTGTGGGTTGGTTGCCGCGCATTACGTCTCGATGCGCTTGATGACGTTCTCGGGGAATGACGTCCGCGCCGTTCAGCTCGCTTTAGATTTATCGATGGGCGCGCTGGCTGTCGCCATCCTGGGCTCGTTTCTCCTCACCGCGCGGCGCAACAAATTCGAAGCGTCTCTCGGCGGCGTGGCGGTGACCTCGCTGGGGTTGCTGTACATCTATTTCCTCCCCTCCTTTATACTGAAGCTGCGGCACCTTGGCGAAGACGGATTGATCGGGGGCCAGAATTGGAATATTTTCGGCCACAAAATGGTCGTGGCGACAGTCGTTTTAGCGAAAGGATGTGATGTGTGGGCGTTAGTGGTTGGCAAAGCCCTAGGGAGGCGCAAAGCGTTCCCTAACCTCTCTCCAGGTAAGACAATAGAAGGAGTAGCCGCCGGCATTATTGGAACGGTTCTCACCGCGGTCATATTGTCATGGGATAAGATCGGTATTTTAACTCAATTTGCGCTATGGAAAGTGTGCTTAATTGGACTGGTGATTGGAGTTGCAGGAATTTTAGGGGATTTGGCCGAAAGTCTGCTTAAACGCAGTGCAGGTGCAAAAGACGCCGGGCACGTTATTCCAGGGTATGGCGGTGCCATGGACGTAGTGGATAGTCTAATGGTCGCAGGACCCGTTGCCTATTTCCTGATTGCGGCTATCATCTAGACTGTTTTGAACGGGTCGACGAGTTTCAGCAGAGGACGCCCGAGTGGGCGTGGGGACCTGAAACTCTCGTGGGAGCGTAGATCGCAGCAGTGCGTAAGACCATCGAAATTGAAGACCGAGAGACGACTCGCCTGTTGCTAGGTGCGGGCGACTGTCATTTGCGCCGCGTCCGGGAAGTCCTTGGCGTGGACGTAGTGGCTCGAAATGACATGCTGCATTTGGACGGCGAAGATGCCACTGTCGATAAAGCCTTTCGCGCGGTTAAGGGGATGCTTCGTATCATCCGCAAAACTCAGCAACTCGAAGTTTTGGATGTTGACCGGATCCTCGACTCGCTGACAACCGAGGAACACGACGCCCCGGAGATCGGTCGCTCGCGCCGCGCCGAAAGCGCGACGGGCGATACCTTGGTGGCCGGCCGTGTTGCCCCTCAGACCAGCGGGCAGCAGCGCTACCTCGACGAGATTCGCAAATACGATGTCGTGTTCGCGATCGGGCCGGCGGGGACGGGCAAAACCTATCTGGCGGTCGCCGCCGCCATTGAGGCGCTCGCGGCCAACAAAGTCAATCGCATCGTTCTGGTCCGGCCTGCAGTCGAAGCCGGCGAACGTCTCGGCTTCCTGCCGGGCGATCTGCAGGAAAAAGTCAACCCGTATCTACGCCCCCTTTATGATGCCCTGCATGACATGCTCAATCCGCATCAGGTCGCGCGTTACATCGAACGCGGCGTGATCGAAATAGCGCCTCTGGCGTTCATGCGTGGCCGCACCTTGAACAATGCGTTCGTGATTCTGGACGAAGCACAAAATACCACGCCCAAGCAGATGAAAATGTTTTTGACCCGCCTCGGCCGCGATGCACGGGCCGTCATCACCGGCGACGTCACGCAAGTGGATTTACCGGATGGAGACCTTTCGGGACTGGCCCATGCACGCGACGTGCTACGCGGGGTTGAAGGCGTCTCGTTCGTGATTTTGGAAAAGCAGGACATCGTGCGCCACCCGCTGGTTCAGCGCATCGTGAGCGCCTACGATATTCATGAAGGCATCGGATAATGAAGCCTTTGCCCCCACTTCCAAATCTTCGTTCTCGTTCCGGACTCCTTCGTTCCGGACTCCTTCGTTCCGGACGCAGCCACGGTGTGCCGCCGTGTCGATAACCAAACATTTCACGGGCCGCAACACGACCCGGCAAGGCCGCTCCGCACTCATGGCATCGCCCACGAAGAAACACTACCGTGACGAGGGCCGCCCCGGCCTGCTCGCCGATGAGAACATCGGGCCTCTGGGCGTCATCTTCTGTTTTCTGCTCATCGCTGGCGCCGTCGCCATTCTTGATTACGGCGTCCTGCCGCCCGTTTACAAAGAAGGCATGAGGCCTCCCGCGAATATTTATTCGCGCCTGGAATTCCGCTACAACGATCCGAACGAACTCAACCGGTTGCGCGAAGACGCCGCTGAAAAAGCGCCCCGTGTGTACGTTGAAAATCCGGCCTGGGTCGATGATGTGCTTCGCGATCTCAACGAATTATTCAAGATCGTGGAAGTCTCGCAGCGCTTGCAAGACGGGAAAGACCGCGCTGCGCGCTACCCGGCCGACGCCGCGCTCGTCGAAGAACTCTTCAAATACAACCAGGAGATGGGCGAGCGCCGCAAGTTTCTCAGCACCGTGCTGCTCGGCCGCATCCGCTCGTCGCTTCAGGCCATCGCCGATTTCGGAATTATCACCAGCGGCGATCTGGATCTGGAACGCAACAAGCGCGGCGAACACCGCGAGATCAACCGTGTGCTTCCAGCGAACGCCGCCTCGCGCGACTCCCGCAAGCAGAATTCACGCATCAAAGTCGAATGGCTTCGCAGCGTCGAAATGGCCTCCGATGAACTCATGCGCGCCACATGGAAAGACAGTCTGCCCCGCGATCTTGAACGCCAGTTGTACGCCCATCTCATCACCCGCCTGAGTCCCAACTTGACCGTCGATGTTACGCAGACCGATCAGCGCCGCGAGGACGCGCAGGAGTTGATCGGGCGCGGTCTGGTGCAGGTCAAGCAGGGCGAATTGATCCTTAATAAGGATCGCAAGATCCTCAAAGCCGATCTCGACAAGCTGCACGAAGAATACAAAGCCTATAAACAGAACCAGACGCTCGACACCGTGGTGCTGGGCTGGAAAATCCCCATTCCAACCATGGCCCGGTTTCAGCATTTGCTCGGCTTATCGAGCGTCGTTTTTGCCGCGTTGCTGATTTTTCTTTTCTTCACCGCCCGCAGCGAGCCCGACATTCTTCAACGCCGCCGCGCGCTCGTCATGCTCGGTCTCTTTATTCTCGCCGCGCTGGCGACCGGCCGCGGATTAGTGCTCAATAATTTCAGCGCCGCGCTGACACCTTTCGTATTCATCGGCATCGTCGCCTCACTGGCATTCGGGCAAACCATCGCGCTGCTCTCGCTTTTCGGCCTCTGCGTGCTCACGACGCTCTCGTCTATCCGCTGGGAAGCGTTCCCCGTTGAAGGCGGTATCCCCGCGTTGGCGCTGGCATTGATGGCCGGTGGCGTGGCCGCTTCGATTCCCTCTCTGCGCTTGCGCGATCGCTGGGACCTGCTGCGCTACGGCGCCATCGGCGGCGTCGTGCAGGGAATTCTGGTCGCAGGCATCGCGTGGCTGGGGTCTGGCCTGGCAGGTTCCGTTGCTGAAGACGCCTTGGCTGGCGTCAGCTCCGGCGGCGCCATAATCTGGCGCGCGGGAATTCCGTCGCTGCCCGATTCCCTATTGGCCTTGCTCAACGGCCCGCTCTGCGGCTTGCTGGTCCTCGGCTCGCTGCCACTGATTGAAATGCTCTTCGGCATTCTCACCAACATCCGTCTTTTCGAATTGGCCGACTTGAATCGCCCCGCTCTGCGCCGCATCCTGGAAGAAGCTCCCGGCACATTCCAGCACACGCTGCAGGTTCGCTTCCTGGCGGAACCGGCATCCGACGCCGTCGGCGCGAACACGCGCTTGATCAGCGCGGGCGTGCTTTACCACGACATCGGTAAAATTTTGAAGCCGGAATATTTCGTCGAAAACCAGATGGACGCTCCTGAACGCCACCGGCGTCTGCGCCCTTCCGTCAGCGCGCTGCTGATCACCGCGCATGTGAAGGACGGCATCGAACTGGCTCACGAATACGGCCTGCCGCAGCAGATCATCGATTTCATTCCCGAGCACCACGGCACGACACTCGTCAGCTACTTCTATCATTCTGCAAAGAAAAAGGCGGAGTCCGAAAATGAAGTGAACGGCGGCGGCAGCGAGTCCGTTCAGGAATCGTTCTTCCGCTATCCGGGTCCCAAACCGCAGAGCCGCGAAACGGCCATCGTGATGCTGGCCGACACGCTTGAAGCGGCCACGCGCACACTGGAGAACCCCAGCGCCGCGCGCCTCAAAGCGTTCGTCCACGAACTGATCATGGATAAGATGCTCGACAACCAGCTCGACGAATCCAATCTCACGTTCGCGGAATTGGCGCTGATCGAAGAAGCGTTCCTGCGCGTGCTGGTCACCAAATTCCACTCCCGCGTGCGCTATCCCGGCCAGGAAGAAGAAGCCGAGAAGCCGGAATTCGACGGGAAAAAGACGACCATCATGGAGACGCCCGACGCCATCAAGAACGCGTCCGACCGCCAGCGCGCCAAAGACGCGCAGCCTTCACCCGAGGGCCGGCCCAGCTCACGCCGCGAGGTCCTTACTGAAACGCGCTTCATCGGCCGCGGCTCCGAACGCAAAGATCCCGAACATAAAAAGTTTGAATGATAGTGCGCTCGGTTTGCTTGGACGCGTCGAGATTGAGTGACCGCCCGACCGAGTTTCAAATTTTCATCAACCTCACAAAGGCAGAAAACTCATGCCCCGAAAAGCCGTGTCGAAAAAGAAATCACCCGCGTTCGATCTGGTGCTTGATGCCGAAACTCTACCGGATGGCATGTCTGAAAAATCGCTGATCGCCCTCTTTAGCCGCGCCTGGGAAGAGGTGCCAGCCGCGCGCCGGCCCGAAACCGAAGGCGTTACACGTCTCGCGCTGGACGTTCACGTCATCAGCGATGCCGAGATCGCGACACTGAACGCTCAGCACATGAAGCACAAGGGCCCCACCGATGTGCTCTCGTTTCCCATGGGCAACAGCGATCCGGAACGCGACGCATTTCACCTCGGCGAGATTGTCGTGAGCCTCGACACCGCACGCCGCGAAGCCGCCGCGCGCAAGCTGCCGGAAGCCGAGGAACTCAGCCGCTACATCCTCCACGGCTTTCTGCATCTGCTCGGCTACGACGACGACACCGGCGCCAACCGCAAAGCCATGTTCAAAGTCCAGGAAGCTATCCTCGCATCTCAGCTCAGTTGATACAGTTTAGGCGTCTTAAACGACATGTTCAACGAGCCTGCTGCATTTGCGCGACGGCCGCGGTACAAAAGTTACTCCGCGCTGTCGGTGTCTTCGGCGCCGTTCTCGTCGGATTTCTGCGTCGCCTGATAGGCCATGTAAAGTACGAGATCTGCTTTGTTTTTCCCGTCGATCACGCGCCATTGTTCCATCGCCTGCTCGCCTTTGACCGACAGATCGGGCGGAAGATCCATCGCCGCGCGGCACTTCGGAAAATTCGAACAGCTAAGAAAAGGCCGTCGCGTTTTCCCGCGAGAGGTCACGCGGATCACGAGCGGGCTCTTGCATTTTTCGCAGAGTTTATCCGTCGCGATCGGCGCGAATTTGCGGATCGGATGGCCTTCTTTATTCAGCTTCATTGTGTACGTGCATTCTTTGGTGGAGTACTTCACGCAATGCAGGTACGCACCGAAACGGCCGACGCTCTTCACGACATCGTTGCCGCATTTATCGCACTTCAAGCCCGTGTGTTGCGGACCTTCTTTTTTCTGAATATTGCCCATGGCGTCGAGACGGTAAGTGGCTTTGCATTCGGGCGCCTTGGTGCAGCGCAGATAATAGCCGAACTTGCTCAGGCGTTTTTCCATCGGGCTGTTGCAATCGGGACAGAGCACATCGGTCGGCTCGCCCTGCGTCTTGGTGCTCACCATGTTCGTCTTGGCTTTTTCAAGATCTTTCGCGAACGGGCCGTAAAAATCGGCGATGACGCGGTGCCAGTCCATGCTGGCTTCGGCGATCTTGTCGAGTTCCAATTCCATGTCGCGCGTGAAACCGAGCTCCATAATGGAGGCGAAATGGCCAAGCAGGCGTTCGGTGACGACGATGCCCAGCGGCGTGGCCATGAAGGAGCCGCGGCCGCCCTTTCCGAGCCGCTCGACGTAGCCGCGGTCCTGAATGGTTGAAATAATGGTGGCGTAAGTACTCGGCCGGCCGATGCCCTCGCGTTCCAGCGTCTTGACCAGGCTGGCGTCGGTATAGCGCGGCGGCGGCTGCGTGTAGTGCTGTTCGGCCAGCAGCTTTTCCTTTTCAAGATCGGGTTTGTCGCCGACTTTCATCGCGGGCACGAGCTGCGAGCCGGGCTGCTTTTTCTTGGCTTTCGCGGCGGGCTTGGCGGTCTTGGCTGCTCCCGAGTCAGCGCCGTTTTCATCGGGCGTTTCGACGGTTGCGCTATCGGCTTCGTCACCTTTTTCGCGATCGGCTGCGGACGCTTCGACGTGCACGGCGAGCCAGCCATCAAACTTCAGCACGCGGCCGGTGGCGCGGAAAACCGCGTGACGCGTGTTCGCGCCTTCGGCGGCGATGTCGACGGTCGTGGCGTCAAAAATGGCCGGCAACATCTGGCAGGCCAGGAAACGGTCGTAAATCAGTTTGTATAATTTGAATTGTTCGTCGCTGAGGAACTGTTTTACTTCCTGCGGCGCGATTTCGACATGCGTGGGGCGGACGCACTCGTGGGCTTCCTGAGCGCCTTTGCGCGATGCGTAAATGTTCGGCTTTTCCGGCAGGTATTTGTCGCCGAATTTTTTGCTGATGATATCGCGGCATTCGCCCAGCGCGTCATTGCTGATGCGGAATGAATCGGTGCGCATATACGTAATGAGCGCGACGGGGCCCTGGTCGCCGAGCGCCACGCCTTCGTACAGTTGCTGCGCCACGCGCATGGTTCGCTTGGCGTCGAAGCCGAGGCGGTTGGCGGCGGCCTGCTGTAACTGGCTGGTGGCGAAGGGCGGGTAGGGGCGATCCTGAACTTCTTTGGTCTCGTAAAAATTGACGGCGTATTTTGCGGGCTTCAAAACCGTCACCAGCGCGGTCGCTTCGTCGTTAGTGGCGATCAGCGTACGGCTGATGCCGGAGGAACTCGGCTGGCCCTGAGCGGCTTTGAACTTGGCCAGATCTTCGGCGCTGGAGACGACGTGCCGTCCCTCGACGGCGCGCAACGAGGCGTCGAAAGTCTTCCCGTTGATGGAGAACCCGGCTTCTACCGTCCAGTATTCTTCGGCCTTGAACGCGCGGATTTCTTTCTCGCGTTCGACAATCAAACGGACGGCCACGGATTGGACGCGACCGGCGGAGAGCCCGCGGACAATTTTATCCCAGAGCAGATTAGATAGCTTGTAGCCCACAATGCGGTCTAACACGCGCCGGGCCTGCTGGGAATTCACCAGATTCATGTCGATATCGCGCGGCGCAGCCATGCCGCGGGCGATACCTCGCGGCGTGATTTCGTCGAACGTCACGCGGATAATTTTCTCCGGCGAGAGCTTCAGCGTTTCCGCCAGATGCCAGGCAATAGCTTCGCCCTCGCGGTCAGGGTCGGGGCAGAGGTAAACTTTTTCGGCGGTCAGCGCGGCCTTTTTTAGTTCCGCGATAACCTTCTTCTTGTTCTCGACTTCCACGTAACGCGGTTCGAAATTATTCTTGTAGTCGATGGCATCTTTGTCATTTTTGGGCAGATCGCGAACGTGGCCGACGCTGGCTTTGACCGTGAACGTCTTACCTAAGACTTTGCTAATGGTTTTGACTTTGCCGGGTGACTCGACAATAAGTAGATTTTTGGCCACTGTAAAACATCCCCTGTTTTGGTACGGCGCAAAAAGTGACGCGCACGTCACGTATGGAGCGGGCGGACTTTTAGCAAATTTGGATCGCAGAAGTCAAGACCCTAAGTCACGAAAAGTCACTGCACAACGTGGGGTTCCGCATAGGCTTGTACTCACTTATCATAGGGGGAGCATGGCGAAAAGAAAAAAGTTTTTGAGAAAACAGCAAATTTAAGAAGTTTGCAACTGTTCCGCGCAATTTTCCATCCCCCTCATTATATTAGTTACGTTACTAAGGAGGCTCGACAGATAATGATGGGAAGTTCCACTTCCGGCTCTAGTGGCTTGCGCGCGACGGCGATTTTTGCTGCCGTACTGATCTGTTCCAACCTCACTGCCAGCCTGTTTGCCGGAGAAGTGGCGATCGCCTGGACGCTCGCCACACCGACGCTCGCCGTTCCCGCGGGCGGCACGTCCATTATCACTGTGGATGGCGTCATCCCGGCGACCTACCACGGTTATTCGCCTAAAACGCCCGCCGAATACGGCGATGCCAACATTCCGATTTTTGCCACCCAGTTCGCTCTAAGTCCGACCGCGCTGCTGAGCCTGTCAGATAAGCCGACGTATCCCCGGCCCACTATGATGAAGGAAGAGAACAGCGGCGTCGACGTTGAGACGTTTGAGAAATCGGTTTCGTATACGCTGCCAGTGCGCATCAGCAAGGAAACGAAGCCTGGCGATTACACCGCGACGCTGACGATCAGGTCTCAAATTTGTGGCGGTCCCGACCCCAAGAGGTCGCAGTGTTTCGAATCCCGAAAGACGCTCGAGGTGGCCATCAAAGTGACGGCCGCATCGGCGTTCACCCTGGAGTTGCCGGGCTTGGGTTCCAAAAAACCGAAGCAGAAAAAAGCGATCGACTGGCAGGTCAAGGGCGAGAACCTCTCCGCGGCGCGCGGCCAGACCCTTCGCGTCGAGTTCATCGGAAAAATCCCCGAAGGCTATCACACCTATTCCACGAAGACGCCAAAAGAATACGGCGATGAGCTGCTGCCGATCGCGGCGACGGAGTTCGACGTTGAGCCTGCGGAAATGGTGAAATTGAATGGCCAAGTCGTCGCCAAGAATGCGAAGCCCTACGTCGAGAAGAGCACCCACATCACGATTGAAATTCTGGAAGGCACCGCCGAATTCAGCGTGCCGATCCAAGTCTCGAAAGACGCCAAGCCCGGCAGCCATGAAATCCTGCTGAGCGCCACATCGCAGATGTGCACGGAAACCAATTGCGAACTTCCGGACCGCCAGACGCGGATGTTCAAGCTGCTCGTCACTGACGCGCCGCCTGTGACCGAAGAAGCGCCGCCGCCCGCGGCGATCACGAAGCCCGCGGCGAACTCCGGCGTCAGCGGCAAAGGCCTGGGCGGCAATGAGGACATCGCCGAAGCCCGAAGCGCGGGCCTGTTGTCGTATCTGTGGCTGTCCATGTCGATGGGCGCGCTTTCACTGTTAACGCCGTGCGTCTTCCCGATGATTCCGATCACTGTCAGTTTTTTCACCAAGCGTAAACAGATCTCCCGGGCGCATTCCATCCGCGATGCCGGGTTTTACGCGCTCGGAATTATTCTCACGTTCGTGCTTCTGGGCTTCCTGGTGACGTTGCTTCTGGGCGCATCAGGCGGCAAGGACCTGGCCGCCCACCCGATCTCCAACTTTATCATTTTCATTATTTTTACGGCGCTCGCGATGAGTCTGTTTGGCGCGTTTGAAATCCAGTTGCCCACGTGGATCCTGAACAAACTCAATTCCAAGTCGAACGAAGGCGACGGCATCGGCTCGGTCCTGTTGATGGGTCTGGTTTTCACACTGACCTCGTTCACCTGCACGGGACCCTTCATTGGCGCGACGCTGCTCTCCGCAACGCAGGGCGATTTCTTCTGGCCACTGGTCGGCATGATCGGATTCGCCACGACTTTCTCTCTGCCGTTTGTGTTTCTTGCGATGACGCCGTCGTGGCTGAAGGCGCTTCCGAAATCGGGCGGGTGGCTGAATTCAGTCAAGGTCGTGATGGGCTTTCTGGAGCTGGCGGCGGCATTGAAATTCGCCAGCAACATCGACCTCGCCTACCGCTGGGGCATCCTGACGCGCGGCGTTTTCTTAAGCGCCTGGGTGGCGCTGGCATTGTTGTCTACGTATTACCTGCTCGGCCGTTTTCAGATGACGCATGACACGCCGGTCGAACGCATCAGCAGCACGCGCCTCCTGTTTGCCACCTTGTTCCTGTCCCTCGCCATCTGGCTCGGTTCGGGCCTGTTCGGAAATCAGCTTGGAGAAATCGAAGCGTTCCTTCCGGAGGATCCGTACCCCGGAACAAGTTCGGTTTCGACGAACAGAAGCGCCGCAAATACAGAAGCGCAACTCTCCTGGTTTAAGGATGTGGATGCGGGATTAGCGGAAGCAAAGAAAACAAAGAAACGCGTTTTCCTCGATTTCACGGGTTATCTCTGCACCAACTGCCGCCTGATGGAGAAAACGATTTTTCCGCGGGCCGACGTGCATGCGCAATTGAACAAGTATGTAGTGGTCAAGCTGTATACTGACGGGCAGGGCGACGAAGCCGCGAGCAGCCAGAAGAACAGCAGATTGGTAGAGAATCGCTTTGGCACCACGGCGCTGCCCTTTTATGTGATCCTGACCGCTAACGACGAATTCGTCGATTCTTTTCCAGGTCTCACAAGGGATGCGAATGAGTTCGCGGAATTCCTGAAGAACGGACTGACGCGTGCGCCACAGTCCAAAAAATAAACGGGAGGTATTCATGCGCCATGCAGTCATTCTCGGCCTGCTGTTTTCGCTGTCTCTGCCCGCCGCCGATCCGCAGCCGGACCGCGGGCCTAACAGTCCGGCGTTTAAACCCATCACCGATGATCCCAAACTTCCGCGCGTCTTGTTGATCGGCGATTCGATCTCGATCGATTACACGCTCGGCGTGCGCGCGTTGCTAAGAAGCAAGGCGAATGTTTATCGCGTTCCTGAGAACGGTGGGCCGACACTCAACGGTGTCGCCAAGATCGACGCGTGGCTGAGCAAGGAAAAGTGGGACGTGATCCACTTCAACTGGGGTCTGCACGACCTCAAGCTCATGCAGAACGGCAATCACCAGGTGCCACTGGAAAACTACGTGAAGAACCTGCGCGAGCTTGTCAAAAAAATGAAAGCGACGGGTGCGGTGCTGATTTGGGCCAGCACAACGCCGGTGCCGGAGGGGAAGATGTCGCCGCCGCGAAATGCCGCCGATGTCCCCCTGTTCAACGCGGCCGCCAAACTCGTCATGGACGACGAGAAAGTCGTGATGAACGATCTCTTTGCCTATGCGCATGCGCGCTTGGGCGAACTGCAGATTTCGAAGAATGTGCACTTCAAGGACAACGGTTCGGCGGCGCTCGCCGGACGCGTGGCCGCCGCGATCGAAACGGTTCTGAAAAAATAATCGAGGGATCAGGACGCTGAGCGTGCGGGTTCGTCCCGGCGGCGCGCGGATTCCATAAGAAGCTGCGTCGTCTGGGCGTTGATCTGGTTCTGGATGTCAGAGGTGTCGCGCGCCTGGAAGTCGAAACGTCCATCAAGCCACGTCAGCGCGTAGTAGATGCTTTCAATTCCCTGCGGAATCGACGCGGTGGCCGACATGTTGGATGCCAGCGCAACACGGCCTTTCTGCAGAATCATGCGAAGGGTCTCGGCCTCGCGCTGCAGCGTGAGTTCGCCGCTTTTGTTCTCCATTTCAAGCATCATCAGCAGCGATGATAAACCAAGCTGCCGAAGCTCTCCCTGCATGCCCAGGCCACGTACCGGTTGCGGTTTGGGCGTATCATGCGGTTCGAAACTGAATCTTTTTGTGCGCGCGCTGGTCACACGCGGCGCCACTTCGGCGGGCGCGGCAGGTTCCGGTTTTCTTCCGGCCTGAAGCTGAGACAGCAGCATCGGGGCGTGACGCTCGATATGGTAGAAGTCGCCGTCATTCAAGAAGTTCGCGATGCTCGTGACCGCATGGGCCGCGGCGGTCTCCGCGGAGCGCGATCCGAATGTCCAGATGGCGCCGGCTCGCGGGGTCATGCGCTGGAGGAGTGTCGTGGTTTTGTTGCTGCTGTCGCCAAAGACTTGAGATCGGGTCGACGGCGTTTCTGTGATCATGTCGCGCACGAAAAACAGGACCGGCGAATTTCCCAGAAACGGATCGAGTTGCTCGAGAACTTCTTCCGCCCAGTATGTGTTGATGACGAACAATCCCGGCTCGATGCCCTTTTGCTTTAAGCTGCTGAGAACGGTGCGAAGTTCTTCAATGGAGCCTGCGAACGGCAGAGGCGAAATTCCCTGCTTGAAGAGACCCGCAATGACCTTACGGCAGACTTGAATAGGGGCGCTCTGGGCCGAATGCAAGACTTCAATGAAGAGTGGAATTTGCATGCTTAACGATCCCCATTCTCTGTCTATAAGTTATAACGCACATAGTTAACCACAAGGTGCATTCAATAAATATCTTTTGTTTTAACCCCTTCTTAATGATGTAACATATTGATATGGAACAATTTATGAGTAATTATAATTGTTGCATAATGTGTTGCAATGATCGGCTCTTTTCGTTACGTGTCCTTAATAGGAGCGCTCATGCTGAAAATTCTTCACTCTCATACCTTTACGAGTACCCCTGCGTTGCGGGCGTTTGCCGAGCAATCCATCGAGACTCAATTCAGCCGTTTCTCGTCCCGTGTCGTGAGTGTCAATATTTACCTCAGTGATGTAAATGGTTTACGCGGCGGCGTGGACAAACGCTGTGGCGTCGAAGTCGGTCTCACCCGGCGGCGGAGACTGTTCGTGGAGGAGACGAGGCAAGACGTCTATATATCGATTGGCCACGCCATTGAGCGCGCCGCGAGCGCCGTCGAGAAAACGCTGGAGCGGAGCAAAAATCGGCGGACGAGCGAAATGTTTAGACGAGTCGCCTGAGTCGGAAGTGAGATATGAAAGTGGAGACTTGCCCGCGCACGGCGCGGGCAATCGCATGAGAATATCGTTATGCTTTTTTCGGAGGCGCGTCCGTTCCGCGCCAGCAATTGGATGTGCTGATCTCGCTGACTCCGCATTGTTTTAGATACAAAAACAGCTGCATCTTGTACCCCGTAAGAAACTTCAGGTTCCAATTCACCAAAGCGGATCCGAGCTTCACCGTGGTGCCCATCGGCGTGCGCAGATCGCGCGTGGCAAAGTCGGCTTCGGGTATGGCTTGAACGATCATGATGAACGCGTTGGCTTCGCGGTCCATGGTGCCGGGAAAATCGGCGCGCGCGGATTCTTTCACGGCATCGAACGTTCCCTTGGCGGCGCTGAAATCGCCGGAGAGCAGGTGCTTGGCGATCGCCGCCAGATTGCAAGGAATGTACTCCAGCAATTCCTGAAGCGAGCGCTGCTTCTCGGTGGGGCGGAAGTTCGAGCTTGCCGGGCGGCACCTTGGAATGCAGATGCTTGATGACCGCGACTTCGTGATTGACGGAGTCGATGTAATCCTGGCGCGTGAACATGGGGAGCCTTTCTTATGTTAAGCGGATTAAACACAAAGACACAAAGACACAAGGATACACGAGCAGGCTGGAAGCCTGCGGTACAAGTTGCATGGGCGAGACGCTCGGGTTACCAATCGTCAATCGTCAATTCACACTCGTCAATTAGTAGACGCCTTCGACGACTTTATTTTCGAGCATGCCGAAAGGACGCACTTCGCCCACGCCGTCCCAGGCATAAAGTTCACACGGCTTTCGGCGGATGACTTCGTCGCGTTCCAGGAAACGCGGGACGAAGAATTCTTTCGTCAGCGTGGTCAATTCAACGCGGCCCCACTCGCCGTAGGGAACGGTGTTGTCCGTATTCTTGGAATCCACGACGCGCAACACGGCGCGCGGCTGCGGCGCGTAGTACGTGACACTCCAGTTGTCTTCCGGCACCAGCGGGCGGCTGCACGCAAGGCCCATCAGCGTGTTGCCGTACGTCGGCACGAACTGCGCCTTATTCTCGAGAACCTCCTCGGTGAGGAAGCGAACCATCTGCGCGGTCATCGACGTGCCGCCGCAGAAAACGCCGGTGATGCCGGCTTCGGTCACGTTGATCTTGTCGCCAAGCGCTTCGAGAAGTTTGGGAGTCGTGAAGAGGCACTTGATGTCTTTGCGGTGTTTCAGGATCGTGACGGCCTGATCGATCACGTGCTCCTTATAGAGAGTGGCTTCCTCGAACTTTTTCATGCCGAGCAATTTGACCACCCAGCGCGGATCCAGATCGACGTGGTAGCAGCTTCCGCCGCGCACGTTGGCGAGGTGCTCAACGGCGAGGCGCAGCCGGCGCGGGCCGGTCGGTCCGAGCGACATCCATTTAGCGCCTTTCGGAAAAAATTCATCGCTGAGCGTGTTTGAGAATTCGGTGTAATCGAGCCGGTGGTCTTCCCAGCTGACGCGCTGCTTAGGCATTCCCGTGGTGCCGCCGGTTTCAAAAATGTGGAACGGGCGGCCCTTGTAAGCGTTGGGCACCCAGCGTTCGTTGGGCTCGTCGCGCAGCCAGTTATCTTCGAAATGCGGGAAGAGTTTCAAGTCCTCTGTGGTTTTGATTTTCTCGATCGGATTAACGCCGGCCTGCTTGGCCCAATCGAGCCAGAAGGGGCTGCCGGTCTCCGGCGAAAAATGCCACGTGATGATCTCGCGCAGGTGAGCGTTGAGTTTGTCGGAGGCCGATTTTGCAGCGGCGTCAATGGTTGCACTCATGAAAGCGTAGTCCTTTCCAGACGTTTTAGTGCGCGCTGGACCCTCTGCCAGCGGCGCCAGACCCACCAGGCCAGCAGCCCGAATGGTAATATGAAGATGCACGAGAGAATGAATACGCCGAAAACAACGCTACGCGGAAATCTGTTTTCATCACCGCGGCAAAGATCTCCAGTTGCAAAAAGCGCACCGGCAAACCCCGTAAAAAAGTACAGCGCCCAAGGAAGCATTTGTTCCGGCGAACTCAATCCAAACAAGGCAGAAATGGAGACCAGTGCAATTCCATAAAGCAAGCTGCCGATCAGAAGTTCTGAAACGCGAAGCTGGAATGCAGGCACCTCGCCTTCTGGTGGAAGCACAAACGGTTTTACGAAACGAGACTTTACGTAGTTTGCGGTTTTGCACACGGCCCCGATCAAAAATACCGCCACTGCGCCAGCGAAAATCATCGACGCGAGTAGAGCGATCGCGTCATTGTTCATTTTAAAGTTCCCTTAGACCGCCGCCGTTGCATCGGCGGGCGACGGCGTGTTGACAGTGTGTTTCTTTTTAGATGGAAAGTATTTCGCGATCGTCGCGGCGCTCGGCGGCGGCGTGATGAGCGAGACAAAAACCATGATCAATGCCGAACCGATGCACATCGGCATCACCGGCAGGAAGCCGTACATCGTCACGTTGCCGGGGGTGCGCAGGAAGAGGTTGCCGAGCGATTCATAAATGACTTTCGGCGGACTTCCGGGAAGTGGCTTCAGGCCGGCCACGTCCGTGGAATCGTAGATGTACCAGATGGCGATCATCGTTGCGCCGACCCATAGCGTCGAGGCCAACGCTCCCCACTTGGTGCTGCGTTTCCAGAACAGCGCCGCGAGCATGACCGGAGCCATCGAGGCGAATCCGGAGAAGGCGAAACGGATGGCCAGATCAAAGATGCCTTCCTTGTCTTTGAGTTGCAGCGCGATGAGATAGGAGACGAGCGTCACGCCGACGATAAACGCACGGCCGGTCCAGACCGTGGCTTTTTCACCGAACTTTTTACGGCCGCCATAGAACGCGAAAATGTCTTCGGTGAACATGGTACAGAGCGCGAGAATCTGGCTGTCGCTGGCCATCACGCACGCCATGATTCCGGCTCCGAGAATGCCGGAGAGCAGCGTGCTGGTGTTTTCGCGGAGCATGCGCGGAATGACGTCGTCGGTGTCGCCGGCGGGCAGGCCGGGGAACTGATGGGCGGCGACGACGCCCATGTAAACGCTGGGCAGCCAGATCGCGGCGATGCAGAGGGGATAAAGAATCACGGTCTTTTTGAAATGCGTAATTTTCTCAGCGGTCATACACATGATGGCGATGTGCGGAAACATGATGGATGAAAGCGGAATGAACATGTAGCTGAAAAATTCTTCTTTCGGAATGCGGTCGCGGTCGAGCAGTTGAGCGGTGCGCGGATTGGACAGCATGTTGTTCATGATCTGATCGAAGCCGCCCAGCTTGCGGCTGATCAGATAAAACGCGATCGAGCCGAAGCCGAGGAACAGCAGCGTCTGAAATGAGTTGACCCAGGCCGTGCCACGCATGCCGCCGAAAAAGACGTAGCTCATGACGACGATGGCGACGATGGCCGCGCCGACTTCGTACGGCACCCAGTGTTTCGGGCGCATGGCGTTTTCCATGACCGGCTGGCCGCTCTCGTTCATCTTGGGGATCATGAGGGGTTTGCCCTCTTTGATGACCGGCTTGCCGTCGTCGCCTTTCTGAACGACGAGGACAGGCTTCATGACTTCTTTGCCATCCTTGATGACTTTTTCCATGACGGGTTTGCCGTTGTCATCGGTGATGGTGCTGATCGATTCAAGCGTCGTACCGCCGCCCATGGTGCCGATGATTAAATAAGGCACGAGCATTGTGGCCGTGAGCGCGAAAATAACCGTGCCGATGCCGGAGCACTCCCAGCGGTCGCGGAAGTAGGCGACCTGCGTCATGTGGCCGAAGCGCTTGCCGAGATACCACAATCGCGTGCCGATAAAAAAGAGCGTGAGCGGGATGATGAAGCCGGACGCGGAAGCCATTAAGCCATACACGCCGATGCCGCGCTGGTACGACAGGCCGGAACTTCCGAGAATGGCGAACGCGGTCATGTTCGTGCCAAAGAGCGACAGGATGAAGACGTACGGTCCGAGAGAGCGGCTCGCCAGAAAAAAGTCTTCTCCGGAATCTTTGCCTTTGCGGAAGGCGAAGATGCCGATGTAGACGACGATGGCGAGATAACAAAATACGACGATGGCCGGTGTCATTGACGAGGTGCCCCTGGTTCGATTTTAGTTAGCTGCCGTGAGTTTCGGATGTGTCTTCGAGTTCGTGCGGCCACAAGTATTTCACGAAGAACACCATCATGATCGCGCACGCAATGGAATAGCAGGCGTGATAAACCAGCGTGATGGGAATGAAGTTGAAGACGAGCGTCTTGTTGCCCCAGTTCCAGAAATCCTGGTGCAAGATGAACAGAATGGTGGCGATGCCCGCCAGTGCGTAAGCTTTCATGCAGGGGTCCTCTTGATGACGGGCTTGGTGAAGCCGATGCGTTTTGACTTGCGTTCTTTCAACGGCGCCGCGAGTTCGCGGATGGCGGCGACGATTTGATGGAGTGCGTCGTCGTGGCTGTCGAGACGGGATTCGAGTTCATTGAGTTTGGCAATGAGTTGGTTCGACGAAAGTAATTCAGTAAGATTTACGAATGCGCGGACAACAAAGATGCTGGTTTGAATTGCTTGATCAGAATTCAGAACGCTTGCAGCCATAAGTGCCCCATGTTCAGTGAAGGCATAGGGCAAGTATCGAGCCCCACCGCGACCTGTTTTTGAGGTCGCAATTTGCGACCTCAAAGCTTCGGCTTCATCTTTTGTTAGTTGAAACATGAAATCGATCGGGAACCGCATGGAATTGCGTTTAACTTGTTCATTGAATCGCTTGGTGGAAATTCCGTAAAGCTGCGCCAGATCGGAATCGATCATCACGCGTTGGCCGCGCACAAAAAAAATCTTTTGCGACGTTTGTTCCACGATAGGCAGCAATACATGGTCAGACATTCAGATAGCCTCCAAGGTGGTCGCATTTTGTGACTACCTCCGATATCAACCCTGTTTGAGGTTCCACTTTGGAACCTCAAAAGTTACTTCTTCTGGATCGCGAACAGATGCGTCTGGCTGGCGACGTACATCACGCCGTTGGCGACGATGGGCGTGCTGTAAATCGGTGAATCCACGTTGACTTTGCTGAGCACTTTCGCGGTCTTGCCGGCTTCCATGATGTAGCAATCGCCGTCTTCGTTGCCGAAATACAGTTTGCCGTCGGCGGCCAGCGTGGAGCTCCAGAAGTGCGCTCCGGTGTTGTGGACCCAGTAGACTTCTCCGGTTTCGGGATTGAGGCAGTGCACGAAGCCAGAGAAATCGGCGACGAATAGCAGGTCGTTGTAAATGGAAACCGTCGAGATGCTGCGCGCGATCTTGTCGTAAATCCAGAGCTTTCCAGATGCCGTGATGTCGCCCGCTTTCGTCGCGTCGAGACAGGTTAGTACGCCGACGCCTTCGCCGTGTTCGGGGTCCTGGCCGTTGGCGACGTAGACGCGGTTCTTGTAGAAGACCGGCGTGGCGTTGATTTCGCTGGGGCCTTTGGCATCGGGATACATGATGTATCCCTTCTGATTCTTTTTGTGGAAGGGGAGAACACAGTCGGCGAACCAAGCGGTCTTGCCGGTTTCGGAATCCAGCGCGTACAGGAAACCGTCGCCTCCGCCGAAATAGACCTGCTTCTTTCCATTGACGACTCCGATGGAAGGCGACGTCCACTGGCCGTGAAGGATGGCGCGCGTGAGGCCGCAATCTTTGCGTGTGCCGTTGGCCAGATTCAGTTCATCTTCCCAGAGCAGTTCGCCGGTCTTTTTGTTCACTGCAATAAAGCTCGGCGCCTGCGCGGACGGAACATTGACGTGGCTCCAGTCCACACCGTTGGACGTGCAGAGAAAGAGCGCGTCGCCATCCACGATCACCGAGCAGTTGCTGGCGTTGTGCGGAAAGACACCGAGATCGTCCATCAAGTCCAGGCGCCAGATGATGTCGGCATCGCTCGGATCGGTCGGCAGCTTGGCGAAGTCTTCGGGACCTTTGCCTTTCAGTTTATCGGGATCGAGAATGTACTGACCTTCGTTTTTGAAGGGGCCGTCGTTGCCGTTGGCCAGACCGTTGACATCGATGCAGAGCAGTTCGCAGCGGTTGGTGACGACGTAAGCGCGGTCGCCGTCAACCGTGGCCGACGAACAGATGCCAAGAAATTCCCAGTCGTTCACCTTACCCGATCTCAGCTTTGGCACGGTCAGCTGCCAGAGAAATTTTCCGGTCGCTTCTTCAAACGCCATCAGGACGCCGCGGTCGCCGTTGTCGTTCGCGCCGGTCGAACCAATGGTGATCTTGGGATTGCGCGGCGAGGTGTTGTTGGTGCCGATGAAGACTTTTCCATTCGAGACGGTCGTGTTGCCGTACGTCTGGGAGCCGAGCTTGGCGATCCACTTCACGTTTTTGCTTGTGGAGAGATCGAACTCTTCGGTGCCTTCCTTCTTTTTACCGGGACTCCACTCGCTCACCAGATTGGTGTCGGGTGCAATCATGTTGCGATCCGGCGTGCGGCCCCAGGAGGGCCAGTCGGCCGATTGGGATCTACCACAGAGGACGCAGAGGGCACAGAGGACGGCAGCGTAAGTGTTTAGATGTTTCATTTAAACCTCCAGTAAAAACGTATGATTAATCTGTTTCTCATTACATGGACAATTTCCAAATCACCAGTCAAAGCTGTCCTCTGTAATCTCTGTGACCTCTGTTGTAGAAAATTAGTTCTTAACGACTGTTAGATTATCCACGTAGACCGGCATATCTGTCGGAGACAATCCGTACAAACCGGGCGAGCCTTGTTTATGCGCGGTTTTGTGCGGGACTTCGATGGTCCATTTGTCCGGTTCCGGCTCGCCTTTTTTCCAGGCCTTGCCGCGCACGACGCCAGCGCCGGTGGCGGCGTCAATATCGACGCGGGCTTTCAACGTGTACCACGTATTGGGGCTCCAGGTGAACGGCACCGACATCTGCAGGCGTTCGAGATTGCTGTTCACTTCAAGCTGCTGCGCGGGGCCTTTGAGCGAGATGATGTAGCGGTTGTTGATCAAGCCGACTTCGGACATTTTCTGAATCTTTTCTTTGCCGCCGACTTTGCGAACGAGCCCATCGCTCATGACGTCGGCCTGGATCGTGTAATTGGCGGTATCGGGGTGACTCATGAAGGTGATGGCGCGCTGGAAAAATTTATCGTCGATGGTTTTCACGAGGCATTTGTTGCCGTCTTTTTCTTTGATCTCCCATTTAAAGCGCGCGCCGATCCAGGGCAGGGGCGGGTAGGCGAACATGTCCTTGGGTTCGGTCTCGCGCGGCTGCAGTTCGAACGCATCGAAGTTCTGGTTGATCGGCAGGCCCTGCAAGATGCGGCCGCGCGTGACGCCGGCGATGCCGTCGAGTTCCGTCCGAATGGCGCCAGCGGATGGCGTGGCCGCGGGATCGGCTTTGAACGTGCCTTCGGCGACTTCGCCGTTGAGCCTTGTTTTAACGCGCGCCGTGGGCGGAATGTACTTCTCCCACGTGGCCTTTTTTTCGTCGTAGTCCGTCGTCAATGCCTGGCCGTTGGCGTCGATGCCATTCAGTTTGAAACGGGCTGTCTGTTCCGGGCGCAGCAGGAACTCCGCTGGCGTGACGATGAAACGGGCGAGCGGGCCCGCGGCGGGCGGCGCGGCTTCCAGCATTGCTGCCGGCAGCGGTCCGGGTTTGGCGGCGCCGAAGCAGTACAGTTTTTGGGTCGTCTGAATGTAGATGCGGCCGCGGTAAATTCCGGGCGATCCCTGACAGATCCCGGTGCCGCTGTCAGCACCTTCGAGTTTGACCTTATCGAGAATTTCGGCGCCGGCATCGGTGGGCTTGACGATAAAGCAATTTCCTTCTTGCAGCGGGATGTAGAGTTTGCCGTCGCCATAAGAGGGGGAACTCTGGCGGATTTCGATGCCCAGCGGCTGGCTCCAGAGTGTCTTGCCGGTGTCGGCATTGACGCAGAAGAGTTTGGCGGGCATGTCGGTGACTTGATAGATGCGGTTGCCGCCGAGCACCGGCGATGTCGATGAGCCGGCGACATCCTGGCGCCAGACTTCGTTGGCTTTGGTCAGCGGGGCGGCCTTGCCATCGGGTCCGGCTTTGACGGAGCCGGGGCGCAAGGCGATCATGCGGCCAATGGTGGAGGTGTCGAGGTTTTCCGCGCCATGCACCGCGATGACCATGTCTTTATAGGCGAGCACCGAACCGTTTAAGCCGCCTTGGCTGGCGGGGTAGCGCCAGATGGGATCGCCCGTGCGCGCGTTGGCGCAGTAGACCGCGCCGTCGCCGCCGCCCGACCAGTAGACGCGCTGGTTGTTGTACCAGCCCAGCTGCGGCGTCGAGAACGAGCTGTCCTTGGGGCGTTCGCCAGGCCACGACGCAAACACGAGTTCGCCGGTTTTTTTGTTGAACGCGTAGAAGCGGTGCCCGCCGGGGCCGTGTGCGCCACGATGACCAGTTCGCCATCCACGACGGGACTTTGCGTGCGTCCGTTGGGGAAGGTGAGGCGGCCGTATTCTTCCATCATGGAATGGTTCCAGAGGACTTTGCCATCCGCGTTATAGGCCGAGAGCAGGCCTTGAGTACCCATGGTATAGATCGTGCCGGTCTCGGAGTCGATCGCGGGAGAGGAGCTGGCGTAGCGGGAGTAAATGATATCGCTGAGGTAATCGTTGTGGCGGTCGGACCAGAGGACTTTGCCGGTTTCGGAATCGAGGCAGTAAATGCCTTCCTGCATATCCGGGCCGCGGCCTTCGTAGCCCATCACGAACAGCTTGCCGTCGGCGATGACGGGGGAAGACTGTCCCGCGACATCGGCAACCCAGAGCGGCTGGCCCCATTTTTCGGGCAGGCCTTTCTCGTCACTGCTGCCATTCTGATAGGGGCCTCGCCAGCTGAGCCAGCCGTGAATGGGGTCGGCTGCGCTCGCGGGTTGAGCGGATAAAACGGCGAGGAGCGCGCAAAAGACGTAGAGGCAGGCGGTTGAATGTGTAGAATGACGATTCACAGATGAGACTCCTTACTGTGCAACAGGCGTTTGCATCTCGTACACAAGCGTATTATAAGCATACGTACTAATCGGCAAAAGATACTACACCATGCGTAAGGCAAAAGCCAACGATTCTTCGCAAAGTACACCAGAATCCGCCGACGGAGATCTGGAAGGAGGAGCCGCTTTGCCATCCGCACCGCTGCCCGAAGACCTTCCCGTCGATGACCCTAGCCGCCGCCGTCTGCCTCCCTTACTGAGACGTGCTTGGTACAGTCTTAATCAAGCCTTTCGGCGCCGCATTGCGTATTCGGGGTTAACTCCGGACCAGTTCACGATTTTGCGACTACTGATGGAAGCGCCGTCGGAAGGGTTGACGCAGCGCGAACTGGCTGTGCTGATGAGTTCCGATCCCAACACCATCGCCTCCTTATTAGACCGCATGCAGGCCGCGAAACTTCTGGAACGGCGCCCGCACGAGTCCGACCGGCGGGCTCACCGCGTGAAGTTGCTGGCAAAGGGGCGTTCGGTTCAGCAGGAGTTGCGCGACATTGCGATCAAGCTGCAAAGTGAAGTGCTCTCATCGCTGCCGCAAGAACGCCGCGAACAATTCCTGATCGATCTGGAAGCGGTGGCGATGGCCTGCCAGACGAGCGCCAAGGCGCCGCTTCCGCCGCCCGCGAGTAAAGCGGAGTGACGGCCTATTTCACCGCAGAGACGCAGAGGCGCGGAGAACGGCGAAGGAGAGGGGATAGGGATCAGGGGATAGGATTCACAGGCCATCCGCCGAAACAAAAAGCGCCCATGTGATCTGAAAGCCGCTTCTGAATGCGGAGCCCAACCGCACCCGTCTCAACGGCGAGACGTGTGGCATCCAGGGCCCGGAGCCAAGCCAATGCGGACGATTAGACGGAGGCCACCCACCGGCCGCCCGCCGAGAAGTCTGGCGCTGCCGCTGTGAACTTCCGGTGCGAGCGATTTGGGGATAGGTTATGCGTCCGCAGTTTTATTTGGGTGAATTTCTGGCGTGGGCGCTCGGCGCGGCGGCGCTGTATACGTTGCTCGCGCATGGCATGGGCATGCACGCGTCTTTTGCGCTGGCGGTGACAGTCGGGACGATCCTGGGCGGAGCGCTGCTCTTTGTTTTTCTGCTTTCCCGCCGGACATCGGCGAATGGCCGGTGGCCGCGTTTGCTGCTGACGCATGCGGTGTGCGGGCTGGCGTCGCTCGGCGCGGTACACGAATGGGCGCACTGGAAAGTAGGGTACGTGATGCGCACGTTCGTGGTGACGGAATGGGCGGCCGAGAGAATCGATACCAAACGCATGGGGGATGTGCTCGAGGCGGAGGTACTGGCTGAGGGGGCAGAGCCGGGCGTTCCGAAAGGCAAGGGCCGGAGCTTAATGG